>JAANMX010000110.1_pt1 | contig 96966 bp, 78 predicted proteins | sample 7279681 | NCBI WGS metagenome assembly JAANMX01 (sample SAMN14094542, study PRJNA606508) | bioreactor metagenome | isolation source: A lab-scale SPAN reactor treating ammonium-rich wastewater day 351 | place: Ireland: Galway | collected 2018-01-01
CGGCTGACGACCACCGACCCACGGGCCTTTCCCCGTGGGTTTTTTCGCGGTTGTGCCCGGTCGGAATGGTAACCAAGCATGTTTGTGGATCGAGTCACCATTTATGTCAAAGGCGGCGACGGCGGCCAGGGGATGGTCAGCTTTCATCGTGAAAAGTACGTCCCGCGCGGCGGCCCCGACGGCGGCGACGGCGGCGACGGCGGCAGCGTGATCCTCAGGGCCGTGGCAGGGACCGACAGTCTGGCCGGCGTGACGCATCGCAAGCATTGGCGCGCCCCCGACGGCGCCAAGGGCGGCCCCTGCAACCGTTCCGGCCGCGGCGGCAAGGACGTCGTCATCGCCGTGCCCCCGGGCACCGTGATCAAGGACCGCGACCGCGGCTTTGTCCTCCGCGACCTGACCGAGGAGGGTCAAGAGGTCGTCGTGGCGCGCGGCGGCCGGGGCGGTCGCGGCAACCAACATTTCGCCACGCCGGTCGATCGCGCGCCGCGCCGCGCCGAACCGGGCGAACCGGGCGAGGAGCGCTGGATCGTCCTGGAATTAAAGGTCATCGCCGACGTCGGCATCATTGGCCTGCCCAATGCGGGGAAGTCGACGCTGCTCAGCCGGCTGACGCGAGCCCATCCCGAAATCGCCGACTATCCCTTCACGACCAAATATCCCAACCTGGGCGTCGTCTACATCGGCGGGGACAAGTCGCTGGTGTTGGCCGACCTGCCTGGCTTGATCGAAGGCGCCCACCAAGGCATCGGTCTGGGTTTGGAATTCCTCCGCCATACCGAGCGGACCCGCCTGCTGGTCCATCTCGTTGAACCCCTGCCCCTGGACGGCAGCGACCCCTTGCAAAATTACCACGTGGTCCGGGGCGAATTGGAACAGCACAGCCGGGAGTTGGCCGGCAAACCCGAGATCGTGGTGGTCAGCAAGGGCGAACTCACCGGCAGCGCGGACGTGCAGGCGCGACTATCCGATGCGCTGGGCAAGACCGTCTGGCGGATTTCCTCGGTCACCGGCAAGGGCTTGTCGGATATCATCGAAGCCGTGCTCCATCTGCTGCAACAACTGGACGCCCAACCCTTGACCTCAAGCGTATGATCATCGTCGTCGACGTCGGCAATAGCCGCATGAAATGGGGCCGCTGCAACCTCCAAAAGGTGGAGGAAGTCGTACACATTCCCTTAGAACAAGTGGAGTCGTGGGAGCGGCAATTCGCGACGTGGAACCATGCGCCGCGCCGCTGGATCCTCTCCGGCTCCAATCCTCCCCTGCAGAGTCAACTCCAGGCTTGGCTGGAAAAACGGCATGAGCGCGTTCGCGTGATCGACCGCCATCAGCAGATCCCCATTGAGGTGGCCGTCGAGAAGCCGGAGCAGGTCGGGTTGGATCGGTTGTTCGATGCCGTGGCGGTGGTGCATCGCCATCAGCGCGAAAAAGCCATCCCCGCCATTCTCATCGACGCCGGCTCCGCGGTGACCGTCGATCTGGTGGACGACCGCGGCGCCTTTCGCGGCGGCGCGATTCTGCCCGGCGTTCGGCTGCAAAGCCAGGCCTTGCACGAATACACGGCCAAGCTGCCCCGCGTCGATCTGCGCCGGCCCCTGCCGCCGGTGCCCGGCACCTCCACGCTGACGGCCATCCGCTCCGGCATCTATGCGAGCCTGGTCGGGGGCATCCATTGGCTCTGCCAACAGTATCGCCCCATCGTAGCGGAGGCGCCGCGCATCTTCATCACCGGTGGCGATGCCGAACTGCTCCGGCCGGCGCTGCCCGACCATGCTACTCTTTGGCCCGATATGACCCTCGAAGGGCTGCGTGTCGCCAGTCTTGCATCTGACACATAAGGGCAACGGGTTCATGGCCATGCCGCGTCCCACGTTTCTCGCCAGTTTGACGCCGCCTGGCAAAGCCGCCTTGGCCGTGATCGGGCTTTCCGGCCCCATGGCATGGACCATGGTTGAACCCTTATTCCAAGCGGTTGGCTCCAACCGCCCCGCGCCGGGACAACCCCGCCGCTATTGGCTGGGACGCTTGGCCGGTCTTGAGATTAGCGATCAGGTGGTGCTGACCATCGACGGCGACCCGGCTTGTCCGCGCGTGGAGTTGGCCTGCCATGGCGGGCTGGTCATCGTTCGCTCCTTGATGGACCACTTTGGAACTCAGCCCGGCATTCGGGAATTGACCTGGGTGCAGTGGTTGCGGCTGCACGCGGCTCATGCTTTAGAGGCGGAAGCCGCCGTGGCCCTGGCCCGCGCTCCCACGACGCGCATGGCGGAAATCATTCTGACCCAAGCCAAAAGATGGCGGGAAAGCCTGCCGCGATGGATCGCCGCTTTAGAGAGCCATGAGATCGAGCCGATCGTGCAGGAATGGAGCGGCATCCTGGATCGATGGGCTTGGGGTCAGCACGTGCTGCGGCCATGGCAAGTGGCCGTGGCGGGAGCAGTGAACGCGGGCAAAAGCAGCCTGGTCAATGCCCTCCTCGGCTATGCCCGCTCGATTGCATCGCCCTGGGAAGGGACGACGCGAGACGTGGTGACCGCGCAGACGACCGTCGATGGCTGGCCCGTGGAGTTGATCGACACGGCCGGGCTGCGCTCCGATGCCGCCCATGAGGTGGAAGCGGCGGGCATCGCCGCGGCGGAAGCCGCCATTGCTTCGGCCGATGGCATCCTTTGGGTCATGGACGCCAGCCACACCCCATTGATCGAACCCCCACCTGTCTGGCAGGGGCCCCATTGCCTGATGCTGCTCAACAAGATCGACGTGCTCGGCGAGTCAGCCCTACCGCGTCCTTTGACCGCTGGGCCGGTGGCGGCGGTGTCCGTTGAACAGCGCATCGGCCTTGAAGGGTTGCTCCAGCGTTGCCTGCAAGCTCGACTGCCCAGCGAGGAGGAGACGTTGGAGCGAACGGCCCCCTTCACTTCGACTTTATGGCAAAGCGGCTTGACCGTACGGGAGTATTTGCAAGCGGGAAACACGGCAGCGGTGCAGGCGCTGCTGAACGCTTGGCTTCAGCCCGTTTCCTGGGAGTCGCTGCTGCCTGAAAGCGGCGACTGATCCTGTCTGGCCGCGACCGCGGCGTAGGCCAGGCACGCTCAAAAATCATCCCATTCGAGTTGGGGATGGCGCTCGAGGATGGTTTTTTTGCTCACTCCTTCCTCCAAGGCGTCGAGCACTTCCGCCACCGTGATCGCCAGTCCGCGAATGCAGGGTTTGCCGCCACGAACGCCGGGATGGAAGGTGATGCGTTCGGACCAATGGCATTTCATGGTAGGATCAGTCACTTCTCGTCGTCGGTCGAAGGCAGCCCTTGCCAGACCTGGATTTGGTTGCGGGTGATGACCCGGGTCAAGGGGCTCATGACGAGTTGCCGGCCATTGGCACTGAAGCTGAGATAAAAGGGGCGACCGCCAACTTCGTTCTTCAGTGTGAGAATGGGCTGTTGGGCGCTTTCGCCTTGAACGTCCCAGAGCCACAGGGCCGATCCATCGCGGTTGCTCGACACCAGCCGGCGCTGGTCGGGGCTGAACAGAGTTGGACCATTGCCGCCAAATGTCCGCACGCTTTTATTCTCCAAATCCCAGACGACGATGGGAGCACTGAGGTGCCGCAGGGCCATGCCGGTCGACTTATCCACACCCGAACTTTCTTGGAAATAGCTCATGTCCATGACGGAGGCCGCCGCCCACTTGCCGTCGCCGCTGATCGAGAGGTGGTTATAGTGTCCCAACAACCCATAGATGGGCGGCAGTTCATGCGTCCAGGTGCGTTCGATTTGGCCGGTCTGGCAGTCGATGGCGTGGAGCCGCAGCAGGAACGGTTGATCCGCGCCCTGTTTTTGTATTTCCAGCACGAATAAGCGGGCCGCGTTGGGATGGAACGCCACGGCCACGTTGGCTAGCGTGAGCGTTTTCTGCGCTGGCGCTTGGCCGATGCTCCATAAGTGGATATGTGATTTTTCATGGAGAGCGTCATTCGCTGGGTTGTCTGGTTGCAAGTCCTGTCGAGCGGCCAGCCAGCGGCCATCGTCGCTGACGGCCAACATCCCCATCATCCACACGATTCGCCGCCAATCCTTATTTTCAAAGTCGAAGACGAGGCGTTTTTCATGGGTGTCCCAAACTTGCAGCTTGGCTTTGCCGGCATCGCGTATTTCTTGCAAGCCTCTGCCGCGCGGTTGGCGCGGATCCGCCGCAGTAGGCTCCATCACGGGCAGGGCGATGAAGCGGCCACGGGAGCTGAAGGTCAAGCTGGTCACCCCGCCAAAGGCATCGAGGTTGGGGATGATGAATTCCGTCGACCGCTTCCGGGTTGACACGTTGACGCGGTCCATGTGAATCGTGGGGTTCATCCCCTGGCTGGCCCCCATGATTTGCGAGATGAGCAAATCTTCGCCAGGGTCCAGGTGCGTCATGGCGGCGGCCAGTCCCGATCCTTCGATGGGCGGCGGTTCTTGGAGCGACCAGACGCGCATCGTGCCGTCCGTTCCCAGCGAGGCGATGCTCTTGGTCGGCCCCAGAAAGGCCAGCCCGCGAACTTCCCCCACGTGGCCGCGCAGGGTCTTTTGAATTTGACCGGTCTCCGCATCGAGCAGATGGATGGCTCCATCCGTACAGGCCACGGCCAGCCGGCCGTTTGGAATCGGTTCCACGCAAAGGCTGCTGATGTCGTAATGTTCTAAATTCCAGGTGTTCTTCCGCGCGGCGTCCTGAAGATGAAACGCAAAAACGCGCGGCCGCCCCCGGCCAAACATGAAGGCGCGATCGGAGCGAATCGAGGCGTAGCCGATTTCCCCAGTCGCCTCGGGGATGCAGCCCGATAGAAGAGCCGAGCCAGCATTGAAAAAGGGGCTGACGTTGAAGATCATGCGCGGCTCCGGCTTGGGGGCCGTTAGCGGCCAGCAAATAAATTGGCTCCCCCCGGAAGTTTCTTGATTGGCGGTGAGCACCGTGCCCTTGAGATCGAAATGCAAAGAAACCACCCGCACTTCGCAGCTTTTCGGCGGCATGTTTGGGAACAGACGCTGCAAGATTCGCCCCGCTGGGAAAGTCTCCTCGAACTGGAGGCTCTGCAAGTTCAACATGGAAACCAGGTGCACGGTTTTCTCTGGATCAGGCAGATCCGTCCAGCGATGGCCGCAGGCAAGCAGGGGTTTCGTCGGGTGAAACGCCAGACTGTAAATCGGCACGGGCAGTTTTTCCAAACGATGCCGTTCTCGACCGGTAGCGGCATCCCACATGACGAGTTGACATTGCAGTTCTCTCGTCCGATCCACGAGCGGGTCCCCCGGATAATTGAAAACCGCGGCGATGATCTGGCCGTCCGGCGACAGGGCCAGGGCTTGCGGCATGTGGTGCCCGATGGCGAATTCCGCTATATCCTTTTCCTGTTCGACGTCGCACACCGCCAAGGTTAAGGACTTTTTCGGCGCGTTGAGATCAACGGGTTGATCGGACTCCGCGGCGAAGACCGCTTCCATGTCCAGGTTTTTCATGCTCAAGTAAGCCAGACGCCGGCCGTCGAGGCTGGAGGCCATCCGGCGAAACGCCGGGCGCATGAAGCGTTCTCCGTGGATCAACTTGTTGAGATAATGCCACTCCCAAGAACGGTACTCTTTCGGACTTTCAAGCAGCGACTGCTCCACCTGGGCGATATTGTTGACCGACCAGGCAAATTGGGCCGCCATCATCCGCTGGGCATAACCGGCGCGGCGTTCCGCCTCTGCCTGGCGCAGCGCTTGCTGCTTCGCCTCTTGGGCCGCTTGATACTGCTCCCGGTATTGTTCGCTGAAGCGCTCGGCTCGATCCCGCTCGAAGCGCGCATCCCAATACAGCCACAGACTGATGATTAATCCCGACGCCAGCGTGAGAAACAACAGCGCGATCAGGGCCGCGATGGTGGGACGCCGGCGCACCCATTTGACCATGCGTTCGACCGGCCCGATAGGGCGGGCCAGGATCGGCTCTTCGTTCAAAAAGCGGCGCAGGTCCTCCGCCAGGTCCGCCGCCGAGGCATACCGTTTCCTTGGCTCCTTTTGCAGGCACTTGAGGCAGATGGTCTCCAAATCACTGGGCGTCTTGGGTTGAAGCTGGCTCGGCGGCACCGGGTCGCAATGAATCACCTGCATGGCCGTGTCGATGGGCGTCGCGGCCTTGAAGGGCGGCCTTCCCGTGAGCATCTCATATAGGATGGCGCCGATGGCGTAGATGTCCGTCCACGGGCCAATCTTCTTCAACTCCCCGCCGGCCTGCTCGGGGGCCATGTAGCTGGGCGTGCCCACGATGGCGCCCGTGGTCGTGTGGCCCGTGGCGCTGTCCAATTGCTTGGCCAGGCCAAAATCGGTGATCTTGGGATGGCAGGACTGAATGGGGATGTCCTGATCGGCGGGAGCGGCCGATGATTGCGAGGACGCGAACAGTTGATCGGTCGAACTGACCTCGAGCAAGATGTTGGCGGGTTTCAAATCGCGGTGGACAATGCCTTGCCCATGGGCGACATGGATCGCATCGGCAACGGCGGCGGCCAGGCGCGCCGCTTCCCGGGCGGGCAAGGGCGTCCCCGCCATTTTCTTGTCCAGGCTGCCCTGCGCGGCGTATTCCAACGCCAGATAGGGTTGTCCTTGCCATTCACCGACTTCGTAAATCTGCACCAAATGAGGATGGCGCAGCCTGGCGATGGCCTCGGCTTCCGTTCGCAGCCGGCTCAAACGCTCATGCCCCGCATTGGTCCCGCCCAGGATCATCTTCAGGGCGACCCAGCGCTTCAAGGGTAGATGCTGGGCCAGAAAGACAACGGCCATCCCGCCCCGGCCCAACTCCCGCAGAAGCTGATAGCCCGGCGGCGCCGGCCCCAGTTCCGTCCCCGCGGAACCCACGTGGTCCAGCGTCGGTGCATCCACGGGCGCCGGGTCGGGCTTGAGGAGCGTCGGCGTGTCTTCGATCGGCGACTGCGACATAGGTGTGTCACTTCTTTGCGTTTATTCCCTGTCTACAGGACCGAAGCACCATCCACGCTGGTTGGCCGCTATTTTACCAAATCGCCAAGCCCGACGATGGGAAAATGTTGGTCCTTTCAGCCAACTTCTGCTGGCATAGGCGGCCCTGGCGGCGTTCTTGTAATCAATGACCGACAGATGTCCTCGGCTTGCTGACCCCCTTTTAACAACGTCGATGCCAGCAGTGAAAAATCGTCCGCAACAAGACTGGCAATCGCGGTTGAGCGCGTTACACTGGGAGACAGTGGGCCTGTCCTACCCCATGCAATCTCCCCGCTCTTGACCGAGGAAGTGACCCCGCGATGAAGCCTTCCTTTTTCACCTCGCTGCTGCTGACGGGATGGTGTCTTGGCGGCATGACAACGCTGCCTCTGCACGCCGATGAAACCGAGGCCTTTCGGGAAGAACAAACGAAAGCCGCGAGCCATCTTTGGAAGAATGTGATCACGCAAGGATTGGACCCGAACGTCCACGCCACGACCAATTTTCTTCTGGTTGGCACGGTCGATGCTCGGGTTTTGGAGTCGATGGGCAAGGTGGCGGAAAAGGTGCTGCCCACGCTTCGGACCAATCTCGACTTTGGCGAGAACGAAACCATCTGGGAGGGGCGGTTGGTCATTCATGCCGCCAAGCTCCGACCCCATTTTCAGATGCTGTTCTCCAAGGTCAAAAAGTCCCGCCCGGGCAACGATGAAATCTCCACCTTCGTGCATCAGGGCCGGCAATCGTTCATTCTGCTCGGGCCTCCCTTGACGGGCAATCGCAAGGTCAGCCACGAGCACGACCTCATCACCCAACTGGCGGGGGTGATGCTGACGCATCGCCGGGAGATCAATCTCATCCCCGATTGGTTGATTCAGGGGTATGGCCGCAGCGAACTTTACCGCTATTCGCCGCGCAGCTTCACTCAAGAGCGGGTCGCCGCCGCACAGCTTTTGAGCCAGTCCAAGTACAACATCCATGAATTGATGGCGGGGAATCTCGGTCCGATGGAAACGCAGATCCTGGGGGCGAGTCTGGCCGATTTTTTGGCCCACAGCCCGCAGATGAGCAAGTATTGGCCCTTGATGCTCGCCGCCTTGGGGTTGGACGGCCAATCCCTCGACGACGCCATCAAGAACGCCAAGCTCGACCGTGATTTCGTCCAAAAAGCCTGGGTCGCCTGGTCGAAGAATCAGAAGTAAATCCCTGCACGATCATCTGGGGGATCATTTCAGAATCCGCAAGCGCGTCGTCGGCCAAAGGATCAAGGCCGCCACGCCCTCGATGTGATCACGCTTCACCGGCCCGAAGGCTCGCGAGTCCATCGAACGGCGCGAGAAATCACCGAGCAGAAAATACTCATCCGTTTGCAATTGGACCGGCTTGTCCGGCGCGGCCCACGTCTGTTTGTCCCAACCGTCCAGATTGCTTTCGTATTGAATGAACCCAATCGCAGCTTCCTTGGGGGGATTTTGTCGCACGCCATCCACCCATACTCCTTGCTCCTTGATCACTATCACTTCCCCGGGCAGTCCCAGCACGCGCATGACGGCCACCTTATCCACGTCGACCGGCAATCGCACCAAGACCAGGTCCCAACGATCTGGCGTCTGGCCGCGTTCGATGAGGATGCGATCCGCAGGTTGGCGTTTAGCTTTTGGATCGTCGATAGGACTGGTATTGAGACAGAGCCGGCAGATGCCCAGCCGATCCTGTCGGGACGCCCAATGTTCATTCAATTCGTTGCCCACGTGGGCGGTCGCACCGCAGCGGGGGCACATGGCGTCAAAGTGGGGGCCGAGCAGCGTGGGCGCCATCGTGGAGCCTTGAACCGTCCACGCGGTCATCAGCCAAGGCTCGAAGGCCAGAGCCATGCTCGCCAACACCGCGGCCATGAGCAGCCAAGCGCCCGCGGCCGCCCCCATGGTTTGCCTCCAGGAGCCTGGCCAGAGCTGCCGGAGTAATAAAAGGCTCAACAAAAGCCAAACCAGCACCGCCCCCAAGAGGATGGTGTCTTCGTATTCCGCCATGCCCTCGATCGTGGGCAGCACGCCAGCCATCAGGTAACAAGCAAAAGCCAGAAACACCATGCCGACGCCGCCCGCCATGATGCGGTTGGTTCGAGCCCGGCTTGGCGGTTCCCGCCGCAGCACCCAGCGAAAATAAAGCACCAGCACGAACACCACCAAGTTGATCAGAATCACCAGGGTAACCAGCATCTTCATGCCAAATCCATCCGCGGGAAGCATGGCGAGTTTCGTTATGATCGTCTATGATAAGCGTCATCGGCCGACGATCCACGCTTTTTTGTTGGAGACTGCCGCGATGACTCAGCCCCTCGATCGCCGAACTTTTCTGCACACCTCGGCCGCCGCGACCGGCATGCTTGGCCTGGCGCCGCATTGGCCCGCATGCCCGGTGCAGCCGCGATCCAAGCCGCGCATCAAGTTGGCCGTCAAGTTTAGCATGGTGGCCACGAAGGACAGCATCTTCGACAAGTTCAAAATGTTGCGGGAGATCGGCTTCCAGGGCGTAGAACTCGACAGCCCCAACAACCTCGACCGCGATGAGGTCGTATCAGCCCGAGATCGAGCCGAAATCGATATCCATGGTGTGATCGATTCGGTCCACTGGCGGGATACGCTCTCGCACCCCGACGCCCAAGTCCGCGATCGCGGCCGCGCCGCCCTGCTGACGGCTCTCCGCGATGCACACGCTTACAAGGCCGAGACCGTCCTGCTCGTCCCCGGCGTCGTCAACAAGGACGTTACCTACGAACAATGCTGGGAGCGCTCCCGGGCAGAGATCAAAAAAGTGCTCCCCGAAGCGGAAAAGCTGGGCGTCAAAATCGCCATCGAAGTCGTTTGGAACCATTTCATCACCAAGCCCGAGCAATTGATCGAATACGTCGACTCCTTCGATTCGACCTGGGTCGGGGCCTATTTCGACTGCAGCAACATGATCAAATTCGGCGTGAAGCCCGGCGATTGGATTCGCCAGCTTGGCCAGCGGATGCTGAAATTCGATTTCAAGGGCTACAGCAAGGAAAAGGGATGGGTGGAGATCGGCGAAGGCGACGAGGATTGGCCGGACATTCGGCAAGCCCTCGCCGAGATTGGCTATCATGGCTGGGCCACGGCCGAAGTCGGCGGCGGCGGCCGCGACCACTTGACCAAGGTTTATCATAAGATGAAGCACGTGCTGGACGTCTGATCCATGCCCCCGTTTCCATTCCACCGCTTGATCGAGAGGTAGCCATCGCGCATGAGCACCAAGGGAGAAATGTTTGCTGGCGTCAGCGTCGCCATGATCACCCCGTTCCGCCAGGGCGAGGTGGACTATGCCGCGCTGGATCGGCTGGTGGATTGGCACGTGCAGCAGGGCACCGATTGCCTGGTCCCCGTGGGCACGACCGGCGAGGCGCCAACGCTCTCCCACGATGAACATGAACGCGTCATCGCCGCGGTCGTCGACAAGGCGCAAAAACGCATCAAAGTGATGGCGGGGACAGGTTCGAACTCCACGCGGGAGGCCATCCGGCTGACCCGATTCGCCCAAAAGGCGGGAGCCGACGGCGCTCTCGTCGTTGGCCCTTATTACAATAAGCCGACCCAAGAAGGCTATTGGCGGCACTACAACGAATTGGCCCAGATCGGCATCCCGATCATCATCTACAACATCCCAGGCCGGACCGCTTCCAATATCCTCCCCGAAACCATCATCAAATTGTCATCCTTGCCACACATCGTTGGCGTCAAGGAAGCCACGGGATCACTCGATCAGGCCTCGCAAATTGCCCAAGAAACCGACCTCACCCTCCTGAGCGGCGACGATTCGCTGACGCTGCCTTTGCTTAGCATTGGAGGTCGAGGCGTCGTCTCGGTCGTGGGCAACATCGTGCCTGGCGATCTAAGCCAACTCGTCCGGTCCTACTTGAAAGGTCAACCTGCCGAAGCGCTCAAATGGCATCGCAAACTCTTCCCCCTGTGCAAGGATTTAATGAGCATCGCTACCAACCCCATTCCCGTGAAAACGGCCATGAAGCTGCTCGGCCGAGATGCGGGCGAGTTTCGGCTGCCGATGTGCGAATTGGACGCCGCGGGTGAATCCAAGGTCAAACAGGCGCTCAAAGCTTACGGATTGTTATAGTCAAGCAAAATGGAGGGGATTAACGCTCAAGCGACAGCGATTGAGGCCTTGTTTCGCATGAAAATTGAGGGCATAGGGTGAATTTAGCACGTGTAAACAGGACGCCAATTAGGGGTTATTTTCAGGTGTCGAACATATTTTTTGGCGTGACTTGAGTAAATTCCGTAGAAATCTGAAAAAAATGCCCGGCGAATTTGACAACTATTCCATTATGGCTTAGGGTATCGATGTGCGGGAAAGACAACTTTGAAGCACAACGAGCACGGTTCATACCTACTCGAAAGCAGGCATTCTTGGTGTCTGCCAAACAACCCCGCATCACTGCTTAGTCGCCTGGTCGTCAGAATCGCGGACGGCCAATGGGGGTAACCATGGTCTCCAAGATCAGGCAAACTGTGGTTGACTTTCTATGGAAGGAGGATGGGCCCACTGCTGTTGAATACGCCTTCATGCTAGCGGCGATTATCACCATCTGCATCGTGGCGATTCGAACCGTGGGATCCTCAACTTCCAACAATTTCAGCCGCGTGAACTTTTAGTGTGTGACCGATCACTGTTGATCGTTGAACTGGTTTCTTTACTTTCCTAGGGAGGTTTGTTATGTTGGCTGCGATCAAACGTTTTCTGAAGAGCGAAGATGGCCCGACCGCGGTTGAATACGCCGTGATGTTGGCCCTGATCATCGTGGTCTGCTTGGCCGCGATCAGCTTCCTCGGCGGCCGCGCGAGCAGCGTGTTCAGCAACGTCGGCAACACGATCGGCTCGTAATTCCGTCTCGCTTTCAGAAAAGGCAGAGTGGCTTGTTCGCAAGCTCCTCTGCCTTTGCTTATGCGCTGATCACCATCCCTTCTCTCACCGCTCAGCCTCGCTCCTTTCGGCGTCAGCTATTCAACCAATGGGACGTCAGCATCCACAGAAGCGTTCCCGTCCCCTTGCGGACCGGGTCGTTGCTTTCGACCAAGGCCATGCCGCCCTTGGCATAGGCGATCCTGGCGCGCTTGCTGCCTATCAAATAGGCCGTGTGCAGCCCCAAGTCCGGTTCGTGACCGATCAATAGGACGTGCTGATCTTGATGTTGTCTGAGCAGCTTGCAAAGTTTCTTGCTCGATCCGCCGGGCAGCAATTGCTCGCAGGCAATCACTTCCGATTGCGGTTGGCCGAGCTGCCGGGCCAGCTCTTCCGCGGTTTGCAAGGTGCGTTTCAGGGGGCTGCAAAAGATGCGGGTGATCGGAATATCCAAGCGTTTGAAGGCAGAGACAAGTCGTGCAACCTGCCGTAAACCCTCGTCACTGAGCGGACGTTCCTCATCGGTGGTGATATGTTGATGATCGACGGGCAAGGCGTCCGCATGACGAATTAAATAGATATTCATAACGCACCTTTTCAAAAACCCAACGTGGAGCGGCCGGGGTCTTCATGCTATCTTAGACGGCACGCGCAGAGGCGTCAAAGCCCAACTCGGATCCCACGGTCCATGGAAGCACGCTCCGCGGCGGTCCTTGGAACCCATGTTTGGATATTTGGTTCATGCCGGAAGAGGCCTCGAAGAACTTGGATCAACCTTCCCTGCCGGCGTCTTCCTCGGCTCAAACCCCGGATGCGCCAACAGACCTCCCTGGCCCATCCCAGGCCGCTGCCGAATTGGCTCCATCCCAGCCCTCCTCGATCCCAGCGCTCTTTATCCTGACCCTGTTGGCCCTGATGTTTTTCGTCACGATCGAAGGCGCCTGGCACCCCGGAGTGGATGTGGATGCCTGGTGGCATCTGCGCGTCGGCCAATGGATTGAACAGAAAAGGGAATGGCCAACGACCGATCCGTTTTCCCGTCATGGTTTGGAAACGGGTAAACCCTGGCATGCCTATAGCTGGCTGTTCGAGTGGACGCTGTATCGCCTGGAGCAGGCGATGGGCATTCGCGGCCTGGTCTTCTTGCGGTTGGGATTGGCGTTGACTCTGGTTTGGGGGTGGCTGTTCTTCTTGCAACGCCGCTCCTTGCCGTACACCTGGATGACCGTGCTGTGGGTTTTCAGCTTCATGGTCATCGGCTCCAACCTCCTGACCGAGCGGCCCTGGCTCATCACCATTGCGATCTCTCTCTGGACGATGGACGTGCTCTTGTCGGCGCGGGCGGGAAGGTGGTCGAGAGCCTATTGGTGCTTGCCTTTGGGGTACATGCTGTGGGCCAACGTCCACATTCAGTTCATCTATGGACTCGCCTTGATGGGGTTGGCGGTCGTAGCCCCGGGATTGGATCGATGGTTGAAGCGTCCAGTCCAGGCGAACTCTGCTCAGGAATGGCGCTCCTCCCTGTGGTGGAAATGGCTGGCCTTGACCTTGCTGTGCGTCTTAGCAACGTTGATCAATCCCTATCACTTTCACCTTTACGAAGTGGTGCTCGACTATGCCAGCCAAACGGGGGCGTTCGACTGCGTGAGTGAACTGCAAGCCCCGCGGTTTCGGCATATCCGTGACTGGTTGGCCATGTTCCTTTTCGCTAGTGCCGTCATCGCCTGCGGCAGCCGCTGGCCCGGTTCGACGTTTGACGTGTTGCTCGTGGCGGGAACCGCGTTCGCTGGCCTTCGAGCCGTGCGCGATCTGTGGTATCTCGTGCTGGGCGCGGTGAGCATCCTGTCGCTGCAAACGCCCGCCATCTTCAAGAATGAAATCGTGGTGACCTTTCGCTGGCCGCTTCATATGGGCTGGCTGCTCCTGGCCTGGTCCCTGGCGGCGGGGTTGCCCTGGCTGATCAAGGACGAAGAGTTTGCCAAGCAGGAACGACTCCAATATCCCGCCCTGGCGGTCCAGCACGTGCTTGAACAGCGCTATCCCGGTCCACTGTTTAACCATTTCGACTGGGGAGGCTACTTGATTTGGCGTTTGCCCGAATATCCCGTGTCGATGGATGGCCGCACCAATTTGCATGGCGACCGCCGCTTGGTCATGTCCCTCAACACCTGGACGGGCATCACGCCCTTGCCGCCGGAGGCAGGGAAGCCTGCTCCCTATCCCGATTGGGATCAAAACCCGGATCTGCTTTCCGCCAGACTGGTCATTGCTCAGAAGGAAATGGCATTGACCAATCTGCTGCGCAAACACGCGGCTTTCCACAAGGTCTATGAGGATGATCGGGCCGTGGTGTTCATCCGCCGGGGAGGTTCGCCATGAGCCCTATGCCAAGCGAACTAGTCATCCCGGTGGCCTTGGGCGACCGAGCTTATGACGTCGTCGTATCGCCGCGTCCCTTGCTGGCATTGGCTGAGGATTTCTTGCAAACGCAGCCGACGGGATCGGCTGTTTTCGTTTTCGATTCCAACACACATGTTTGGGCGGAACCGCTGTTGCAAACATTTCAAGCGGCAGGATGGTCAACGATCCCATTCGTGTTCCCGCCAGGCGAAGAAAGAAAAAACCTCACCACCCTTCACGACGCTTGCCGAAGTCTGATGCACCAGGTCGTGGATCGGCAAGCCATCATCTTGGCTGTGGGGGGCGGCGTCGTCGGCGACCTGGCGGGTTTCCTGGCGGCCATTTATCTGCGCGGCTTACGCTGGATCGTGGCGCCGACCAGTCTGCTCGCCATGGTGGATAGCTCCGTTGGCGGCAAGGTGGGCGTGAATCTCACACAGGGGAAAAACCTCGTGGGGGCGTTTCACCAACCCATGGCGGTATGGACCTCCTTGACCACGCTATCCACGTTGCCGCAGAGGGAATACCGCAGCGGCCTGGCGGAAGTGGTGAAGTACGGCATGAGCTTGGACGGCGGTTTTTTTGAATGGCTGGAAAACCATGCCGACGCCATTCTTCGCCGCGATCCCGAGGCCCTGCTGCCCATGATCAGCCGTTCGGTGCAACTCAAAGCCCAGATCGTGGCGGAAGATGAACGCGAGACGACGGGTGCGCGGCTGAAGCTCAATTTCGGCCACACCTTTGGCCATGGCTTGGAAGCCGCCACCCGCTACCTCGATTGGCTGCATGGCGAAGCCGTGGCCTGGGGAATGATTAAAGCCTGCCGCTTGGCGGAGCGCCTGGGTCGATTTTCTTCTACCGAGACTGACCGACTGATCCGGCTGCTAGATCGTTTTGGCCTGTTAACCGTTTTGCAAGTGGTCGGACCATCCTGGGCTGATAGCGTCATCAAGTGCATGCAGTCCGATAAGAAAAGGGCCGCGGGTCAATGGCGGTTTGTCCTGCCTGTTAGGATCGGCGACGTTGCGATCGTGTCTGGTGTATCTGAGTCGGATGTGAAGGCCGTGTTGGTGGAGACGAAGTAAAGGTGTGACGCGGATGGAACGTGATCCTGAAATCCAAGCCCGGCTGATTTTGCATCTGACCCCCGGGTTGGGCCCCAAATTGACGGCGGCCTTAATGCACACCTTTGGTTCCGCCGTGCGTGTGCTCGCCGCCAAGGTTTCCGATCTGCAAGCCATCCCCCGCATCGGGCAAGATACTGCGCAGAACTTGCTGGCCCATTGGCGATCCAGTTCGGTCGAGGAGGAATGGAAGCGGCTCGAAACCACGCAGACTCGCTTGTTGCTGCGAGGAGCAGCGGCTTATCCATCGCCGCTCGCCACGATCCCCGACCCCCCGTCGCTGCTTTATTGTCAAGGGGAATGGCGGCCTCAAGATGAACAAGCCCTGGCCGTGGTTGGATCGCGGCAATGCACGGCCTACGGCCGGCGAATCACAACCAAACTCGTGCGTGAACTGGCGGGGCATGGGTTCACCATCGTTTCGGGCCTGGCCCGCGGCATCGATGGCGTCGCCCATCAAGCCGCGCTCGAGGCCGGCGGACGCACCCTCGGGGTTTTGGCGGGAGGGCTGGGTAAAATTTATCCCCCCGAACATGCGGAGTTGGCCCTTGCCGTCAAGGAACATGGCGCCTTGCTCAGCGAAAGCGCCATGGCCGTCGCCCCGCTCCCTGAGATGTTCCCCAAACGCAATCGATTAATCAGCGGTCTATGCTGGGGGGTGCTGGTCGTGGAAGCACAGGCCAAGAGCGGCGCCCTCATCACCGCCGAGCATGCCTTGGATCAGGGTCGAGACGTGTTTGCCGTGCCTGGACCCGTGGACAGCGACGCCAGCCAGGGTCCGTTGCGGTTGATCAAGGATGGGGCCATCCTGGTGCGATCCATCGAAGACATCCTGCAGCATTATGAAAGTCGGCTCGCCGCTCAGACAGCAGCAGTAGCGGAGCTCATCCGAGATGGCAAGCCAGACCGTCCGACCGGGGCCGCCGGTACTGCGCCAGTCTTGGGTCCGCCCCCTGAGGAACCGCGGCAGCGAGCCGTCTGGGAGTCGCTCAAGGATGACAGTCTCGCCATGGATGACCTGATTGAGCAAACGTCGCTGCCCGTGGCAGAGGTGAGCCAGGCTCTCTTGCATTTGGAGTTGCAAGGACGCGTGCGCCGGCTGCCCGGCAATCGTTTTGAACGCCGATCATAATCCAGCCGACAGTCCATTGCATTTCAAACAGATCATGCGACAATGCAAATCGTGAAGAACCCGTGAATAAAACCCTCTGACCGAGGAGGCCTCGACATGGATTTCCATCTCGATCGTGTTCAAGTCTGGTCCACTGAAATTGCCGATCGCGCGGGGGGAGCGGCCAGCGTGTTGGAGCCACTCGCTGAGTCAGGCGCGAATCTGGAGTTTATCCTCTCCCGCCGCCTCCCCTCGAAACCTGGCTACGGTGAATTGTTCGTGGCTCCCATCACAGGTCCCAGCCAAACCCGCGCCGCTCATGGCGTGAACCTGCATCATGCCAATGACATGGTCCTGCTCCGCATCCGCGGCTCCGATCGGCCTGGTGTCGGCCACCATCTGGCTTCCTGCCTGGCCAGCGCCGGAATCAACTTGCGCAGCCTCACCATGGCCGCCATCGAAAACCGCTTCGTGGCCTACGTGGCCTGCGATAGTGCCGAGGATACCGCCCGGGCCGTCCAGGCACTGGCTTCCCTCAAAGTTTGATCCAGCCCCAAACAACCTGTGTCGGAGTTCAAAGAACTGAAGCGCTTGGCCATCGAAGCGATGCGCCGACAGGGATTGGGCGCGCCCTTATCCCAAGTAGCCTGAATGACCAGTGCGTCGCTCGCCAAAGAGGCGGTGTCAAAATGGGTGATTCAGGTTGAGCCACTCCCATGAAACCATCTTGAATCCGCGCTAAATTCGCTTAAATCGCATGGCCTTTCCGGGGTGAGCCGTTATAATAACAGCCTGTTTACCGAAACTTCATTCTCATGAGGGTCTACCTGCCGAAATCAGGGGTGAGCTTTTATGCCTTTACGGATGCGCGTGAACGACAAAGAAAACATCAGCGTGGCCCTGCGCCGCTTCAAGAAGTTGCTCGAACGCAGCGGCATTTTCAAAGAACTCCGCAAACGCAAGCACTACGAAAAACCCTGCGAACTGCGCCGGCGTGCGGAACTCCGCAAACGCGCTGCCCTCAATAAGGCCATGAAAGGCAAAGCCCGAGCCGGTCGCTAAGCGGCCGGACTACGGGCCTATCGAACCTACCCCGGGCCTGTGTCTCCTTCCCTGGCTTCCAGACTGGTTTCCGTCCATGGCTCGAACCCAATTTTCTTGGAAGCGAATCTCTTGATCCAGACCTCGATCTGGATCCGCCTAACGGCAAATATAAAGGAGTCCTCCGATTAGCACTGCAACGCCCGCTTCGACCGCCAGACCTTTACCTTCGAACGAAGACGACGTTTCCAATCATCTCCCCATGTGGGTGCAAGCGATCCCGTTTATCTTCGTCCACGCAGCGTGCCTGGGAGTATTTCTTCCCCAGGTGGAGTTCACGACGACGGCCTGCATTTTGCTCGTCGTGAATTACGCCGTCCGCGTCTGGGGATTGACCGCTGGTTATCATCGCTACTTTTCCCATCGCGCCTACAAAACGAGCCGAACGTTTCAGTTCATCCTGGCCTTGCTCGGCTGTTCCGCCCTGCAAAAAGGGCCGATCTGGTGGGCGGGCCATCACCGCCATCACCATCTCCATTCCGACACCGAAGAAGACATCCATTCGCCCATCGTCGATAGCTTCTGGCATTCCCACGTTGGTTGGATCTTCACCAAAACTTGGGAGCAAACCAACTGGCGGAACATGCATGATTTCGCCAAGTATCCCGAGCTGCGTTGGCTCGAAAAGCACCATTGGTGGCCCGGCGTGGGGCTGGCCGTGCTCTGCTACCTCGTTGGCGGCTGGAGCGGTCTGTTTTGGGGCTTTTTCGTGAGCACCGTGGCTGTCTATCACGTTACCTTCTTCATCAACTCCCTGTGCCACATTTGGGGGCGCCGCCGCTATCAAACGACCGACCTGAGCCGCAATAATTTCTTCCTGGCCTTGCTCACGTTCGGCGAAGGCTGGCACAACAATCACCATCACTACCAAAGCTCCGCCAACCAAGGCTTCTTTTGGTGGGAAGTGGATATCTCCTTCTACGTCTTGCGGGTCTTGAGCTGGTTCGGAATCGTTTGGGATTTGCGCTTGCCCCCCAAGAACAAGCAGTTCCCTGATCAAGATCAGCCCCAGGGCGACCATTTCGTGGAGCCTGCGAAACCAGACAAACTGGCCAGCAAGGCAGACCTGTTACTGCCGCCTATCTCTGCTCAATCGGTTGCCGCGGCCGCTCAAGCCGTGGTCGAGCCGGTGATGGCCGTCGCTCAATCGGCGCGGGAATCCGTCGTGGCCGCGGCCTATATCATGGGCGAGACCGTCGCAGCAGCGGCAGTTTCCGCACGTGAATCAGTCGCGGCAGCGGCTCTTGTGGCCAGTGAATCGGTGGTGTCCGCCGCTCATTCCGCCAAGGAATCCATCGTCGCCGCGGCCCAGGTGGCCAGCGAATCCGTGGTGGCCGCGGCACATTCAGCCGTTCCCACGGCCACAGTGGTAGCCTTGGTCGCTGTTCCCATGGTCACCTTCTTCCAAACAGTGGCGAGCCAATCCACCTGATGCCGTCATGATCTTGGAAGCGACATCAGCTTGGGGCGAGGCGTGGGTCCGCTGGACGATCCGTCTCGCTCTGGTGCTTTATGCCCTGGCTATTCTCAGCCGTTGGAGCAGCCAACCTGCGCTTCGTGCCTGGACACGCCTGCTTTGGACCGGTAGTTGGGGGCTTTATCTCCTCCACGTTCTCGCCGCGTTTCACGTTTATCATCATTGGTCGCATGACCATGCCTATGCCCACACCCAAACTGTCAGCGGTTGGGGGCCAGGCATCTACGTTTCCTATGCCTTCACGATCATGTGGGGGCTCACCGTCCTGGGCGTGTGGCTCCCCATCACCAAACCCTGGCCAGGCCAACGCTGGTTAATGGCATTGATTCATGTCTTGCTTTTTTTCGTGATCTTCAACGGCGCGGTCGTCTTCGCCGAGGGGCCAGTGCGCTGGCTCAGCCTGGCCGTTTGCGTTGGACTCGTTGGTGTACTCCTATTTCATTGGCGAAAGAACAACCGCGGCTGCCAGCACGCTTCCCAACTAAACGGTTATGCCGAATAGTCAGCCTCAGAAATCCAATTTTCATCAAAATTATGCTTGACATTCGGTTTGGCCGTGTGACAATACGGCTTAACTATTTGGCCTCTTCTCTGTTCCGGCCCCGTTGGGCACCCTTTACAAGGTCCTCGCCCAACGGGGTTTTTCTTTTAATCATGTTTAGGTTTCTATGTCGACTTAGTCATTTTGATCAATTAAAATGCCGCCTGAAAAAAAAAGTTAATCAAGATCGCCAGCAGCGACACCAATTCGCTTTAGTTTGGTGATAAATGAACGATCGATACCTGAAAGCAGTTCATTGTTTGAACCCTTGTCAGATGACGGGCGTCTCCTGCTCGGATTTATTGGGTTTTCTGCAATCATTTTTGGGGCAATAAGAATTGGTCCGAATCGATCTCGTGAATTAAGTACGCAAGAATTTCTAGTAAAAACCATAGTGATTCTTGATGATGCCTTGCATTTCAATTACTCTTTAGCGCCTTTTTCGAACGCGAACATCACGAATCCAGAGTGCGCTATAGTTCGCCTTTATGGCAGTCGAGTGTACATTGGGCCTAATCCGCCTAACGAGGATGATGTAGCGAAGCCCGCTGACTGGCAATGCAATGCGCCAAAATGTTACAAGGTTTTAAATATCATTGGAAGTTACTGCATTATTCAATAGGGCCATCACTTCTTCTACTATTCATAGGATGGATCTTTAATGGCTCCCCTCCTGTTGACTGCGATTTTCTGGTGGGCTTTATGGACTGACGCATCAGACAAGAAAAATGAAAGTGAGGCCATAGCGGCGATACTCGGATCGCAAAGCAACAAGGACCATTTTCCCCGTTATTATTGCCGCTGGAAAGTCACATCGGCTCACGCGAAATCCGTGCCAGAAGCTTGGGCGGGTCAGTATGAAAACACACGATCTTGCTCAATGAGTCTCGCGTATGACGCCCCCACCGAGAAAAAGGAACGTTTCCAGTGCATAACGTCTGAGCCTGATGCCCGTTTGGCGACTAAGCAAAATGGGTTTATGGTCCCCACGGTTGAATATCTTGCCTTCACAGAATTGCGAATGACTGAAAACTCATTGGTCATAATGAGGGGCAATTGGAATGTGTCCGCTATGCGATCAAAAGGATATTGGAATCATCGCGATGAACCCACCCCTTTCGCCATGGGGGACATGTATAGGGACTTGGAAGCAAATTCACCCTTTACCTTGTTACGTGAATACCAGCTAGGTAAAGCGAACCTTCAATCCAATGGCTTGATCATGCGCGAGGGTAAGTCCTATGTGCATGCCAGATTAAGTCGACACTACGGCGATTGGAATTTTTATTTTGATCCACATATGGGCTTTTTGCCATTTGAATGTGAGGAAAGTTATCGGGGCCAAGATGCTAAATATTCTTTGCGCCATGTTGCCCGAGTTCTTGCTGCCCAGTCCTTTGATGAACATCGATGGTTCCCGAAACACATTGTCTGCCTTAGACTCCCCCAGCAAGATGGCGGCATCGTGTCGGTTTTGGACATGAGCGTTGAAGAATTGCGATTGGACCATGAAGTCGCTGCCGAGGATTTTCAGGTCGATTTGCCCGCAGGCATGACTATGAAACGGGATCATCCAGAATAAGCTTAATCCTCTTTCCGATTGCAGCAGAACGAAACCATTTCCCCAGAGGATTTGCCGCGCATTCTGCGCATGCTGGACGAAGCCAAGGCGAAGAAAGGGCAGCAACATACAGGGCATGCCCTAATGAGTACAAGCATTCAACCGCCTGAATCCAATGCCATGAACTGGTTGTTGATGGCTGGTGGAGGCATTTTCGTGCTTTATTCCGCTTACGTCATTTATCGTGGACGTCATCGGCTTTCCCCGTGAATCTTACCCGGTTATGGAAATGGAATGGGTGAGCCATGTTGAAGTATGACATCACAAGACGTGGTTTTACTTTGATTGAGGGGATGATGGTTTCGGCCGTCTTGGCAATCATCATTGCCATCGTCATCCCCGCGATCCAACGGGTTCGAGGAGCCAGCGATAAACTTTATTGCCAACTTCAGCTACGCACCATTGGGCAATCCATCGTTCATTATCAATCAATCCACGGTTTTTACCCTACCGCCGTATCGACATGGGGAAACCCGCAACCTTTCATGAGTTGGCAAACTCGCATACTGCCCTATCTTGATGGCGGGGATCAGCTTTGGACACAGTCCTTGGCGGGTTACGCCAAGGAACCCCTTTTCTGGAGAGAGCCGCATCTTCCTATCCGCGCCACCGTCATCTAGACTTATGGCTGTCCAAGCGATGAAGATCGTCTTGGTATTTTTGGCCGCCATCAACCAACTGCGGCTTTCACCCAACATCTAGCCGTTTCCGGAGAGAAAACGGGCAGTTTTGACGGCGTTATGTTTCCGAACTCACGGATTAAGCCGATGGATATCTCCGATGGCCTTAGCAACACCGTGATGGTGGGTGAACGTCCTGCTAGCGCCAATGGGAGGTTTGGTTGGTGGTATGCCGGCATTGGACAAATTTATGATGGAAGCCTGGATTCGCACATGAGTGTCAAGCAGCTTAACCAAACATTTTATGCACCCATGTGCCCGCGTGGACCATTTCGTTTTGCACGTGGCAGTAAATCTGATATGTGCTCGTCGTTTCACTTTTGGAGTTTGCACCCTGGCGGCGCCCATTTTTTGTTTGCAGATGGATCAAGCCGTTTTTTGAAGTATTCAGCCAATCATCTTTTACCCGCCTTGGCCGCGCGCCATGGTGGAGAACACGTGGATTTGCCGGACGAGTAACACCTGCTTGGCCGTTCCCTGTTCGTTTCCCTCGTCAGCGCATTTTATTTTCTACTGCTCCAATCCGAATGAGTCGGGGATCAACTTCCCATTGAAAGCCTGCGCTTTCTTCAGCGAATCTTATAATAGCCACGTCAACCGTTGAAACGTCCATGTTCAAGGGAGCGATGATGTCCAACCTCGCGGTGGAAATCGAAAACGTCACCAAGCGTTTTGGCAGCCACACGGCCGTGGATCAATTGAATCTATCCGTTCCCACAGGAACGATTTACGGCTTTATCGGCCCCAATGGTTCCGGTAAATCCACGACCTTGCGGATGATCATGCGCATCCTCCATCCCGATGAGGGCAACATTCGCGTGCTCGGCTCGGAGAAGCTGAATGCGGCCAACGACCGCGTCGGCTACCTGCCCGAGGAACGGGGCTTGTACAAGAAAATGAAGGTGGCCGAGATTCTGCACTTCTTCGCACGGATCAAGGGCCAGCGACAAAGCATGCCCGCCATTAAAAAGTGGCTGGAACGGTTGGAGTTGGCCGACTGGGCGAAGAAGCCGGTGGAAGCCCTTTCCAAGGGCATGTCGCAGAAAGTGCAATTCATTGCCGCCGTCATCGCGGAGCCGGACCTGATCGTCCTGGATGAACCCTTCAGCGGCCTGGATCCCGTCAATGCCGTCGTCCTGCGCGAAGCCGTGCTTGAGTTGAAAGCCGCCGGCAAGACGGTCATCTTCTCCACGCATGACATGAGCGTGGCCGAGAAAATGTGCGACGTCATCTTCATGATTTACAAGGGAAAAAAGGTTCTCGATGGCCCCTTGAACGTGATTCAGGATGCTTACGGCAGCGATACCATTCGCGTTCGGCTCGAAGAAGGCGAAGTGGTGAAGGAGCAACTGCCCGGCGTGGAGCAGATTGCCAACTTTGGCCGCTGGCAGGAACTGCGCCTGCGCAATCAACAGGATTCGCAAGCCGTCCTGGACGCCCTGATGCGGCAAGGACGAATCCGCCACTTTGAATTGGCCCGGCCCTCGCTTCACGACATTTTCCTCCGCGTCGTCGGCGTCGACGAAGGCGAACTGGTGGGCAAATAACGGAACCAAATGGACCTGAGAGAAGCGGCTGACACGAACGCCAAGGGGAGATGCGGATGAGCAAGATCATGGCGGTGGCGCAGCGGGAATATAAAGCGGCGGTCTTGACCAAAGCCTTCCTCATTAGCGTCGCCATCATGCCGCTCATGATGAGCGGCAGCATCCTGGCGGAAGTGCTGCTGCGCGGCAAGACCGGCGATCGGGAGAAGCGCTATGCCGTGATCGACCGCACCCCTGAAAGCCAGCTTTTCCAAATCCTGCAAGCCGCCGCGGAAGCGCGCAATGCAAGACTCAAGGAAGCGGGCAAGGACAATGAAACCATCTACATCGTCGAGTCCGTTCCTCCTCAAGGCGACCAGCCGGAAGAGATTTTGGCCCAGCGCTTCGAACTGTCGGAGCGCGTGCGGAAGGGCGAACTGAAGGGCTTCATTGAAATCGGCCGCGACGTGATCAAGCCGCCGCTCCCCGATACGAAGACCTCGCAGGCTCTCAGCCAGGCCGCGGAGAAGAACAGCGGCATTTCGATGGGCGGCATCCTGGGTCTCATGCCGGACCCGGTGGTCATTCGGTATCAAACGAACAATCCCCTGGCTCAGGAATTCAGCCGCTGGGCGGAACAGCAACTGAACAGCGCCATCTTTTCCAAGCGACTCGTGAATAGCCCCATGAATCCGGCCGAGGTGATTTCGATGGCTCGGCCCATCCCGGTCGTGCCCCGCGAATTGACCAAAAAGGATATGGCCGGCCAGATCGTCGACGGCCCCGAGATCAACATCCTCATCAAATTCCTGGTCCCCTTCGGCATCATCATGCTGATGTTCATGATCATCATGGTGGGGGCCACCCCCGCCATGACCGGCGTGGTCGAGGAGAAAATGCAGCGGATTGCCGAGGTCCTGCTCGGTTCGGTCACCCCGTTTCAACTCATGATGGGCAAGCTGGTCGGCATCGTCGGCATGGCCCTGACCTTGGCCATCGTCTATTTGGGAGGCGCCTATTGGGCCGCTCATCACTACGGCTACGACCATTACATCACGCCGCAGATCATGGGGTGGTTCCTCGTCTATTCTTTCTTCGCCGTCTTCCTCTTCGGCTCCATCTTCATCGCCATCGGCGCGGCCTGTTCAGATACGAAGGAAACGCAGGCGCTGATGTCGCCGGTAATGATCCTGATTTGCATCCCGTTGTTTTTGATGTCGAACATCATCCGCGAGCCGGAAAGCCAATTCGCCATGTATGCCAGCCTGTTTCCGCTGGCCACACCGATGATCATGACGGCGCGGATCGCCATTCTCCCCAACCTTCCGGTCTGGCAGCCGATTCTGGGGTTGGTCCTGGTCGTACTGACGACGCTGTTCTTCGTCTGGGCGGGGGGGCGCGTGTTCCGCGTGGGCTTGCTCATGCAAGGCAAAGGGGCCAACTTCCGCGAAATCACCCGCTGGGTCATCCACGGATGAATTTCCGCAAGGAGGGGTTTAACCGACGCTCACCACTCCGGCTTCGTTCGGCAGCAGCGAACGGTTGAGTTGATGCTGCAGGTGCTTCAAGCGCTGGACTTCTTCCGCTCCGAGCATCAGGATGGGGCAAACGGTCTTGTTGTGCCACAAAGGCTCATCCAAGTCGATAAACGACCGGCAGCTTTCGCCATCAGGAGTGCCTGGGATGGGTGAGAATTCCGCCAGCATGACCCGAACGCCCAAAGCATGGGCCTGTCTCATGGATGCTTCGACGTTCTGATCGCCGCTGGGATGGCCGACGATGAGATAGGCGACGATGTGCCGCCGATCCGCTCCCGCCTCGATGAGAAACCGCACCGCCCGTTCGAACTCATGGGCGTAGACCTTGCCGCCGGTTTTTTTCTGCCATTCATAGGCACTGCTTTCATAGCCAAGGTGAAAGGTGCGAAAGCCGCCGGCCACCATCGCCTTGGCCATGTCCTGAGTGATGAAGCGGGCATTGAGGGCATTGGGCGTGTGCAGTTGCACCTGTCCTGCCCATGGCTTGCGGCGCACGGCGTCGAGAAAGGGAAGCAAAACCAGATCGGCTCGATAAAGCAAAGCGTCATCGTAAAACGCCAGATGACGCACGCCGCGTTGGACCAGTTCATCCATTTCCTCCAGAGCACGGTCCAAATCGTTGGGCAAAAAGTCAGGCTCGACTTGCGGCACGGAGCAATAGGTGCAGCGAAAGGGACAGCCCTGGGCGAGCTTCAACACGCCGACTTTGAGTTGCGGATAGCCTTCCCAGTAAGGCAATTCCTGGGTCCGAGGCTTCAACCCCATGAAGGACCATAACGGTTCAAGCTGCGACCCCCAGACCACGAGGTCGGGTCCGAGGCTGCGGGCATGGGCCGGGCACAGCGTGGCATACACGCCGCCCAGCACGATCTTGGCGCGCGGCTGCAAGCGGCGCACGTCCTCCATCACTTCGCGAACGCCGAGGTACCAATACGTCATGACCGTTTGCACCAGGACAAAATCGGCCGGCGGCTGGTCGGCCAACCAGCGCTGAAACGTCTCACGCGAGCGCCCAAAGCGGCGATAATGACGGGGAATGCTCTTGAACAAAGCAGGCTTGGCGGCGGGGACCGAGGGAAAGGCGCCGCGACCGCAGTCATCTTCGCGCAGGCCGATGCGTTCATCCGGCGAAAACGCTTCGCGGTCGAGAGAATCGAAAAGGGCCATCTCCGCCTGGCCGCGAAGCTGCCCCGCCACCCGCAGCAGTCCGTAGGGTTTCAGCCAAAAGTCATGGGCTGAGAAGTCGTATATCGGCGGTTGTACCAGCAACACTCGCGGTTTCATGGCAAAGGCCCGATTCCAATCTTTTTCATTCAAGATACACGCCTGTGCGCTCGAAAGCAGTTAGAATAGGCATATGCTCGCTGAAATTCGTGAAAAGATCGCCAAAGCCGTAGATGCCAACCATCTTTGGGGCTATCGCCCCCAAGGAGTGCCCCAGGTCGAACCTTCGATCCTGGCCTTGCTGGCGCTCCAAACGGACGCCGACCGCTATCACTCGTTAATCGACCAAGGGCTGCAAACGTTGGCAAGTTGGCAAGACGCCGACGGCGCCTTCCGCATCCGGGAAGGCAATCCGCAATCCGTCTGGCCCACGGCCTTGGCCCTTTATCTCCTGGCTCGGCTCAGGCCGGACTCGCCGACCATTCCCCGGGCCGTAGCCTGGCTAGGCGGACTGCAAGGCATCACGCTTCCCGACGATGAGGAATACCGCCGCGATTTCGACATCAATCCCAGCCTGCCGGGCTGGCCCTGGGTGCAAAATACTTTTTCCTGGGTGCAGCCCACGGCTTGGGTATGCCTGGCCTTGCGCCAAGCGGGTTACGGCGACCACCCCCGGCTCAAGCAAGGCATGGAGATGCTCCTGGACCGCGCTTATGACGAAGGCGGCATCAACTACGGCAATCGCCGCGTCTTTGGCCGAGCCACGGAACCGGTTCCCGCGGACACCGCGCTCTTTCTCCTGGCCATGCAAGGAACGCCCGATCATCCTCGTCTCCAGGCCGCGCGCCAGTTCATGATCCGGGTCGCCCGAGACAATCCCGACCTGGAGAATCTTTGTTGGGCCAGACTTAGCCTGGATGTTTGGCGCGAGGACCCCGCGGCGGCGAACGTCTTGGACATGTTGGATGAGCACATCCCTGGGGCGTATCAAGCCCGCGAAGCCTGTGAGCTGTTCGCTCCTTCCCTGCCCAGGGAGGCCTTGACCGTCTTGGCTTTAGCATGCCGTGCTGCTCATCCCTTGGCGCTGCCTTCGTCCACCCAGCAACTCGAACCGCCGCCGCCCATCCGCGGCAAAAGGCCGTCTTGGGGAGAGCGCCTCGCCTCCTCGATGCGGGGCATGATGATCTCCGCGGTGGGCCGATTGCGCTCGGTCACCACCCCCGCAATGGTGCACGTCGCCGCGGCCAGGGATTACGAGGATGACCTCGCCAGCCTTTTGTGGTCGCAATATGCCGCGTTTCGCACCCAGGTTCCCTTGCACAACAAGCGGGTCGTTTTGAAACCCAACATGGTGGAGTATCACCCCGACAAGGTGATCAACACGCACCCTCGCGTCGTCGAGGCGGTCATTGAATTGTGCCAGCGCGAAGGGGCCAAGGAAGTGATCGTGGCCGAGGGGCCGGGCCATTGGCGCAACGTGGAATACATCGTCACCGCGAGCGGCTTGGCAGAGGTCCTGAAGCGCAAGGGCGTTCGCTTTGTTGACCTCAACCACGACAACCCGGTGGCCGTGCCGAACCTGGGCCGCTGCACGCGGATGGAGATGCTTTATCTTTCCGAAACCGTGTTTCGCGCCGACGTGGTCATCTCCCTGCCCAAGTTGAAAACGCATCACTGGGCGGGCGTGACATTGTCCTTGAAGAACCTCTTCGGGACGTTGCCGGGCATCTGCTATGGCTGGCCGAAAAACGCCTTGCACTGGCAGGGCATCGAAAACAGCATCGTCGACATCGCCCTCACGCGCACGCCGGAGTTGGCCATCGTTGATGGCATCATCGGCATGGATGGCGACGGACCTCTCATGGGCGACGCCAAGTCCATGGGCGTGTTGGTCATGGGGACGGACCTCCTGGCCGTTGACGCCACCTGTTGCCGACTGATGTGTCTGGACCCTTATAAGGTGGAACACCTGGCCTTGGGCTACGCTCGTAAACTGGGCATCCTGCCCGAAAAGGACATCGTGCAAATCGGCCGACCGATCCAGGAATTGGCCAAACCCTTCGAGCCACATCCCCGCTTTGCCCATCTCAAGCTCGCGCCCCTATCAGCCTCCTCCTGATCGGATCGCACAATCCCTTGCCCGCTTTGACGGGTTCCCATTTTTTCGCGGCACATTGGTCGCCGCTTCGGGCTTCGAGTGTAGCGGGGCGGCAATGGCCCACGGATCGCCTTGGCCGCCATCAAAAATAGGAGAATCTAAGTGATCGCTACGACTTCGTTCAAGCCTTCCGACCATGGATACCATTTCAAAAATGGCTCGTTCCATTTCACGGTCTTGGGCTTCAGTTGTTCCGTGCTCTGCGGCGGCATGTCCTACTCTGCCCTGGATTACTTTTTGATGGATATGGATATTCCCGACACAACGGTCACACCGCCCGAAGGTAGTCCGCTGTTCAATCATCTTTACGATCGACAACGTGATGCCCATATGAACACCATTCCACGCTTCATCAGCGCCTGGGGTTCCAATCCAGGCACGGGCGCCAAGGTCGACCCGGTCAACAATAGCAGCCGCGGCGATGAGTTCTACAAAGTGATGGCAGAAAACCAAAAGGGAGTCCCCGCGGTGCTGTGCTTGATCGGCACCAAGGCGTTCAAGGGCCACCATGTTATGGCCATCAAAAGCCAGGACGGACCTGCCCAGCAACTTCAGCTTTATGATTCCAATTATCCCGATCGCGATGATATTTACTTAACCCCACTCAACTATGCCCCGTTGTGGCGGCACTCCGATGGCAGCATGTGGCGCGGCTACTTCGTTGATGACGGCTACCGCCCCCAATATCCCCCCATCAACACCGGCGAAGGCTCCTGGAAACTTTGCGCTAAATGTTCCTCCCTCTATCAATCGGCGATGGGCCCCGGGAAGTGCGCGGCCGGCGGCGTGCATCAGACGTTCACCAAGATGGAATACTATCTCCCCAAGAATGGCCAGCGGGGTGAATCCGGATGGACGCAGTGCAACAAATGCAAGGAATGCGTATGGGTGGGGGATGGACGAAAAGGAGTTTGCCCCGCGGGCGGCAATCACGACTTCCCGGCATTCAAGAATTACGTCCTGCCCATCAACGGCGGCAAGGGTGAACCCTATTGGTTCTGGTGCTCCTTCTGCTCCTCGCTCTACTATCAGCGTCCCAATACGAACGCCGGCCGCTGCCCCGCCGGCGGCGCTCACTACACCGTCAGCAAGGCTTTTTATTGCATCCCCGGCGAGATCAAGGCCTAAGCCCTTGTCGGCTCATCCGCACAAATTCATGGCGGAGGAGCAGGCTCAGCCAATCGAATTGGGAGAACAACAAAGGCATCCTGTCATTTAACATTGCCCAGCCGTTAAACCTGCTCCGATTGCAGTTGCGTGAAATTGGTCTTCAACCCATCACGGCGCCGCCATTGACCCTGAGAATTTGCCCCGTAATGAACGTGGCTTGCGGATTGGCGAGCCAGGCCACGGCCTCGGCCACTTCATCGGGTCGTCCCCAGCGGCCCAGGGGCGTTTCCCGCAGCACCCGCTGTTGCCACGGTTCGGAGGCCTGTGCTCCCCAGGCTGTGCGAATCCAACCGGGCGCCACGGCATTGACTCTGACCTCGGGAGCCAGGCTTTTGGCCAGGCTTTTGGTCATGGCCATGACCGCGCCCTTGGCCCCGGCGAAAAGCTGGCCGCTTTCCCCCTCCATGCCCGTCTCCGCTTGATCCCAGCCCATGTTGATAATGCAGCCCTGCCCCATTGCCCGCATGCGCTGTCCCACGGACCGGCTCATGATCAGCGTGGCGGCCGCATCCACGGTCCAAAGCTGCTGCATCTTATTCAGAAAAGGCAGCTTGGCTCCCTCGCCAGTGAGGATGTCCGCGCCGGCATTGTTGACCCACACATCCAAGCCCGACCACACCTTCCAGGCGTTTTCCACCAGTTGATCCGCATGAGAGAGTTCGCTCAGGTCGGCCAGGAACGCTTCGCTGCGCCGCCCCAATTGGCGAAGCTGATCGCGCACCGTTTTGCAAGCTTCCAGGGATTGACGAGCATGCACGATCACGTCCGCACCTTGTTGACCCAGCGTCAGGGCGATGGCCCGGCCGATGCCGCTGCTGGAACCGGTCACCATGACCCTTTTGCCTCGCAGCGGATGCCGCACCACCTCGGCCAGCATCTCGGCCACGGTCCGCTGCAATCGGGGGTGCACCCAGCGCGGCTCCAACTCAAAAAACGGTTCCAGCATGAAGCGCCGTTCGTGCAACCGCGGGTGTGGCAATTGCAGGTCGGGTTCATTGAGAATGAGATCGTCATAGGCCAGTAAATCCAGATCGATGGTCCGCGGACCCATCGCTTCCCGTCTTTCCCGGCCCAGTTGCTGTTCGACTTGCAAAAGCATGGACAGGAGATCACGCGGGGAACGCCCGGTTCGCAGCCGCGCCGCCGAGTTGAAGAAACTCCCTTGGTCCAGAGGTCCGCCGACCGGAGCGGTCTCGTAAACGGGCGCCACGCCATCGATCTCCACGTCGGCCGCTTCCTTGAGCAACCGCAGGGCGGACTGGAGATGCTCCTGGCGATTTCCCAGGTTGCTTCCAAGGGCGATATAAGCGATACTCATGTCCGAGCTGGCCTCCATGGGAGGGCGGTTCGAGGATTCTTGACCCCGTACACCATGCCGTCATCGATCATCCCTGAGAAAGCGATCCTTTTGTCATCATGCCGACGCGACTGCTCATTAGTGTACGTTCCGTTGCGGAAGCCCGCCAAGCCTTGGCCGGCGGAACGGACATTTTGGACGTCAAGGAACCTAACCACGGCTCCCTGGGTCGAGCATCCCTGGAGACGATTCAGACCATCGTCGCAAATATCGCGGGGGTCTGTCCCATCTCGGTGGCCTTGGGTGAGCTGATCGAGAAACCTGCTCCCGTGCCCCTGGCCGAAATTACCTATCAGAAAGTCGGGCTTGCCCGCGTCGGCCGGGCCGGTTGGATCGATGCCTTTCAGGAGTTGCGCTTCAAGACGCGCCCCTCGGAACTCGTGCCCGTCGTGTATGCCGACGCCGACCGCGCGGCGGGACCATCGCCATTCGAGGTGCTGGCTCAGGCTGAAGCCATCGGCCTCCAGACGCTGCTGATCGATACGTTGATCAAGGATGGCCGGGGTTTGTTGCACTGGATGCCGATCGCCGTGCTGCGCGAGCTGGCCCGGCGCAGCCGAACTTCGGGCATTGCCTTGGGGTTGGCTGGCTCCATCACCATGGAGCAAATCCATGAAGTGCTTTCCTTGCAGCCATCCATCCTGGCGGTGCGGGGGGCAGCCTGTCGGGGCCAGCGCAGGGAACAGGAAGTGGATTCGCGCAAAGTCGAGAAACTGGCTCGGGCCGTTCACCGGTCCCAGACGCATGGATCGACATATCTCAAATCTTGACTGGATCAGAACCAGCCCCCGGTGACGGGAATGACTTGTGCCGTGATGTAGCTGCTTTCCTCGGCGGCGAGAAACATCACGGTATTGGCCACGTCGGCGGGTTCGCCGAGCCGACCCATGGGGATTTGCTTGATGTACTCTTCGAGCACCTCGGGCTTGATGCCGCCGAGCATGGGGGTATGGATGACGCCGGGAGCGATGGCGTTAACCGTGATTTTGCGCTTGGCCAACTCCTTGGCGAGGACCCTGCTCATGGCGATGACGCCCGCCTTGGCGGCGGAATAGTTGGCCTGCCCCGGGAAGCCGACGATGCCCGCAATGGAAGCGATGTTGATGATGCGTCCGCCGTCGCGAAGAATCTCCGCTCCGAGTTTGCAGGTATTGAACACGCCGGTCAGGTTCGTGTCGACGACGGCGCTCCAATCCTCCGCGCTCATGCGTTTGATGGTCTTGTCGCGGAGAATGCCCGCATTGCTGACCAGGACGTCCAACCCGCCCGCCTGTTCCTGAATCTTCTTCATCATCCCGGCCACGGAATCGAATTGGCGAACGTCCGCGTCCAAGGTGAGGACTTGCGCAGCCCCTTGATGCCTAAGGCGCTCGGCGGTCGCCAGGGCATCCTTTTCATTGATCCCTTCCGCATCCTTGAAGTAGTTGACGATGCAGACCGCTCCAGCCTTGGCGAACCCTTCGAGGATGACGGCCCCGATGCCGCGGGAGCTGCCGGTCACCAGAACGACTTTATCGTGGAAGTGGTATTGAATGTTCATGCCGCTGAAACGAATGAGTTATTTATTGGGATAGGGTTTCTGCCAGAAGTTTTCGCCTTCCATGTCCACCGTGGGCTTGGTGGACACGGTGCAGTCGCCGTTGACGGTGACCTGGCAGGCCAGCCGCATTTCATGCTCATGGCCGATGGTGGCGAAGGGCATCAGGGCCAACCGGATCTTCTCAAACATGCCCATGGGGCTGACGTTTTCCATGCCCTGTTTGATCAGCACCTTGCACGTGCCGCAATGGCCCAGGCCATGGCAATTGAGGTATTTGGCCAACCCCGGGTATAATGATACATTAGCCTTCAAGGCTTCGGTGCGAAGATTCGAACCGGCGGGAACCTCAACCTCTTGCTTTTCCTTCTTATCATTAATGAAGACCACCTTCGGCATGATGCACTCCTGGGGACCGGACACAATGCTCGATGGCTAGGGGACAGCCCCAACCGGTTTGCTGAGAAATTGTATCAATCTCAGGGACATCGGGCATCGTTGGATTTGCGGTTATGATTCGTTTTGTTCACTTCAGCGATATCCATGTGTTTCAGGCCGATGCCGCCTGGAAGCCCCGCGATTATCTGACCAAGCGGCTCACCGGCTTCTTCAATCAAAAATATCTCCCCCGGGGCAAGCAGTTCCGCGAAGCGGTGGAGGTGCTCAAGCGGCTCGTCGACGACCTTTATAGCCGCAAGCCCGACATGATCCTCTTCTCCGGCGACGCCACGACGCTGGGCGTCGAGGAGGAATTCGCCATCGCCGCCGAGGTGCTGCGCGTCGGCGCCAAGGATGCGCCGCCGGGCTTGGCCGTTCCGGGCAATCACGATTATTACACCCGCCACAGCTACGAAGCAGGATTGTTCGAAAAGTATTTTGCCCCCTGGCTGCAAGGGGATCGCGTCGACCAACACACGTATCCTTATGGCCGGCAAGCGGGGCCGTTTTACATCCTCGGCGTCAACTCCAGCCAACCCCGGCGCTGGTGGTGGGACTCCAGCGGCATGGTGGGACTGCCCCAACTCGAACGACTCAAAAGACTGCTGCAAAAGCCGGAAGCAATGGCATCGCCCAAGATTCTGCTGACGCATTACCCCATTGCTCTCTCTGATGGCAAACCTGAACGGCGGCATCGGCGTCTCAAGGATCTGGCCGCGCTCCTTGAGGTCATCCGTGAACATCGCGTCGGCCTTTGGCTGCACGGCCACCGTCACAAGCCTTACCACGTCAAACCCGAAGAGCATCAGCCCATGCATGCCCTTTGCGTCGGCAGCGGCACCCAGGAATCCTTGTGGACCTACGCGGAATACACTTTCGATGGCAAAAAACTTCACATTGAACACCGCGCCTACCAACCCCACCCCAAGCGGTTCGAGAAGGTGAATAACATCATCCTGCCGCATGAGATTCATTAAGGGGTGGATTAACCAGCCTCACTGCCCTTGTGTGGAAAACGATCATTTAACCCAGGTCGCCGCCGCAGTGGGGGCAGGAAGTCTTCGGCGCGTTTTGTTTGCGCAATTCCTCGATGAAGCTGGCGCCCAAGATGCCCGTTGGCAAGGCCACCATGCCCACGCCAAAAAGGGCCACCAGAGCGGCGAAGACTTTGCCCATGGCCGTGATGGGAAAGACGTCCCCGTAACCCACCGTCGTCAAGGTCACGATCGACCACCACATAGCGGTGGGGATGTCGGGAAACTTGTCCGGCTGCGCATCGTTCTCGGCGAAGTACATCAACGATGACGTCAACACCACGAGAAACAGCATCAACATCACCGTGATCAGTAATTCCTCCCGGCATCGCAGCACAACCCGGCCGAGCAGCCGGATGGCTTCGGAATAGCGCCCCAATTTGGCGATACGGGCCATGCGAAAGAGCCGAAGGGCGCGGATGAACCTGAGATCATAGGTGGCAAAGGCCAGGAAAAAGGGCAGCACCGCCAGCAGGTCGACCAAGGCCATCGGGGTGAACGCAAACCGCAGGCGGCCCCACAAGGGATGAGCGTAGCGCGAATCGCAAACCGCCGACCAAAGGCGCAACCCATATTCCACGGAAAAGATGGCGACGGAGATCGTCTCGAAAACTTGAAATAAAAGATGGAAGCGATCATCGAAGCTTTGCACCGATTCCAGGATGACCGCCAGGACATTGAGCGCGATGAGCAGAAACAGCCCCAAACCGACTCGGCGCGTCCAGGGGTCGGCGGGATTCTCAACCGCCAGGATTTGCCAGACGCGCCGCCGCAGGGGTCGATCGTTGGTCAAGGCTGCCCCTCGCTCACAATCCTAAGCCGAAGATGAAGACCTCGTTTTTAGCATATTTGCCTGCTTTGAACTTGTCAGGCCGCAGCACCGTGAAAGTGGGATGCTTATCGCCCTTCTTTTTGGCGACGCTCTCCATCCAATAAATGGAATCGCGCAGGCCAATTTTGCCCGCGGATTCAATGACGCGGATGCCCTTGCTCAGTTGCTCGATCGCGCTGTTCAAGGCACTGGCCGCGACCTGCACGAAGGGTCCGATCAAGCCTTGCGTGATCGTGCCCATGAGCGTGCCGCTCTGCGTGGAATCGGCGGGAACCGGATCCGCGTGTCCCGGCGAAAGCGTCTGCATGCCTTGGCCCAGGGCCGTTTCGATGATGGCGATATGGCCGAAGCCGCCTTCCGATTTGTGCTTCCAAATGATCACGTCATGGTGTTGGACCTCGGCAATGGTTTTCCTCGCGGTGGCTTTATTGCCAAAGGCGGGAATGTCGGTGCTGGGTCCGAGCGCCAGACCGCGGCGGCGGGTGTAATTGCCGACAAAGCCATTGCAGTCGAGGCCCAGATTGGCATCCGCGAATTGCTGCAGATCGCCTGGCTTTTCCAGGCCGTAGCGCTGCACGAGCCGCAGCGTCAGTTGCAAGTCCGCGACGCTGCCCTTGCCCATGAAACAAACAGCGATATCCGCCTTCTTGCTGGAGGTCGCGACGTCGACCGCGCCGACCGTCAGCGATCCCTTGCTTTTCTTGGCTTCCTCCTTGATCTTGCCGATCAATTTATCCTTGGCCTTTAAGGCGTTGGCGTTGTTCACGCCGTTGAGTTGATACTGGTGCACGTCGACCGCGACCACGCTGTTGTCGTCCAGCGTGACAGGCAAATGACGGTATTCGTCATAGAGACCCAGCGGCGTGAGATTGGCCATAGAGGTGATCCTTAAGAAGAAATGCAGAGCGATGGCAAAGGCCCCAGGGCCTTCAGCATACTGACAAGCCCATCCGATCACAACCCGTTTGATCACGAACCAACCCAAGGATATGATGCAACCATGCGCCTGGCCTGTGGATCGACGACGACGGCTGGCGCACGACTTTTTTGCCCCATACCGAGTCGTCAAAACGATTCGGCCTGACTTAATGTCCTTCTGCGACTTTCTGACCTGGTGAGTTGCAGCAACCCGGCAACGTTTCTCAAGCTGTCGAGAGCCAATCGCACCATGGCTGAACCCAGCGTCTTTTCGGCTTTGCTCGACTCTCTCATTGAAATGGAGCTTCTCACGCCGCTCCAAACGCAAGCCGTTCTGGCCAAGTCGCACGCTTCCTCCGAACAAATGCTCAGCGATTTGCATGAGCGAGGCTGGTTAACCGAATATCAAAAGCAGCGCGTGTTGGCCGGGGAGGCGTCGTCCCTGGTCATCGGCCCTTACCGTCTGCTCGAACCGATTGGCGAAGGAGGCATGGGGCAAGTCTTCAAGGCGCGGCACCCCTTCATGAATCGAATCGTCGCCATCAAGTTCATTCGCCCCGAACGGCTCAAACTTCCGGAGGCCATCGAGCGCTTCCAACAGGAAATCCAAGCGGCCGCGCAACTGGCTCATCCGAACATCGTCCGGGCCTATGATGCTGCCAAGTTCGGCAACATGCACTACTTGGCGATGGAGTACATCAATGGCGTTGACCTAGACCGGGTAAGCAAACTACGAGGCTTGCTGCCGATCAGCGAAGCATGCGACTACATTCGCCAAGCGGCCCTGGGCTTGCAGCATGCCCATGAAGCGGGCCTGGTGCACCGGGATTTAAAACCAGCCAACTTGCTCCTTGCCCGGGACGGAACGGTCAAAATCCTTGACTTTGGGCTGGCTCGATTGGCTTCCACGGCATTGGACAGCGAAGCTCTCAATGAACTGCCACGGAGCCTTCAAGACAGCTCCCTTACCCATACCGGTGTGATGATGGGCACGCCCGATTATGTGGCTCCTGAGCAAATCCTAGACTCCCGTCACGTGGACATTCGGGCCGACCTCTATAGCTTGGGATGCACTCTTTATCAATTTCTGATCGGCAAGCCTCCCTTTGCCTCGCATCGCTCGGTGGGAGCAAAACTTGAAGCCCACTTACAATATCCACCCGAAGAGCGGTTAGCCGTCATCAGGCCAGATGCTCCGCCTGGTTTGTCCGTCGTGCTTCAGGCCCTGCTCGTTAAAGCAGTCGAACAGCGCATCGGCACACCTGCCCTGCTGGCCCAGGCGTTGGCACCTTATTGCCCGGGTCAGCGTGCCGCGTGGCTGCCACCTCAATTAAACGTCCAAGCTCCGCCGCAGCCATCCCCCTCGCCCTCGCCTCCGCCTGCCAGCACCGTGGATGGATTACCTCGAGAGGGCGATACGCCCATCCCTGGCCCAACACAACCCTTGCCAACAACTCCAGCCGCGCCGCTGCCGCCCACGCCGATGGAACCGATGCCGCAGCCAAGCGTGGCAGAGAAACTCAATTGGCTGGATAGGGTTCATCAATCCGAAGAGGAGCAGCGAAAACAACAGGAATTGTCGATTCTGGTCAGCCTCATGCATCAACATCTTGAGACGGCCGCCTGGTTTCCGGCCTATGACACCGCCGAGGCCGTGTTGAAGCTCGATCCGTTGCACGATGAAGCGGTCAAGGTGGTCCAGCACCTCAAAGTGAAACTGAGACGACCACTGATTCTGCGCGTCATCGCTCGGCAAGCCTATCAGTTTTTCATGGGGATCGGTGTGGGCGGTTTTATTCTGCTGCCCGGGATTGGCCTGGCCTGGCTGGCGCAGTGGTTTCAGGATGATTGGCAGGGCTGGGGGGCAACCCTCGCGTCCTATAGCTTCCGCGTGTTGACTGGAGCTTGGATTGGCGGGCTTAGTACCGTCGGGTTGGCCGGCGCCATTGGCCTGCTCATTTCCGAGCACCGCTCGAAACTGGAAAAACAAATCACCGAAGCCGTGGCGGTGGCTGGGTTTGTCATAGGTATTGGCATCTGGTGCATGCTGCCCAATCCACTCTCGGGTATTGCCTTGAGCATCGCCTATGCTCTGCTGATCTTGGCTCATGCGCTTGCCCCCGGGGGCAGTCCTTATGTGGAACAGGTCAGTGAAAAACTCCCTGAAGGCAGCCCGAAATAATCGCATCCTTCAATGCCTTTTCCCTGAAGCGGCCTGCGTAAATTCCTCTGTAGACTTTTGTGATGCGATTCGATCATTAGCTTGTGTAAAATGCCATTCAGGCCATTGGAAGTTGAGATGCCTCGAGTCCGAGGAGCGGCCTAATGGGTCTTTGCCTCGTCACGCTCCTGATGTTCCAGGAACCACTCAGCGAGAAAGCGGAGTTGCTTCAACTGCTGAGTCGGTTGCAGGCAGCCCTCGATCCTATCGCCTGTGACATAACCGATTCCAATCCTACCGCTGGCAGTAATTGTCATTCTCGATTCATCAAGCATGGTCGATCGCTGCGTATCGAAGAACTCAAAATGGACTGCCATTTCGTTTACCTCTCCACGGATAAGTGCCGGGCCTGGTATAGAGCAAGGGGAGGAAAAGAGGAAATTGGCGGTATCGATCCGCCCGAGGATGAGGTGCGTGCACCCACAACCTTGGATTTACGAGAGATTCTGGGATTGGTCAAAAAGTATAGAGGAGACTACCTTGAAGTCGCGGAACTGATTCAGTCACCCGACGTCACCATTGCGAGAGTGAATCATGAAGGGAAGCCGTTCCTGGTGCTGCGTCTTGAAGAACATCATGGAGGGGCGATCAAAACGGAATACTGGTATGACGTGAGCCGACAGGGAGTTATGAGCAAAAAGGTTTGGAATCTAAAATCAGACTCGGACAAAGTAATTTACTATTCCGAGACCCAAGTAGAGATGTACTTCGATGCAGGGTCCGGACTATCTCTACCTACGTTGCTGACTGCACACGATTATTACATACCGAATGGTTCCACGAATAAGCACGGCCTAAGAGTTTCCAATACGGCGATCACATACCATCTCGTTCAGCAGCCCATTCCAAGTAGCGTCTTTCAATTGCGGTTCCCACCCGGCACTAAGGTCAATGACCAGATCAATCGTAGGTCGTGGATAGTGAAACCCAAACTGACCTTCGTGCCCGACCCGGCGGCCATCGCCTCACCGAAAACGAGCGCGACTCAACCCGCCAATGACATCGTCGATCCCCGAATCCTGCTGGGCTTGCCGCCGAACGATTCAATTCAGGATGCCCTTTGGGTGATCCTGCTTGGTGCATTGGCGTTGTTGCTGCTCTTTGGCTATGATTGGTGGCAAAGACGATGATGGTGCGGACTCGACCACGCATGCCCCCGCTATTTTTCCGCCTCTGCTAACTTGTGCTCATCGACGAGCCGGGCCAGCCGCAGGAGGAGAACCTCTTTGCTCTTGATCTGATTTTTTTCCACTTCCCCTGCTAATTGATTCAAGACGGTTGCAAGCTTGTCGAGTTGGCTGGCCTCCCGCTTGAGTTGATCGGGTTGCCGGGTCAGCCTTTGGAGCTGTTTGACGAGTATAGCCGGGAGCGTGACTTTCCAGGCTTCGCCCTCGGGGAGGATGTGCAACACTTCCTCGTCGGCCGGGGTGCCTCGTGGTCCAAAGCGAATCCTGGCCACGTGGCGATTGCCTTCCTGACCGATCTCAACCAGGTCCAACTGCATGCCGCTGAAGGGATGGAGCACGGCATGGAAGGGATTCGCAATGGTCAAGTTGGGCTTATCTTTGAGGGCCTGGTCCAGCTTGAGCAAGGCCGCCCTGGCCTTGCCGAAGGGTTCGGCCAGCGCGGCCAGCGCGGCATCATGGGGTCGAACCGCGAGCCGGGACAGGAGCGCCAGGTCGTCGTTGTCCAGGGCTTTGCGGAGTTGCTCCACGGCCGCTTTGGGGTTGGCTGGGGCGGCATCGGGTTTGACTTCGGGAGTCTGACCGGTCAACGGCGCGGCGTGCAGCCAGAGGATCGCCCAGCAACACAGCCAGCGAAAAGTAGTCAGATTAAGCATCGCTTGTCTCATTTGCTTTCCGTCCATTCGATCTTCATTTTGCCGGCGAAGGCGCGGCGCACGGCCGTCAATTCTTCGGGATTGATGACGCCCTTGAGGCTGAAATGGCCGACTTTGAGATAGGCGGCTCCCAACATCTGAATCACGCCAGCACCATCAAAGACTTCCCAGCGTCCATCGACGTAGGCTTCCGTCCAAAGGTGGCCGCCAAACCCTGGATTCTCTTGGTCATACACCAGGCCGAAGCACACCCTCGTGGGAATGCCGACGGCTCGGCCCATGGCGGCAACAAGCACGCCCATTTCCGTGCAATCCCCCTCCAAGGTTCGGGCTACCTCGTCCGCCGTTGCGAAGGGAACCTCGTAGCCCCCCTTGACGTTGCGGCGGACCCACTGACGAATGAGCCGCATTTGGAAGCGCGGCTCCTTTTCATCGCCGACGGCTTTCTTGGCCAGGGCGATCACCATCGGATCATCGCTGCGGATATAAAAATTGCTTTCGGTGTATTCCGCGTCGGGAACGGGCTCGGGAGGCGCTGGTTCATCCTTGCTCAGCGGCGCTTTATGCCGCAGGCGCATCTGCACGGTGTGCCCCTCGGCCTTGATCACTTCTTGCCGGTCCTCGGCGACAAAGAGGGTGGCCACTTCGTCATCGGAGTCGTGCTGCACCTTGATGATCAGTTCCTTGGGCCCGCCGCGGCGAAACGGCTGGATCGGCTTGTTGATCAAGATCGGCGCTTCAACATCCTTGACTTCCGGCTTGAACTCCTTCAAGGCTTGTGCCTTGGTGACTTTTTCCTGAAAAACCAGGCCAAAGCCGGAGGATTCTTCCTCCGTTCGCAAGACTTCCCTGGTTTGCGGATCGATGAACAACTCGGAGGGATCGAAGTAGATTTCCTTGGGGTAGGATTGCCTCAAGGCGATCACGTCCCGGGATTCGCCGCCATATTGGATCTGCCGCGGCCCCAGCACGGTATACGTTGTGGGGATAACGCGGTTCATTGTGGATTGGAAATAGCGAAACGTGATGGTCTGTCCCGGCGTCAGTTCGCGGTCCTTGAGCAAACGATCATGGGCTGCTAGTCCCAGGGCCTGTTCGTCCCATGGCACCTCCTGCTTGAAGATCGTCTGTTTTTCCTCCTGATCGAGCACCTCCAGGAGCAGCATGTCGCCGCGCGGCTTGCCGCGGACGATCAAGAATTGACTTTTGCCCAGGGCCGCTTTGTAGCCCAGTTCGACGATTTTGCCCTCGGCCGTTTCGACGCAATATTCTCGATCCTCCGAGGTATAGGGATCGCCGCTGCGCAAATAACGCACCAGGCTGCGCAGCTCGGTGCGGTAAAGAGAACGGCCATCGACTTCAATGAGAAAGGTTGCTTGATGGGTGAACCCCATCTTGCCCTGTTCGGTTCGGCGTTCATGCCAGCTCTCCGAAACCAGCTTGCGCGGGACCGGCGTCTCGGCCTGCAGGCAGACCCAAGCACTGACCAGTACGATCCAACCCAACAGGCTCAGAACGCAGCGGCGCATGGTAAACCCTCGTGGGTCACGACCAGAGGAGGCGATGGAATGAATTGTAGACATTTCTGGGCGCTGAATCGAGCCGAGTCTGCCGCAATCATTGGGGCGCACGAAAAAAAACCGGGCACATGGCGCCATGCCCGGTTGGTTGCGATTCGGGAAGGGTTATCCTTTGACCGTGGCTTTCTTGAGGAGTTCCTTGACGGACTCGCCGCCATCGACGTATTTCATGGGCCGCTTTTCGGCGCTGATGTGCTCCTTGCGGGGATTGATGTCGAGGGCTTCGTAAATCGTGCAGAACAGATCCTGGACGCTGATGGGTCGATCCTTGATCTCGCGACCATCCTTGCCGGTGTTGCCGATGACCATCCCGCCCTTAAGCCCGCCTCCGGCCACGGCCACGGAGAAGGCTCGGGGGTAATGATCGCGGCCCGTGCGTGCGTTGATGTTCGGGGTTCGGCCAAATTCGCCCATCCAAATGACCAGGGTCCTGTCCAGCATGCCTCGAGCGGCTAAATCCTCAACCAAGGAGGCAAAAGCAGGATCGTTCTGCTCGGCCAAGCGCTTGGTGCGATTGAAATTGTCGTCGTGGGTATCCCAGCCGCCCATCGCCACCTCAACGCAGGTCACCCCGGTTTCGACCAAACGCCGCGCCAGCAAGCAGCCCTGGCCAAAGGTGGACCGGCCATATCGGTCGCGCACGGCATCCTTCTCCAAGGACAGGTCGAACGCCTTGATCCGCGGGCTGGTCACCATGCTCGCGGCGGCTTTCTGCAGAGCCTGTTGATCTTCCACGCGGATTTTTCCGCCCGCCTCGGCGAAGTCCTTGGACAGCTTGTCCACGAGACCCAGCCGCCGCTTGAGTCGGCTTGCGTCCACGCCGCTGGGCAGTTCCACATTCATCGGCATCCGATTAGGGTCTTGCACGACGAACGGGGCATAGGACATGCCCAGATAGCTGGGGCTGAGGTTGGCCCCGGGACCGATGCTGACGAAGTGGGGTAAATCGAAATTCGGCTCGGAAAGTTCGTTGGAGATAATGGACCCCATCCCGGGATGCTTAACGCTGCCGCTGGGGGCATAGCTCGTGTGCAGCAAATAGACGGCCCGCTCGTGGTTGCCCTCGCGGCTGAACACCGAACGCAGCAGCGCGATGTGCTTCATCTGCTTGGCGGTTTTTTCCCACCCCTCGGCAATCTCGATGCCGGGGACGGACGTCGAAATGGCCTTCGTGGGACCGCCGGTCGCCGTGCCCGGCTTAGGATCGAAGGTCTCGAACTGGCTGGGCGCGCCGCGTTGGAAGAGGAGAATGCAGGCCATGCCCTTCTTGCGAAGCTGGGCCGCCTCCAGCCGCACGGCATCCAGCCAGCCGATGGCCGACAAGCCCGCCGTCCCCGCCGCGATTTGTTTCAAGAACAACCGACGATCGCTGACGCAACCATCGGGCGTCACCTGCAAGTGCCAATTCGTCGTCAGCATGTTGGTTTATCCTTTATGTTTCCGTGAACCTTAGCAATGGCGCCAATGAACCTCGTTCGGGCATGGCATCCCGTTAGCGCTTGGTTTGAAACTCCGCCGAGTTGAGCAAGGCCCACATCAGGTCCTCATAGGCCTCGTTGCGGTTGCTCTGGGTTTTGACATAATCCAATGCGATCCGCGCCTCGCGATTCGTGGGCTTGCGTGCCAGCGTTTTCAGGTAAAGCGCCCTGATTGCTTCTTCATCGCGCTGATTCTCGCGCAAAATCTTGGACAATGTGTTGTCGCCTTGCGCTCGAATTTTATTTTGGATGAGCGGATTGTTCATGAGCATGAGGGCTTGCGGGATCGTTCCCTCCACGGAATCCACCCGGGCGGAAGGATCGAAGCCAAAGGTTTGCAGAAAGAGGCCTTCGAAGGTAAAGCGTCGCCCCGCACGGTTTGCTGGCGGAGGCGGCGCCGCCCCGGGACGATTGCGGAGCATGGGTAAGTTGTTTAAACTCCCGAGCACCGATTCCAGCGAATCCCACAAGGCATCGGCCCGCAGACGCGCGGGATAGGCACCGGCGAATTGCAAATGCTGGTCGGCCACGTCGCCAATACGAATCTGCCGTTGATACGTTTCCGTGTTCAGCAAGACGCGGTAAAGATCGCGAATGTCATAATCCGTGGCGACGAAATGAGCCGCCAGGTGCAGCAGCACGCCCGGATAAATGGCTTCCTGCAAAGGTCCCAGATTATCGACGGGCTGATAGAAGGCCTGCCCCATCAATTCGCCCCAGAGCCGATTGACGAAGGCTGCCGCGAACCAATAGTTGTCCTTGCTGGTGATGAAGTCCGCCAGCTTGTTGCGCCGTTCCTGGTCGCTCATCCCGGAGCGCAGGCTTTGCCCCGTGAGAAACTTGGGGGACAAGGTCGTGCGTTTGCTCGGATCTTTAGTGTCGGTCATCTGATGCTCGCCGCGCGGCAGGGAGATCAGTTCCTGGCCGCGAAACATCGGATTTGAATTCGTGCTGCTGGGATTGTCCACGCGAACCAAGCGATCCCTCGTCCTGGCGAAGAAGGCGGCGAATTCATGAAATTGTTGCTGCTTCCAGATGTCGCTGGGGTGGTCATGGCACTGGGCACACTGGATTTGAATGCCCAGAAAGACCCTGGACGTCTCGGCAGCGCGTTCGTTGACGGCTTCCCCGCCGCGCGACGTCAGCAGGAAATAGGCCGCGGGATTGAAGTTCTCGACCTGCTCTTTGGAGGCCCCGCCGCGCGGTCCAGCGAATTCAAACGTCAGCATGCCCTTGGCCGTGATCATGTCGCGCGCGATGGCGGCCCAATTGGCATTGGACTTGATCTGATCGTGCAGCCATTGCTCGAACTGTCGATCGTGGACGCGAATTCGTTGCGCGGTGGCCCGGGACGCCACGACTTCCCGCCAGTACCGCGCCCAATGCTGATTGAAATCATCACTGGCCAGCAGCCGATCGATCAACTCTCTTCGTTTCTGGCTGTCCTTGTTGGCGATAAAGCCATTGACTTCCCTGGGCGAAGGCAGTTTCCCGGTCAGGTCCAGATAGATGCGGCGAATGAACTGTTCATCCGTCGTCAGGGGAGCGGTTTTGAGCTGGTCCTCACGCTGCTCCTTGCCCAATAGGGCATCGACGTCGGCCGACTTCATGCGCAACTTGGGGATGGTACGCCATTCCGGCGGCATGACCTCCACCTTCGTTGCGTCTTGGCCAGAGGAATAGGAACCTCCCCCCGGCTTCTTGGCTTCATCTTGCGCAAACATGGGCCAGGCCAGCAGCCCCAGACTGACCATGCTGATCCAACATACCTTCCAACGATAATCGATGCGATGGTGATAGGCAGACATCACTCCATCTCCTAACCGGAAAGAGTGGCTTTATTTCGTCACTGGCTTCGAACTTACTGGATTAGACCCCAATTATCCCATAAAGTTCCGTGTTGCTTAAAGCTGAAAACAAGATGAGTCAACGAAAAAACCGAGCCGGTTGCGACCGACTCGGTAGTCTAGAACGTTCATTGTTGCTGACGGCTAAGAGGTCTGGCTAGCGCTGGACATCGATTCCATGCGGGGAACAACAGCGACATAGGGACGACCCAGCCATTTCTTGACCAAGATTAACTCACCTGCGTCATTGCCCTCGACGGCATGGCCAATGAACTGCAGTGCGTATCCGCCGATGAACAGGCTGATGGCCCAAAGCCATTCGCCATAACAAGCTAGGTAAAGTCCCAAGATCGTGAGAGGGATGCCGATCATGTGAATACCGAAGTTGAAGGGGTGTTGATGCCGCTCCAACCACTTGAACAACCAGCGTGGTCCTTGGGGTCGCGGAACCCAGTTTGACTGCTGTCTCATGAATCCATGTCCTTCTAGAAGTCCATCTGATCGTTGCTCATCATCATGCCGCAAGATCGTCATAGGCATTATAAATAAACCCCCGCCCTTCGGCACGGGTGAAAATGCTATGGTTTGAATACATGAGCAATTTTCCAGCCAATAACGGTCAAAATCGGCATAAATTAGTGGAATTGACGGCTTGCTTCCCTGGCCATTGGTGTGGCGGCCATGCGGGGATCCTTGCTTATATCAACGATTTACCGCTCATCTCATCCTTTCCGAAACCACCCAGTAGAAGGCAATGCCAGAGAACAGAGATCGAACGGCTAAGCGAATTGACGTCCCCCACGGGACATCCGAAGAAGCTACTTCGAATTCTCCCGCCTCCTAAACGCTTCACTCTTGCCGCCCTGGTGCCATCCTCTATGATGACTGTTCGCCAAACCAATGATCTGGAGATCGAGATCATGCCGCATACCAAGAGTGCCGCCAAACGTCATGGCCAAAGTCTGGTCCGCCGAGCGAAAAATCGCGCGATCATCAAGACGCTCAAGACACATACGAAACGCGTCCAGGATGCCGCCAAGGCCAAGGACCTGGCGAAGTTGACGGAAGAAATCCGCATCGCGGCAAAGAAGTTCGATCAAGCCGCCGCCAAGGGCACGGTGCATCGGAATCTGGCCGCACGCAAGAAGGCCCAGTTCAGCAAACTGGTTAAGTCCATGACCGCCCAATAGGGGCGCGCTTCACGAGCCGTTTTTCGACCACTTGGACTTCAAACGCGAAAAGCCGAGGCTGAATGGCCCCGGCTTCTTTTATTGGGTCAAGCTTGCAGCAAGGCTTATGAACGAATCTTGGCGAACAGTTCCGACATCTTGATCCCCAATCCCAAACAGATGCGATACAAAGTCTCAATCGACGCCGAGTTTTTCCCCAACTCGATCTGGGAAAGATAGCCCAGAGAGACCTTCGTGCGTTCTGCCAGTTGCGCCAGGGTCAAACCCAAGGACTTGCGGCGTTCACGAATGTATTGTCCCAAACTTTCCCTGAGGGCGTCTTCGGAGAGCCGCAGCAAGCCCTTGGATTCCAGGCACCGTTGCACGACGGCCCGCATCTGATTGGGTTGGAACGGCTTCGTGATATAATCAAACGTTCGCGCCCGCAAGCAAGAGACCAGGCTATCCATCGAGGGATAACCCGTGATGACGATCACGCTAGCTTCAGGTTGATCGCGCCGCAACCATTCGAACACGTCCTGCGGCGACACCCCCGGCAATACATAGTCCATGATAATCAGGTGATAAGGCTTGGCCTGCAGGGTGGCTTCCAGTTGCTTGGGCTGGCTGATCACATCGATGTTGAAGTGAGGCTGACTGAGAGTGTGTTGGATGAGTTGACAGATCGTCGGCTCATCATCGATGACGAGAATGTTCACGTCCGATGTGCAATAAAGCCCTTGGGTAGATTGCACCTCTTCTTCAGTCGTCTCGGGCATGGACTCAACCACGTTGGGGTCAGTCACTTGAGACTCCATGGATCACTCCTTACATGCTGCGGAATTATGCTCGGACGCGAAATGATCGTAAAAATCAGCTTACCCCAACAATCTACGCTATTTCCTTAGCTATGCCAATAAAAATATGGCAAAAGTGAAAATGACAACTTAGAACTTATTCATGGAGTCCGACAAAGAAATTGGCATTTTATCTGACGGCGTCGGCAGCTCGATAATTACAACCCCCAATTGAACGTAATGTCCAGATAGCGGTTGATGCGCCACCAGATGGTTTTCGGCTCACACTCAATTTTCACTCGAGCCACGACGCCGGGGTGCATGGCGTCGTCGATCTGCTCCATCTTGATTTCCACGACATAATGCTGCGATTGGGGAATCTCCATCTTGGTCTCTGGATCGGAGTGGGACGCGATGTTGCCTGAGACCTTGTTGGTCAATTGGTAGGGGACCGCCTTGGCTTCGTTGGCGGAGATGTTGGCCACGTGCCCTGGCCAGTAGTTATAACCCCGGCCATGAATGCGAATCCATGCCGCGTCGCCCGTCTGGATCAAACCCTTGTCGGCGGAAGGCACGAGGAGAATGGCCCGAAGGTCCCGTTCGTCGCCGATCTCGCAAATGGGCATGCCTTTCTCGAGGAACTTCCCTAGTTCCGTGGGTTTGATCAAGCGCATGACCACGCCGTTGCAGGTGGCTCGGACCACCAGGCTCTGCTTGATGTAGGCCAATTGCTTGTAGGCGTTGTGCAGCGCCTGGATTTCATTCTTGGTGGCGCCGATCTCGCTGGCGATCTTGGGATCGCTGCCCCCCGTCGACAGGTGAGCATTGAGCGTATCAAGCTGCTTGATCCGCAGGGAACGATTCTGCTCGTTGAGCCTGAGCTGGATGTCAAGCTGCGGATTGTGGAGGATAGCGATGACGTCGCCCGCCTTGACGCGCTGCCCATCCTGGACGACCAATTCCTTGAGGAAGCCGCCAAATTCAGGCGTTTCCAGCTTGGCCGATTCTTGCGGATTGATCGTCAGATAGGCGACGCCTTTCACCCGCAGGGGCAGCGGAATGAACAAGGCGCAGCCGATCACGACCACGAGCAAGGCAGCGGAGATGGAGACATTGCGTGGTTTCATGTCGGGCAACCTCCCGCGCTTGGAGACGTTTTTGAAGAGTTGATAAAGGGGCTGGCCGATCATGGTGACCATCGCCGCGATGCCGAGAACGAAGCTGATGGCCCCAAGCTTGTACGGCTCCAGAAACGTGAACATGAAGACCAGCACCACGAAGGTGATGAACCAGCGATAGAGATAAGCGGCGATGGCGTAAGTCACAAACAGAATCTGCCGGCCCCGCGTCATATACGGCTGCGGCGGCACCTCGATGCCCAGGCCATACTCCTGCACAACGCTCATGAGGAAGCGGTTGGATTTCTCACGCAGATTTGGGATTTCCAACCAGTCGGCGAGCACGTAGTAACCGTCGAACCGCATCAGCGGATTGGCGTTGAAAACCAGCGTACTGACGCTGCAGACAACCATCAAGCTCATGCTCATGTTGCTGGCAAAACTGCCCGGCTCGCTCCACCACCACACGAAGGTGGACAGGGCGGCGATAATCAACTCCACGTAGATGCCCGCCGCGCTGATGATGATGCGATGCCATTTGTTCGGCAGCATCCAGGAATCAGAGACATTGCAATATAAGCATGGCGAAAAGACCAGGAACAAGGCCCCCATCTCATGGACCTCGCCCTTGAACGTCTTGCACGAAAGGCCGTGGCCGAATTCGTGAATGATCTTCACCACGCCCAGGGCAATCCACAGGTAAAAGACGGACTTGAAGCTGAAGAATTCCTGATAGGCGGGCAGCCTGGCGATGAAGCTGTTCCATTGGCTCATGACCAGGAACAGGGCCGAGAGCATGATGGCCACGCTCAAGTAGAGAAACCAGCGCGTGAAAATAAATCCCAGAGGTTTGACCATCCGGTTGAGCAGGGCGTCCGGATCGACCAGGGGAATCTTGATGTACAAGACGTTCATGAACTTGTTCATGATCATCTTGCGGCGGCGTTTCTTGAAGCGGTCGTAGATTTGCTTGCCCGCGCCAGGGGTTTCATTCTGGGCCAAGCCCGCTTGCAATAGTTGACTGGTAAAGGCCTCCAGGTCCTCCAAGGTCAGGCGTTCCGGTCGAAACCGCTGTTCAAAGGACTTTTGCGCCTCTTCAAGAGTATGCTTGCCATCCATTAAACCGAGCAGAAAGCGTTCGTGTTCCTTGAAACGGTAATAGCGCATGCTGACCGGATCCTTCACGACGTGATAGATCCGGCCCTCGTAACGCTGTTCGGTAAAGCCCAGATCGGGGCGCAAGCGAATCCTGACGCGCTTGCGCCGCTCCAGATCGGATACTTCACTCACCGTGCTCATGCCAACCTCGCGCGAGGAATGCCTCTTATGCCGCGATCCCTAGGGCTGGACGGCAGGGACCAAACTGGGATACAAGCTGAGATTGGCTCGATTGCCCACCTGCAGCCGGCGATAGTCCTTGGGATTATCGAGCACCGCCCGGATGCGAACGTAATCGGTCCCGCTTTCGATCTGCTTGCCGACGTAAGTCAGGGCGGCTTCGATCGGCTCCCGGGCCTCCTCGGGCCGTGGCTGCACCCACATGCGAATCACTTTGTCCTTGCCCGCCGTGAAGATCATCCGGCTTGCCGGGAGGAAGGCCGAGCAGATGATGTCCTCTTCGGTCGCGCTGTAATGGCGCAGCTCGTAACTGCTCAAGGACCACAATTCAGGAATGGCCGCGTGTTGCTGATAGGGCAAGACGCGCATCTCCATCAGAGGTAAATGCACCGGAGCGACCCATCCCGCAAACGAAGGCACGGAGACGAAGCGCGGAATGGGCGGATGGGTCGGTTGTGGACCGGCGATCATGGTTTGCATGGCCGCGGTCAGACAGTATTCAGGTTGCAGCCGCTGCGCCAGCAGCCCCAGGAGAGTCGGCGTATTTTTGTTGAACCCGACCTGGTAGCCATGCCGGAAAAAGTCATCCGCTTCCGGCGGCGCGGGGGTTGTCCAGAGTTGCAAGCGGCCATTGCCGCTGCTCGTGAGGACTTCTTGACCGCTGGGTGAAAACTGGGCCAGGTTGCGGAAATGGCCATGCCGACCGCGGATGACGCCCTCGACCTGGCCGCTTGTCAAATGCACGATGCGGAGTTCATCCTCATGATCGAACAGCACGCGCTGGCCATCGGGGCTGACGCCGAGTTTGGCGACGTCGCCGGAGCGGCCGTCGAAGACCCGCAGCATCTCGGCGCCGCTAAGGCCGAGACGCCAATATTTCAACGTCTTGTCCGTGGCCGCGCTGATCAGATGGCCGTCCGCGGTGACGTGCAAGGTCGTGATCGCTCCGCGATGGGTCGTCCCGGTGCCTTGCGTCGCCAAGACGCGATACATGAATTGGCGGTCGTTGTCGCGCCACAGGCACACCATCATGTCCGAGCCGCCCGTGGCGATGTATTGGCCATTGGGGCTGAACCGCACCGACTGAATCCGCCCGCCCACGTGCGCCCCGGCGTCGGTCAGCACTTCAGGAGGAGCGGCTTCCAGTTGTCGGCCATGCTGCAAGGTCCATAGCCGAGCCAAGCCATCGCTGCAGCCGACGACCAGCCGGTATTGGCGCGTTCCCGCCGCTTCTTTGACCACCGGACTGAAATCCACGGCCAACAATTCGACCTGCCGGGAACGGACCGAGTCGCGCCACAGGGCGCGGCCCGTTTCGCAATCCCAAAGAATAAGGTAGCCATCGCTGCTGACGGAAGCCAGCAAGCGTCCATCGGGTGAAACGGCCAGGCCATGGATGACGTCGGTGTGCAGCCGCAGTTCGCGGCGCGGCGATTCCTTCCGCTCCGGCTCGACGATGGCGCGCATGCCCGCCTTCAGCATGGCGGCCCGTTCGCTGTCGATCAACCCTTCCACCCAGAGACGGTCGCTGTTCACGATGACAAACATGGTATCGATGGTGCGGATCGAGTCGCCGGGGCGTTTGCCGATCTTGACCACCTCGCCATGGATTTCACTGACGATGCGATACTGATCCAATTCCTTCAGTCGAAACTCATATTCGAGCCGGCTGATGACTTGATCCTCATAGGCCTTTTCCAGTTCGGCTTTGTATTGCAGCAGTTGGGCGATGTGCACTTCGCGTTCCAGGTCTGACACCGCGCCGCCGATCTTGATGGCGTTGTCCTTGTTCACGATGGATTGATAGACGTTGACCGAAGCCTGGGCGCGGTTGATGCCCGTCTCGCTAAAGGCCTTGGCGCGTTCGGCCAAGACGCGTTTTTGCACCAGCGAGTCATCGATCTGGGCCAGGATTTGACCCGGTTGGACGACGTCTCCCAGGCCGACGTATAGCTCCTTCATGATGCCATCCACGCGGCTGTAGACTTCCGCCGCTTCGATAGGGGCCAGGGCGGCGGCCCAAATCCGAATCGGGTCCGCCAGCGGCGGACGCGGTGGAGCCAGGCTGGCGCCGGGCGCCGACGTTCGCTCCATGGACAGCGGCTGGGTCACTTTGTTGACGCTGGGTTCATCCCGGGCATCGCCCTGGTCACGGAAGGGAATAACTTCCGCGGGGCCTTTGAAATAGAGGACGGCCCCCAACAGGCCCAAGAGCAGCACGACAAAACCGATGAATCGCCACATGATTCCAAGTCCCCCAAACGAATCAGCCCCGGGATAGGCCGCGAACCGAAAGAGACGCTTGCGAGGCGTGACTCGGAGCAGCCGAATGGGTTTAGAACAAGATGTGCTCGAAGAAGAATTCCCACAGTTGATAGAAGAAGACGTAGCCGATGGCCCGTTTGCCGCAACGAATCTTGGCGGTCACTTCGGTTTCATTGGGCATGGCCCCGCCGCCAAGCTGTTTGAGCATCTGCACGAGTTCGGGGCCGATTTCGACCCGCGCCGTAAGCACGGATTCGTTGTTGATCACCTCGACGCTGCCGCCCAGCCCCTCCTTGCGCAGCAAGCCCTTGTAGCGAACGCCGGGATGGCTGGTAAGCTGAATGTCCACCTCCAAAGGCTGTGGAAAGAAGGCGGCCAAGGCTTCCCGGACGTGCCCCACGTGCCCCTCGGGAATGTGCAGTTCGATTTCCCATACGCCATCGAGCCGGGCGATCTGCAGCAGCTTGTCGCCCTTGCGCACGTTGCGGCCCTTGAGGTCGGTGAGGTCGAACGTCGTGACCGTGCCCGCCAAGGGAGCACGGACCTTGGCGCGGCGCGGGTCGCCGCCCACGAGGTCGAGCAAAATCTTCATCTCAGCGTTCGCCTTGTCGAGATTGAACTCCTCCTTGATGAGGTCCAAGCGCAAATTATCGTGCTCGGCCCGGCTCAAGCCCTCCATGTTGAGCTGCTCGCGCAGGCGGCCGATATTCTTCAAGGAGAACGCCCGCTCCCGGGAAAGCTGATCAAGCTTCTGCAGCAGTTCCACGTCGCGCAGCTCGACAAGCTCCTGTTCGCGGTTGACGTTCTTGCCATGGTCGACCATGACCTGAACGACCTGGCCGTCAATGGGGGCGTAAATGGTTTGCCGCTCCTTGGGGATCAGCTTGCCCTTGGCATACATGCGCAGCGGATAGGGGACAAGAATGAGCAGCAGCACCAGGACGGTCAGCGCGGCCAGGATGGCCCCGGTCCAGGCCAACCGCTTGCCGCGCAGCAAATCGCGGACGTCGGCAATGGGTTGCAAGATGCCGCGGAAGGGAATGCGGCGATGTTCCAGGGCGTTGTACAGGGCCGGAGCCGCATGCTTGGCGATGACGTCCACCCGGGCCATGAGCTGATCGACGGTGAAGTGCGGCTCAAAGCATTCGACCAGCATGGCCGAGCGACAGGGGCGTTCCTTGTCCGTCTCGCGTTCATCACGCAAGGGCAAGAGGACCAGCAGTTTGCTGTTGCTCTCGGTCAGGTAGGCGTCCAAGGCGCTGAGGACCTTCGGCGGCAGGCTCTCATCGCGCGTCCCGGCATAGACGAGCTTGTCATTCCATTCGATGACCGCGGCGAAGAGCTTCCGCATGCATTGGACCAGAGAACTGCGCTTTTCGATCACGTCCGCGCCGCTGATGGCCTCGATCTCAGTATGGCCGCCCAAGCGCCCCGCCACGCTGACCCGATCCACTTGAAGCAACCGCCGCGATTCATTGACGATGAGATAACCGACCTCGCGCGGCTGCAAGCTGGCGTGAATTTGCCGGCTGAAGGTCTCGACCTGCGACCAGACTTGTTGCTGGCCCATCATCTGGCGAAGCTGGTGATTGCGAAAATATCCCGCCACGTACGCGCACATGTCCTCCATGAACTGCATGAAGCCCCGCAGGGCCTGGGGATTGCGGCTCGCTTCGATCCATACTTCGATGAGGGCGATGACCTGGCGGTCGACGATCACGGGCGCGAGCAGCAAATTGTATTGCGTCAGATTGGAGGGAGCATTGGTGGCGTCGGTGGAGGCCACGGGCCCGCTGTTGGGGGGAACCAGCATCGGCCGGCCTTGTTGCACCATGTAGCGAATCAGTTCATCGTGGCAGACCCTGGCGTTGGGGATGCGGTCCAGCCCGATTTCATTGAAATTGATCTGGTAGAGTAGTTGCCAATTGCCCTGAGGGGTCCGGTTCCACATGACGCCAGCAGGCGCAGCCAAGGCGGTCATCAGCCTTTGGAGGAATTCCCCGCTGTATTCCATGGGACCGAGTTGCGATTCGGATAACCGGGCAATCTCATCGATCAGCCGATTGATCTGTTGTCGCTTTTCTTCAAGCTCTGGGTTCACGTTCACAAGAACCCCTCCGGTTGTAGCGATTGTGACAGGGACGAAATCCGCCAGGTCGAGGCCAGGGTCATTTTTTCCTTGCCGAAAACGACTCGACTTATCTCTTCAATATAAAGGCAACGTGAAAATGGAGCAAGCGGAGTCCCCCCGCGGCCCAAGCATGAGGCTTCCCGTGCGTCGCAAGCATCATCTCGTTACTGACAGCGGATCACGCCCTAAAGCGGCACGCCTCCCGGACGACGCGATCCTCGGTCTGGACGTCGGCGGCGCTCACTTGAAAGCCGTGCATGCGCAGGGGGAATCGGCCATTGTGCCTTTTCCCTTGTGGCGTGATCCGAACCGTTTGACGAAGCGGCTTAGGCAACTGTTCCGCGAAATGACTCCCTTCCACCGGATCGCCTTGACCATGACGGGCGAGCTTTGTGATTGTTTCGCGAATCGCCCCCAGGGAGTGAGCCATATTCTAAACGCCACGGCCAAGGCGGCAGGAAAGCGATCGATAATGGTCTGGTGCACGAAGCAACGCTTTCTGTCGCTGGAAGAAGCCGCGGCGAATCCTTGGGCCGTGGCCTCCGCGAATTGGCTAGCCACGGGATGCTGGGCGGGTCGATGGCTGAAACAATGCCATCCTGACCAGGCCTGCACGCTCTTCATGGACCTCGGCTCCACCACACTTGACCTTGTTCCCATTGTCAAGGGAAGGCCCGAACCGAATGGGTTGACTGATTTCGACCGCTTGCAATGCGGCGAACTCATCTACCTTGGCGCCACGCGGACGCCGGTGATGCTTTATCATGCCTCGCCCCATGCCGATGACCAGCAAGGTTGGCCGATGGCGGCGGAATGGTTCGCATCGCTGCAAGACGTTTACGTCTTGCGGGGCGATATCGCCGAGGATGCCAGGGACACCTTCACGGCGGATGGCCGACCTCGCACCCGAGCCATGGCCGAGCAGCGCTTGGCCCGTCAATGGGGCGCGGACCGAATCCAATTATCCAAGCGTGCCTTGGACCATCAGGTCTCGCTCCTGGCCGCGCGCCACGAACAACATCTCCTCGAAGAGGTCCTTCAAGCTTTGCATCAAATCACCCATCGCCGACAGGGGTTTGTTCCGACTTGTGTCATGGCAGCCGGTTCAGGGGAATTCCTCTTGCGCCGCTTGCGAAAGAAACTACTGCCCGATGTGCCATGGCTGTTTTGGTCAGACCAGTTTGGCTCCCGGCGCTCGTCTGCCGCCGCCGCCGAAGCCCTCATCCATCTTGCACATGAGCAGTTCAGCGAACCCAAGGAATCGGATGCATGACCACGCCGCAGGTTCTTGTCAAAGTCGGCGGCAGTTTGCTCGATCTGGAGCATCTTGGCCCCAAACTGCGCCGCTGGCTCGATGAGGAATGCCCCCGGGAAACGCTGCTCCTGGCGGGCGGCGGGGCTTGTGCGGAGGTGATTCGCTCCCTGGACGCACGACACGGCTTGCCGCCGGAAGTCTCCCATGCCTTGGCCATAAAGGCCATGGCGATCAACGCTGCGTTGTTGGCTCATCTTTTGCCGCGCTCGCAGTTGACCTCTAACCGGGAAGAAATGGCCGTGATCTGGAGCGAAGGGTTGACAGCCATTCTCCACCCCAGCGATCAGGCATGGCGCAGCGTCCACGCTGATCCATGGATTGAGTCAAGCTGGGACTGCACGTCCGACAGCCTCGCCGCCGCCGCGGCCTTGGGATTGCGAGTGAAAGAATTGATTTTGCTCAAATCCGTCGCCGGCCAGCCCGGTCAAACCCCCGAGGCATGGGCGAAAGCAGGCCTCGTGGATCGCTGCTTTCCCGCACGGGCCGCAATGATTCCCAAACTGCGCTGGGTTCATTTCCGCGCTCGGTGATATTCTCCGAAGCCACCTACTCGCCCTTGGCCAGCGGGCCGTTGCAAGCCGTGATGAGTTGCTGCATCGCCGAGGCGATGCCATGCGAGTGATTGAAGATCGCCGAGGCGGCCACCAAAACGTTGGCCCCCGCACGGACGGCTTGGGGACCGGTCATGAAATCGACGCCGCCATCCACTTCCACTTCCCGCTCTAGACCGCGATGTTCGAGCATCGCACTGAGACGTTTGAGCCGGCTGAGCGTGGCGGGAATGAACTTCTGGCCGCTGAAGCCGGGGTTAACGCTCATGAGCAGGATCAAGTCGACTTCCTCCAAAATGTCATCCAAGACATGAAGCGAAGTGGCGGGATTGAGGGCCACGCCCACCTTCTGTCCTAAATCGCGGATAGCCGATAGGGTTCGATGGAGATGAACCACCGCCTCGACGTGGACGATGAGGGTGTTGGCTCCGGCCTCGGCAAATTCCTTGAGGTAGCGATCCGGGTCCTCGATCATGAGATGGACTTCGATGGGCACATGCGTGACGGGCCTTAGCGATCGCACCACGACTGCGCCAAAGCTGATGTTGGGGACGAAGTGGCCATCCATGACGTCAAGATGAATGCGGTCCGCTCCCGAACGTTCCGCCGCCAGAACGTCTTCACCAAGCCGGGCGAAATTGGCCGAGAGAATGGACGGGGCAATCTTGATCGTTGGATGCATGTGCGGTCCCCACCGTGATGAAGCCACGGATTGTTATAGGACCGATGTGCGCGAGTTGCTACCAGCCGTAGGGATTCCCTCGGCGCGGCGCGGGGATGGGCGGCTGACGCCGACATGGCTCCTCGAAGAAGTCATGACAACTGCCAAAGATGAAGATGGTATCGAGCCGCCAGCTTCCGCAGCCCGGGTCGCTCAGCGTTTTGCCGTAACTGCAGGAACGCCGGTCGCAATTCTCGCTCTTGCGATCCCATTTATCCCGCAAATGTTGCTTCACGCGGCTCAACCAACTGGAAGAGGGTGGGCAGGCCAGACTGGATGGATCGCTGCAGCCGCAGTCGCGATTCATGGAGCCATCGAAGATGATCTGAGCAGCGCCGGAGGTCGCCGTGGTCGAGGGCGGCGTCGAGGGGGCATTCGTGCTCGGGGTTTGGGCTTGAGCCAGCCCCGCGATGAACAGCATAGCTACGGAAGACACCATCATGGATCGCAGCATGGTCGCATCCCTCTCGACTTGCGATGATCAGCCATCATCCCCATCGACCGAAAGAGGGAAGCAACTTAAATGGATTGGGTTAGTAAGAGGAAAATGGTCAAATCAAAGTTCAACATACCAAGGAATTCTCCAACATGTTGAAGTTCCACGCGCCCATTCATCCATCAAGATCGCCTGTATACTAGAGGAGGGAGGACAAGGGCATTGCGACCGAAAGCACGGACTTGCACAATGGTGTTGTCTATCGGCTAACATCAAGGTGAAGCCCATGAAGCAAATCACGGTCATCGTCAAACCCTTCGTGGCGGAGGCGGTCCTCAAAGTCGTTCACGAGCATGAGGTGTCCGCTTGTATCGTCGATGAAGTAAAGGGCTATGGTCGACAAAAAGGCTATCTCGATCGCTATCAGGGAAGCGAATATAGCATGGCATTCCTCCCCAAGGTGGAGATCAACCTTTGGGTCCAGGACGAAGAGGCGGAGCGGTTGATGGCCCAGATCATTGAAACCGCGCGGACAGGCCGCATCGGCGACGGCAAAATTTTCATCCAGAACGCCGCCTGGCACGAAGCGTTGGCGTTTTAAGCCGCGATCGCGTTGGTCCCAGCGCGTTTCTCTTGGCTGGCTCGCCGAACGTTTCCCCTATAATCACGGCATGTCCATTTCTTTTCTGACCACGCCTCCCCCCTATCTGGGCGAGGGAGCCGCCTTGACGGCCGCCTTGATCTGGTCCTTCACCCTGTGCATTTATCGGTTCCATGCCCACGACCTGCCCGCCAACACCATCAATCTGTTCAAGAACGTCGTTGCGTTCCTTTGTTTGTCGGGCATGATCCTGATCCTGAACCGCCCCTTTCCCCAAGAACACCATCTCTGGCTGCTGCTCATGGGGTCCGGCGTGATCGGGCTGGTGATCAGCGATTCGTGCATGTTCGCGGCCCTCAAACGCCTCGGGGCACAAACGACCGCCGCCATCCAATGTCTGGCGCCGCCGCTGGCGGCGGCTTTGGCCTTGTGGGCGCACGACGAGGTGATATCGACGAGCAAAATCACCGGCATGCTTCTCACCGTGCTATCCGTGGCGGGCGTCATCTTGATGGCTCGATCGCCCCATGGGGCGGAGCCCCAACATCGCCGACAGGGATTGATCCTGGCCCTCGTGGCCGCCACAGCCCAAGCGATCGGCATGGTCATGGCGAAAGGCCCCTTGAATGAAATCGACCCGGCCACGGGTTTGCGCAAGTTGGATGTCTTCATGGGGACCTTGATTCGACTGGCGCCCGCCGTGATCGTGTTGCTCTTGATCAGTTGGCAACGGGGCCGGCACGCACAATGGGACAAGCTGATCCATCCGCCTCGACGCCTAGCGTATCTAGGCATCGCATCGCTCCTGGGCAGTTTCATCGGCTTACTGCTGTTGACCATTGGCATTACGTATAGTTCCGTGGGCGTGGCGACGACGCTGAGCGCCACGTTCCCCATTTGGATCATTCCCGTTTCCTACCTCTTCCTTGGCGAGAAGGCTCGCCCCGGACAGATCCTGTGCACGGTCCTGGCAGTCGTGGGGGTGTCTTTGCTGATCGCTTAGGCTTTTCCCTTGATGTTGGTTAGGGAACGCAATGTTGTTCTCTTGGCCGCCAACCGGCAATGAACGTTGGCGCTAAATCCCGACAGCGGATAAAAGTCCCACTTTCCCACATTGGGGGCGATTGCTCCTCACGTTTGAACCTGTATCATCTTCTCCAGACCGCCTTGGCCGTCCAAGGCGGCGGCATCGCGAAGTCAAGCCTCGATTCCCCGCGCCCAGCGCGGCCTGATACTGAGCGAGTGATAGCGTGGGTTCATTGTTCACCTGGGTTTGGCAACATTGGTATGTGCTGCTACCGCTGCTGCTCGGCTTCCTAGCCATTTGGAAGCTGCTGCCTCATGCACGACAACCGCAAAGCGCGGCCATGATGGGCTTGGGCGCGGCGGCCATCATCCTGGGCGGTATCGTGCTGCCCCGCGCCACAGGGGTTCACGTTTCCTGGATGTTCGACCTGTTCTTCTACCTCTTTGCCGGGGCGGCCATTGCTTCGGCTGGAGCGATGATCACGCAGCGCAACCCCGTCTATGCCGCCCTTTACTTCGCCCTGGTCATTTTGAACGTCTGCGGCCTGTTTTTGCTGCAATCCGGTCCCTTCCTGGCGGCGGCCACGGTGATTGTCTACGCCGGGGCCATCATCGTTACCTTCCTTTTCGTCATTATGTTCGCTCAGCAAAGCGGACTGGCGCAATATGATCGCCGCTGCCGCGAACCCTTGCTCGCGAGTCTGGCGGGATTTCTGCTCATGGGCGCCTTGCTCTACGCCATCAACGCCAGTTACCAGGTGTCGCCGCGTTTGACGGGATTGGTGAAGGGTTTGGAGGAAACCGTCAACAGCGCCGCCAAAACAACTAAGCTCGAAGTGAAGGATTTAATGGGCATCCTTCGAGTCAATGATGCACCCATCGATCTCCTCTTGGCCGAAGAATTGAATCGGCTGCCCGGCTGGCCCGAAAAAGCGGCGGCACGGGCCAAACTGCATCAACTGGAAACGCAAGTCATCGCCGCGGCGGCCAATCAAGACACAGCGGTTCTGCTGAACCTCGTGAAGGAATATTACAGCCTGGCCGCATCCCTGCAGCACGCCCAGCAGCGGTACACCGGCATGTTAGGCATCCCCGCGGGGATGCAAACTCAGGTCTCCCCTTTGAGCCGGCGCACGGAGGAACCGGGCCATGTCGCTCAATTGGGAAGAACTCTGTTCGGCGACTACTTGCTGGCGGTGGAATTGGCGGCCGTGCTGCTGCTGATCGCCACCGTGGGGGCCATCGTGATCGTGCAGCGACCGAAGGAGGCAGCCGCGTGAGCCAAGCCATCCTGCCCAACTATTTGATCGTGGGAGCGATTCTGTTCGGCCTGGGGGCGATTGGCTTCCTGTCCCGGCGGAATCTGATCCTCATGTTCCTCTCGGCGGAGATGATGCTGCAAGGCGTGGCTTTGAACCTGGTTGGCTTCGGCGGCCACCACAAAAACTATCAAGGTCAAGCGTTCGTCATCTTTATGCTCACCGTGGCCGCTTGCGAGGCCGCCCTGGCTTTGGCCCTCATCCTTGTCCTGTTCCGCAACCGCAAGACGCTGGACGTGAGCGTTTGGCAAGATTTGCGCGAGGCCAATCAAGACCCCGTGCAGGATGAATCACCGCTGCTCTTGGAACCGGAAATGACGCCCATGCATTTCCCGCGCCTGACTCCCGCTGGCCTGCGTCCGGATCAAGCAGCCTCTCCAGAGGAGGCGGCGACCCGTGGGTAAGCAAGCCGAACTCCTGGCCATGATCGGCGTGGTGCCGGTGCTCGCTTCCGTTTTGACCGCTGCACTGGGGCCGCGCGTCCTTAAGCATCGCAGCCACTGGCCCACCCTGGCGGCCTTGGGCTACGCTCTGGTGCTCTCCATCGCCATGCTGTTCTCCATGTCCGAAGGCAGCAGCTACACGGCAGGGTTCGAATGGCTAAACATGGGCCGAATGGACATCCCCGTGCGCTTGGTGGCGGACCCGCTCACGGCCATCATGCTGGTCACCGTCCATGCCGTGGCCTTGCTCGTGGCCATTTTTTCCGTCGGCTACATGCATGATGACCCGGGCTATGCCCGCTATTTCAGCGTCTTCAGCCTCTTCGTCTTTTGCATGGTCATGCTGGTCATGGCCAATAACTTCCTCATGCTCTTCATCTTTTGGGAAGGTGTGGGGTTATGCAGTTATTTGCTGATCGGTTTTTGGTATCAAAAACCCGCGGCGGCAGCGGCAGCCAGGAAAGCCTTTTTGGTCAACCGCATAGGCGACTTTGGGTTGTTGATCGCCGTGTTTCTGATTTGGACGCAGTTTGGCACGCTCAATTTCGCCGAGGTCTTCCGGCAACTCGATTACCGCTACCTGGCGGAAGGCAAACCCTTCGACGGGGCGATCGTCGTGGGCGAGCGGATGTTGACGCATGCTCAGATCGTTGGCTGGCCTCTGCTCACGATTTGTATTTGCCTGATGCTAGGCGCAATGGGTAAATCGGCGCAATTTCCGCTGCACGTTTGGCTACCCGATGCCATGGAAGGTCCGACTCCTGCTTCGGCCTTGATTCACGCCGCAACGATGGTGACGGCAGGCGTCTACCTGGTGGCTCGCTGCACGCCCATCTTCATCCATGCCCCGCAGGCTCAAGCCCTCTTGGCCGTCGTCGGTGCAGTCACGGCCCTGGTCGCCGCCCTCATTGCCCTGACGCAAAACGACCTCAAGCGCATCATGGCCTATTCAACGGTCAGTCAGTTAGGCTACATGTTCATGGCCCTGGGCTCGGCGGCGGGCAATCCCAATCTCGCCACGTTCGCCGTGATCGCCGCCATTTTCCATCTGTTCACGCACGCCTTTTTCAAGGCCCTACTTTTCCTGGGCTGTGGCAGCGTGATGCATGCCATGGGCGGCGTGATCGACCTGCGCCGCATCGGCGGCCTCAAAAAATTAATGCCCTGGACGCATCTGACCTTCGCCATCGGAGCGGCCGGGCTGGCGGGCATCCCTCCCCTCGCCGGCTTCTGGAGCAAGGATGAAATCCTTGTCAGCCTCAATCAAGCCAGCCATGGCAGCCCGTACGGCTTGCTCTTCACCTTGATCCTCGGGATAGCGATTCTCACGGCGTTTTTAACCGCTTTTTACACGGGCCGAGCCTACTTCCTCGCCTTTTGGGGACCGGAGCGAATTCCCGAGGAAGCAGGCCACCACGCCCACGAAAGCGGTCGCTGGATGCTGATTCCGCTCTTCGGTTTAGCGGCGGGGACCGTCCTTGTAGGCATCCTTTTCGGCACGCCGACGCATCTCTTCGAACATTTTCTGACCCAGTCAGAAAGCTTGCCCAAATTCCAAGCCGTTCATGGATCCGGCATGATCGTGCTCGTCAGCATCCTGGCCGCGGGAGGCGGCGCGGGCTTGGCGGCCATCTTTTATCAATTGCGACCGGAGCTGCCGAGCCGCATGGCTCAAGCCGCCTGGCGCTTTTACGACTACTCCAGCCATCGCTTTTACCTCGATGAAATTCTGGGCTTGATCCTGGTCCGACCGCTCAAGGGTTTGGCGGCGTTCATCCAATTGTTCGACCTGCACGTGGTGGACGGGTTGGTGGATTGGGTCGGGCAAGTGCCCGGCTATCTCGGTCAATGGTTCAGACCCGTGCAAAACGGTCTTCTGCAGTTTTACGCCCTGGCTTCCCTGCTGGGATTGGCGGTGTTCGTCATCGTGCTCTTGGCGAAATTTTAGGCCCGGAAAAACGGCCGCTTCATGGCGTTTGATGGAAACGCAACGGTTATGGATAAATGTTTGCTGCTCATGATGATCTTCGCGCCGCTCCTGGCCGCGGTCGTCGTGCTGCTTCTAGGCTCCAATCAACTGGTCCGAATCCGGCAAGTCAGCCTGGCGGCGGCGTTGCTGTCCCTCCTCTGTGCTTTGCACGTGGCCTGGCATTATCAATCCGCCACTGGCCGGACCGCGGAGGAACCCTTCGCTTCCGACCCGGCTTTCGAAATCCGCGTCCCCTGGCTGAGCTACCTGCCCTCGCCCAGCAGCGCCCCATCACCCAGCATCGAATTCCATCTCGGCGTTGATGGCCTGAGCCTGTGGTTGATCGTGCTCACCGCCCTGCTCATGGTTTCGGCGGTGTTGATCTCCTGGAATAGTATTCAAACCAATCCTTCGGGTTATTATGCCCTGCTTATGCTCCTGGCCTCGGGGATGCTGGGGGTGTTCTGCGCGTTGGACATCGTGCTCTTCTATATCTTCTTCGAATTCACGCTGCTGCCGCTCTTTTTCCTGATCGGCCTGTGGGGCGGCCCGCAAAAGCGCTATGCCGCTCGGAAGTTTTTCCTCTACACGCTGGCGGGCAGCCTGGTCACCCTCGTCGGCCTGGTGGCCATCGTGCTCTCCCTGGTTGGCCAAGGTCAGCCGATGACTTTTTCTCTCCCCGAACTGGCCCGACAGGTGGCTATTCAGCCGCTTCCGGGGGAGTTGCAGCAATGGATTTTCCTGGCTCTGTTCGCAGGACTGGCGATCAAAGTGCCCCTGTTTCCCTTTCACACCTGGCTGCCCCTGGCCCACGTCGAAGCCCCGACGGCGGGAAGCGTGTTGCTGGCGGGCGTTCTGCTCAAGCTCGGCACTTACGGCTTCCTGCGGCTATGCATCCCCATGGTGCCGCTCGCATCAGTGCAGATTGGCTTGCCCCTGGTCGGCGTCCTGGCCACGGTTGGCATCCTCTATGGCTCCTTCTGTGCCTTGGCCCAGACGGACATCAAAAAAATGGTGGCCTACAGCAGCGTGGCCCACTTGGGCTTTTGCATGCTCGGCCTGTTCGCCCTCAACGCCGAGGGGATGAGTGGAGCCCTTTTGCAAATGGTCAACCATGGCCTGTCGACGGGCCTGTTGTTCCTGCTGGTGGGCATGATCTACGACCGCTACCACACGCGGCAAATGACGGCCTTAGGCGGGCTGAATCAGCGGATGCCGATTTTGGGCCTCATCATGATGTTCACATGCCTATCGAGCATCGGCCTGCCGGGGCTGAATGGCTTCGTGGGTGAATTCTTGTGCCTCAGCGGCATGTTCGCCCGTCATCCGATCTACGCCGTGTGGGGCACGCTCGGCATCATCCTGGGTGCCTGGTATTTGCTCACTTTCGTGATGAAATGCTTCCATGGCCCGTTGAAGGAGCCGCACGTCGCCGAAGGTGCGATCATACCCGACATGGACCGCCGTGAATTGTCGGCGACACTGCCCCTGGTGGCGCTGTGCCTGTGGATTGGCCTCTATCCCAAGCCCTTTTTGGATCGCATGAAACCTGAAATGGAAGCCCTGAGTCAGCGCATCAAGCAAGCGCAAAAGGTCCAAGTTTATCGTTAAGCCGCCGGGGAGGCGTTATCGTGCAGGGTGTGTATGAATGGATGATCGAAGCTTCCCGCTGGGTGCGCCCGGAGATGCTGTTGCTGCTCGCCGGCAGCGGTTCTTTTCTCGCGGCGGTCTTTGTCTCCGCGAAGTCCAGAAGTTGGGCCATTGCCAGCCTGTTGATCGTCCTGCTCGCCGCGATTTGGCTGCCCGGCGGCGACGCGGTCTTTGCCACCCCCGCAAGCTTTTTCCGCCATGATAGCTTCAGCCATTTCCTTCGCGGCTTGGGACTGGGGTTGGGTGCGGCCTTGATTCTGCTCAGTTGGGACCGCATTCCCGACCGGTGCGCCGCCGAATATTTCGGCTGCCTGCTCCTCATCATCGCCGGGGTCAATCTCGTCTCAGCAGCCAATGATCTCATTGCCCTGTTCCTAGCCCTGGAACTGGTCAGCATCCCCACTTACGTGTTGCTCTACTTGCTTCGTGCCGATGACGCCGCCCAGGAGGCCACGCTCAAGTATTTCTTCCTGAGCGTTTTCTCCGCGGCCTTGCTGCTCTATGGCCTCAGCTTTCTCTACGGCGCCACGGGGTCAACCAATCTCGAAGTCCTGCGCGGAGCCGTGCGGCAATGGCTGGAGCAAGAGAGCACCTCGGCGTCGTCGACGCTGCCGCCGACGCTGCTCATCGCCATGATCATGATCGTCGCCGCGCTCGGTTTCCGCGTCACGGCGGCGCCGTTCCACTTTTACGCTCCAGACGTTTACCAGGGAGCCCCCCTGCTTCCCGTTACATTGCTTAGCCTGATCCCCAAAGTAGCAGGGTTTGCTGGGCTTTATCAGATCGTCTCCGCCACGCTCTTGATCCCAGGCGCCGATGCCGCGGCCAGTCCGCTGGCCGCTTCCGCGTCGGGCCTGTTCTGGATCGTCGCCCTGGTCTCCATGTTCATGGGCAACTTGATGGGGTTGTGGCAGGATGACTTGAAACGGTTGCTCGCTTATTCCGGCATCGCCCACGCAGGTTATATGATCGTCGGCCTGGGCACGGGCTGCTCTTCCGGGATGATCGTCGAAGGCCTGGCGGGCCTGTTTTTCTACCTCATCGTCTACTCGGCCATGACGCTGGGCGTCTTCGCCATTTTGATCGCCTTGCAATCCCGCGACCGCACCGTGGTCAACGTGGATGACCTGGCCGGCTTGAGTAAGAGCCACCCGATCCTCGCCGTGGTGATGGCTTGCTTTCTCTTCTGCCTGATGGGCCTGCCGCCCACGGCAGGATTCCTCGCCAAGCTCAATCTGTTCCTCGCCGCCTGGAACACGGAGCAGCGGCTCTATCGCGTCCTTGCCCTGGTCATGGCCGTCAACGCCGCCATCGGCGCTTGGTACTACCTGCGGGTCGTCGGTGTGATGTTTCTCCGCGACGCCGTCAAACCCCTCTCGGTGCGGGTGACCTGGCCGGCATGGACCGTGATCCTCCTGTGCCTGTTCATCGTCTTTTGGCTCTTCTTCCAGCCCAACACGACCTGGACCTGGATGGAAGCCATCACCCAGCGCCGCTAAAATGGTTGGATCAAGTCCCCCCTGCTCTGACGCGGGAGTTCGACCGCATGTCTCGCCTCGATGATCGCTTGCAAACGCTCCGGCATGAGGGTCGCGCCGCCTTCATTCCGTTCCTCACGGCGGGCGATCCCTCCCTGGAGTTGACCGGACGGCTCATCGACACGGTCATCGACCGCGGCGCGGACATCATCGAAATCGGCTTCCCTTACAGCGACCCGTTGGCCGATGGGGCCGTCATTCAGGCGAGCTATGCCCGCGCCTTGAAAGCTGGTCTGCGGCTTGACGCGCTGTTCCAGGCGATGCGTTCCTGGACCCAGCGGCATCCCAAACATCCCATGGTGGGCATGGCGTCCTATAGCTTGGTCTATCGCCAAGGGCCGGAGACGTTTTTTCAGAGGGCCCAAGAGGCAGGCCTGTCGGGTTTAATTCTCCCCGATTTGCCGCTGGAAGAGGCGGAGCCGCTTGTTGACCTTGCTCGCCAGCATGACCTCGCCTTGATCCTGCTGGTGACGCCGACCACGCTCCCTGAGCGGGCGGAGCAGATCGCCAGGCAAGCCACTGGTTTTCTTTATGTCGTCAGCGTCACCGGCATCACCGGGGCGCGGGCCCAATTGGCCGAGCACCTCCTGGAGCAACTGGCCGAGCTGCGCAAACTCACCACTTTGCCCCTGTGCGTCGGCTTCGGCATCAGCCAACCGGAACACGTCCAGGACCTCAAGGACCACGTCGATGGCGTCATCGTCGGCAGCGCGCTCGTCCAGCATCTGGAGCGGATTCCCGACCTGGGTCCGGACGCGGTCATCGAGCGGATCGGGCAGCACGCGCAATCCCTCGCCATCGCCCTGCGACCTCGGCCAAGCGGTTGAAGTTGGCCTTGCTCTTCGACCGGCAAGGCATATAAAGATGAATTCCTTGAATGGTTCCCTTCCTCTGTCTCGGGCATTCGCTTCACCGCGGGCCCGTTGTTCTGGAGTGTCCTCGAATGAAAGACGGCATCCATCCCGAATACCGGGAAGTCATTTTCCAAGACGCCTCGGCTGGCTTCTCCTTCAAGACCCGCTCGACGATCCGCACCAAGGAAACGATCGTGTGGGAAGATGGCAAGACCTATCCCCTGGTCAAGCTCGACATCAGCAGTGCATCCCATCCCTTCTTCACCGGCAAGATGAAATACGTCGACTCGACCGGCCAGATCGAACGCTTCCGCAAGAAGTTTGGCTCAGGCTACGGCAAAGCCAAGACCGCCGAGCCTAAGGAAACCAAGGAAGGCCAATAATCTTTCCTTCGATCCAGCGCAGCCCGTGGCGAACCCCTTCGTCCGCGGGCTTGATCGTTTTTGGGAAGCCGCTTCCGGTCAAATTCCGACTCGTTCGGTCGCGAAAAGTGATCAGCTCTGGTTGGCATATGGGCGGAAAGCGCCTTTTGAAACGCTCAAACGGCATCGCGCTGCCGCCTTTGAACATGACCCTAAACATAACATTGACATACTTCAATTGCGACTACATCGTTTTATCGTCTCACGAGGGGGGGTGGGTTTGTGAAACGCTCACCTCGTTTCACCACACAAAAATGACATAAGTATGTTGGTTTTTCTTACAGCGCCGCAAGCCCCAAACGCGAGCTCGGGGTAAACGCAGCACGCCCCGACACGACGCCGCTCCAACGCCCCATTGAAGTCCATGGAAGCTGACTCGGGGCGCTGTCGCATTCTCGCTCGCCAATTTTGGTAGGGTGCATTGAGCGCAGCGAAACGTACCCAATGATCTGTTGGAAACTGAGAATTCGTTGGCGTTCGCTTTGGTTATGTACTAAATTGTGGGAAAACTGAAATCGGCTAGCTGCAGAGCAATCGATGCTAGGCAGAATGGCAAACAGAATAGCCGGAAACGTTTCTGTCTAAACATGGTTCGGCGAAGGAGGGACACGGTTGGCGGATGCGGTTCGACTGTTGCATCAGGCCATCGACCGCTCCGACGACGGCGATTACGAAGGCGCGCTCAAGCTGTTCGACCGGGCGATCAAGGCCGACCCCACGAATGCCCAGGCGCACCACGAGCGGGCGATGAACCTCGCCAATCTCGGACGCGACTGGGAGGCGGTGGCCGGGTTCGAGCAGGCGCTGGCCCTGAACCCTGTGTTCCCCGGTGCCCGCAGTTGGCTGGCCCGCACGCTCGCCGGGCTGGGCGAGCACCGCCGGGCGGGCGAGGAGTGGCTGCGGGACCTTCGCGACCACCCAGACGGCCCGCACGACGGCATGGGCGTCTCGCCGCAGTGCTGGGTCGACTGCGCCCGGCAGTTTGCCCTGGCCGGCGAACCGGCGCGGGCGATCGCGTTGTTGGAAGAGTATTTGGCCCAGCACGCCGCCCGCGTCACCGCATATGCGTGCCACGAGACGGCCCCGTTGCGGCTGCTGGCCGAGCTGCTGTCCACGGTTGGCGATGCGGGCCGGGCGGAGGAGTTGCGGCAGCGGGCGCGTGCCAGCCCGCATCGGGTGCCGGCCGACGGGTAGCGTCACAGACGCCGAACCAGGCGCTGCACCTGACCGCGGCCTCGATCCTGGTTTCGCGCGGCATCAAGGTCTTGCAGGCGGTTCCGGCAAGTGAACGCCGTCGTTCGGCGAAGGAGGGCTTCGGCTGTGGTAACGCCCGAGTACCTGACGTTGTTCTGGAACGGTCGTCCGCTCGGCCGCATCACCGAAGTGCAGGTGTTCGACTGGCCGTGGGTGCATGGCCGGTTCGCCCCCGGCGACTGGCCGCCGGACCTCCGGGCGTCGGTCGAGGCCCTGGCCAAGGCGGCCGATAGCGACAATGACCTGCCCGACCCGCCGTACCAGTCCGGGCACTATGACGGCTGGTCAGTCGTGGATCCAGCCGGTGTCACCACGGAGAACGGCGTCCCTAAGGTGGACTTCGCCACCGGGGACATCGCGTGGCGGTAGCCGCTGGCCGACAAGGCACGTCGAACCATCCGCTGCAGACGACGGGGGGGCGTGATTCGTTTCTGGGACGTCCAGGTTCAGTCGCCCCGCGGCTGCTGATCTAGGCCGATCGGCCCCAGAGGACCTCGGGACGTGATGGTGGCTCTGTCCCAACCTCAGGAGAGTTCCTCATGCAAGATGATGCCGTGACCCTGTTCGCGTACGATCGCTGGGCCAACCGCAAGGTCCTCGACACCTGCCGCAAGCTGACCGGCGAACAGTATGTCGCGGAGCCGGTCCCGGGGTGGTCATCGGTGCGCTCGACCCTCTCCCACATCGCCTTGGCGACCGAATTCAACCTGCGCACACTGGCGGGCGATCGGGATGACCGCATCCCGACCGAAGCCGAATTGGTCACGGTGGACGACGTGGCCCAGTTGCTGGAACGCGCCTACCGCCGCTTCGAGGAACTGTGTCCCACGCTCACGCCGGAGCAGCTCAACAGCGTGCTGACGCTGCGCGCGATCGGCCGCACTTTCACCCTGCCACGGTGGGCGATACTGCGCCACATTGTCAATCACTCGACCTACCACCGCGGTCAGGTCGCCTCCAAACTCAAACGGTTCGGGATCGACCAACCGAACTCGGACTTCTTCTGGTGGGTGACCGAGCAGATCCCTCAGGAGGCATAAACCCCAGGCGCAGGAACGGACCGGCATGCCCGGTCCGCGATGGAAAACAATCAGAGGTTACGGCGCTCGTTTTTGCGACAAGCGAAGAAGTCCCTGGAGGAACCATCATGCGAACCATTGCATCCGCATTTGTTTTGTCGCTGTTGCTCGCCTTAATGCCAGCGGCGTCGGCTGCCGATCCGTCCGACGCACCGAAACAGGTATTTGTCGTCAATACGCAGGACGCTTCGGTGTCCCTGGTCGATCTGGCGACGATGAAGCAAGTGAAACGCTTTCCCGTCGGCGACCGCCCTTATGGCATTGCCGTTAGCCAGGACGGCACGACGGTCGCCGTGGGGGTCGAGGACGAAGAGTGCGTGAAGTTCTTTTCATGGCCCGACTTCAAACTCAAGGGCAAGACGCCCATTGGCAAGATGTTCAACGACCACATCATCCTGTCCCATGACGGCAAGCACGTCCTCGTCGCTAACTTCTACAGCGACAACGTGGTTGGCATCGACATCGAGTCGATGCAGGAGGCGTTCCGCATCAAGGACTGTTCCGCACCCCACGTCGTCAAGTACGGTCCGCTGAAGAAGCAGGCGTTCGTGACGTGCAAGAAGGTCACCGGAATCGCCGTGATCGACCCCGACGGCGGCAAGCTGATCAAATTCATTGGGATGAACGTCAACCCTCGCAGCTTGACTTTCTCGCCCGACGAGAAGAAGGTCTACTTCGGCTCGTTCTGGGTGGACGGCTTCTTCGAGTTGGATGTCGAGTCCGGCAAAGTGACGCGGTTGTTTAAGTACGATCCGCCGGAAGGGGCGGCCGACCCGCAGGAGGTGACGTACCACGGAGTCGAGATGCTGACGGATAAAGTCCTGGTCGCGGCGAACGAAGGGCGCTCCTACGTCGATGCCGTGGACGTGACCAAAGGCACATTGCTAGACCGCCTCACCGACGTGTCGAAGCCGTGCTGCGTCGAGAAGATCCCCGGCACCACCGGGCGGTTTCTGATCAGCAACATCGCGGATGGCACCCTGCAACTGGCCGAACTGACCGGCGAAGGCAAGCTGAAGTCGCTGGGCAAGGCCGAAGTCGGCAAGGCGCCCAAGCGGGTCGCCTTCCTCCCTTGACGAGGAGTAGCACCGATGAATCGTCGCAATTTCCTATTCGCATCGTCCGGGGCTGCCTCCGGCTCGCTGCTGGTGCCAGGGCTCACCGAGGCCGACGAGAGCGACAAGTCACCCTATGCCGGCAGCGGGTTGGTGACCGGCAAGCTCAAGCCGCTGCGGCACCAGGAGATTCCTGGCTTTCTCAGCGCCGCCCAAGTGGCCCCGCACCACTCGGCGCATTACGGTGGGGCGCTCAAGGCGTTTGTCGGCGTGGAAGAGAAACTGGAGGAGAGTTTCTCCAAGGGGACGCCCATCGACGCCGCCGCATTCCAGACGATGAAACAGGTGCAGTCGAGCCGGGGGAACAGCGTGCTCCTTCACGAACTCTATTTCGACGGAATGGCCTTGAAGGCAACCGAGCCAATCGAGGACGTCCGAAAAGCCATCGAGAAGCGGTTTGGGTCGCTGGATAAGTGGGCGGCCGACTTCGTCGCCAGCGCGAAGGTGGCAGCGGGCTGGGCGATGCTGATCGTACACCCCGTCAATGGCCGGCTGTACAATGTGGTCAGCGACGAACACGCCCAAGGCCCGCTTTGGCTGGCCGTGCCCCTGGTGGTGATCGACTCGTACGAACACGCCTTCTACATCGACTATCAGAACAAGAAGGCCGAGTACGTCGAAAAGTTCTTGAAGTTCATCGACTGGACCGAGGCCGGTCGGAGGTATCGGCGTGCGATCAAAGCGTGAAGCCACCTCGGGGCGCAGGCCCGGCCGAACCATCCGCTGCACCTGACCGCGGCGGAGATTTTTGAACCTGCAAGGCTCGTTCCATCAGCCCTGGGTTTTGGGTTCCCGATTATGCAAGTGATCTACCCTGAAAGGGTCGTTCTTCGACACGTCACGACAACACGCCGAACGGCCCCTTCAGGGCCGATGCATCACCTCGGCCAAGAGACCCAGGCCTTCGGCCTGGGCTGACCGAATCGGCCCTTCAGGCCGAAATACAACCGGCGACCCGGGCCTCGCGCTTCGACCCGGCGCTCGCATTGCAGGCTTGGTGTGCCCGTGTGCGATTGCACGAATATTCCCCATTGCAGTATTTAGCCCCCGGTGATTCACCGGGGGCTAAATAACATTGGGGGGCAAATAAAAAGCGAGCCGCGGCGTGCGCCAACCGCTAATCGTCGTCGGGCATGATGCGAATGGTGGTCGTGACCATGTAATGGTCGGAGAGCTTGGAGCGAAAGGCTTCCTCGCTGCCCAAGTGATTGTCGCGCATGGTCCGCATCTTGCTGTCGGCGAACTCGGGTTGATCATCCGGGACAAAGATGCGGTCGAACGGGGCGGCGGCGAAGCGGTCGGACTTGATCCAGGTCAGGTGCTCGCCGCCGTTGAGGTCGCGGAAACCATTGAAGGTGATGCGGGAGAGCGTCAGTTCCGTCTCCTTCAGGACGTTGGTGTCGCCGATGAGGAGGATATCATCGTCATCAAAATGGTTTTGCAGTTCGCCGAGGCTGCGAATGAGGGTCTGGGCTTCCAAGGCCCGCTGCTTGGCGGTCACGTCCTCGCCGCCGCGGTTGGATTTCATGTGCAAGGGGATGACGACGAGATCGGTTTTGCCCTGGCCGAAGCTGAACTTCATGCCGAAGGGATGGCGCTGCCAGATGTCCGCCTGTTTGCTGCGGCGGATGGGCAGCCGCCAGGGGTCGCCCTGCCGCGTCACCCGGCTGGCGTTCCAGGCGACGCCGACGTGCTGATCGCGATCGCCTTCGCGGATTTTCGGAAAGAGGACGTGCTTCCACTGGCTGTCGGTGCGTTCGCCCACCAGGCGCAGGGCCTCGACCAAGGTGCGGTTGCCCCGGCCCTCATCGGTTTCGGTGTTGTGGGTGATTTCATTGAGGCACAGCAGGTCGACGCCGCTTTGAATGATGTATTTCGCCAGGTCGTCGGGGTCGGGCTGGTCGGCGCGGCGCTCGGCGTTGCCCAGCCATTCGATGTTCCAGGAACCGATGCAAGCCGACTCCGCCGCCAAGGGCTGCAGGTCCGGCCGCGCGGCCAGGCCGGTGGTCGCGAGCAGCCAGACCAGACCCAGCAGTCCACCGATCATTACGCCCAATCGACGCATGTTGTCATTCCTCATTCAGGGGACAGGCATTTCATATCCATCTCAAGAAACAGGCTATGAAGAAGGATGCCGCACCGCAAGCTTCCAGGACCGGGAAACCCGTGCGTGTTGGGGTTGGCCATCGTCGATTGCTTGGTGCTACACTTGGCACTCGATGTCTGTTAACATAGTGTCATGGTAACAAAAAGCGTTCCACGTCCCCCACCCATCCCGCCCGGCCCTGGGCAAGAATCCGTCTGGGACTATCCCCGGCCGCCGCGCATTGAGCCGACGAGCAAGCGCATCCAGGTGTTTCACCAGGGGCATCTGATCGTAGACACCCGAGAAGCCTATCGGGTGTTGGAAACCGCGCACCCGCCGGTCTACTACGTGCCTCCGGAGTCGGTCCAACTGCCATGTCTGCAAGCCACCTTTCAGGAAATGGAATGCCGCTGGAAAGGCCGCGCGATTCTGTGCAACGTGGAAGGGCCTGGCTTTCATCTGCGGCACGCGGCCTGGTCCTTCATCGACCCGATGCCCGCGTTCCTGGCCATTCAATATTACATCGCCTTTCATGCCCACCTGCTGGAGAAGTGCCTCGTCGAGGGCGAGCAGGTCGCGCCTCAGCCCGGCGGGTATTACGGGGGCTGGATCACCGCCGACGTCGTGGGGCCGTTCAAGGGCGACGTGGGCACGCTGGATTGGTGATCCTCAGGGCTGCATGCTCCGCGCCCAGTCCGCAAGCAGTTGCCCATGCCGCGGGCCGTGGGCGGCGGCGTGAAAGGACCGCTGCTGCGCGCCGCTCACGTCGATCACCACGTCGAGCCGATCCTCCGGCAGCACGTCCCGAATGCGATCGGCCCATTCGATCAGACAGACGCCGGCTCCGCCGAGCCACTCTTCCGCCCCCAGGTCGATGAACTCCTGAGGGGACCGCAAGCGATAGACGTCGACGTGGTGCATCGGCCAGCGCGCGGGGTATTCCTGCACGAGGATGAACGTCGGGCTGGTGACGAGCCGGGGGTCATGGATGCCCAATCCCTCGGCGACGGCGCGAACGAAGCAAGTCTTGCCCGCGCCGAGCGGTCCCTCGAGGCCGATGACGGCTCCGGGAAAGAGCAACGCCCCCAAGCGCTGGCCGAGCCGCCGCGTGCACTCCAGGTCGGGGGCGAGGTAGTGAAACTCAGTCAACATGACACACCCGCAAGGCCAAGGTCTTTGACCCTAGTCTATACGGGCTGGCGTCAGTCGATGAAGGAAAACTCCTTGGTATTGATCAAGGCCCAGAGGAGATTCTCAAAGGCCCGCTTCCGCTGGGCGGCGCCGAGCTTGGCCAGGTGCTCCTGGGCCACTTTCAGTTCCATCTCGGTCGGTTTCCGCGCCAGGCACGCCAGGAACATCTCCTCGATGAGCTGCGGTTCGGGTTTGTCCTTGTTCTGAGCCAACTGATCGGCGCGGCCGCCGCCGCGCGCGATCTTGTTCAGCACCTCGTCGCTGTTGAGCAGATGCAGAGCCTGGGCCAGATTGGCGTCGCTGACCCGCTCGCACTCACAGGCGCTGGTCCGCATCGGCTTGCCGAAGACTTCGAGGAAGTAATTGGTGAAGGTTTCGTCGGGGAGCATGATGGCCCGCTTGGGAGCGAGCTGATCGGTGGGCAGCCCGCCGAAGCCGTCGGGATGGTCGACGGCGCGGTTGACCGCGTCCAGCAGCACCTCCGCCGCCATCCGCCGCGGGTAGAAGCGGCCAAAGTTTTGCTTGTCCTCTTTGTTGAACTCATTGGGCGTCGCCGAGAGTTGATAGGTGCGGCTCTTGGTGATGACGCGGACAAGGTGCTTGAGGCTGAAGCGATTCGCCACGAAATCCTTGGCCAGGGCCTCGAGCAGCTCCTCGTTGCTGGCGGGGTTGGTGATCCGCATGTCGTCCGGCGGATCGACGATGCCCCGGCCAAAGAAGTGGGCCCAATAGCGATTGACCACGGCCTTGGCGACGAAGGGATTCTCCGGCGCGACCATCCACTCCACGAGCTTGTCCCGAGGGTCGTCCCCCGGCGGCACCTGCACGACAGCCCCATCAAGGGGCTTGATGTCCGCGGGCCGGCCCGTGCGCTTGTTCGTGACGGCGCCGCCCTTGCTGACGAATAAGCTCAGGTTGGGGTTGGGCAAGGAACCAATGTCTCCCTGCCGGGGAATCTGCTTCTTGCCGACGCGGCCGAAAAACGCCGCCAGCCCCCAATAGTCGTCCTGGCTCCATTTCTCGAACGGATGGTGATGGCAATTGGCGCAGGCCAACCGCTGCCCCAGGAAGACCTGCCCCAGGTCGTCGACGTAGTTGGCGAATTCGTTCATCTCCTTGTACCACACCACCGGCGGATGGGATTTCTCATCGCCGATGGCCGTCAAGATTTCGCGGATGAACTGATCATAGGGCAGATCATCGGCCAGCGACTGCCGAATCCAGTCGTGAAAAGCGAAGGTTCCTTGAGCCCGCCGGGCGTCGCCATGCCGCTTGACCCGCAGAATGTCGGCCCATTTGTTGGCGAAGAAATAGGCATATTCGGGCCGGTCGAGGAGCTGATCGATCCAGCGGCCGCGCTTGTTCGGGTCCGAATCGGCGAGGAAGGCGCGCACCTCATCCGGCGTCGGCAAGGTGCCCGTGACGTCGAGGGTGACGCGGCGGAGGAACTGCTCATCCGAGCTTAACTCCGAGGGCTTCAAATTCAAGCGCTGAAATTGCTGGTGCACCGGGCCATCGACCAGGGTTTGATACGGATACTCATAAGCGGGGACGGACTTTTCCAGCGGCACCAAGGCTCGAAAGACCGTCACTTGCCCCTGATAGCGGATCATGATCGCGGCCTGCCCTTTGCCCTGCCCGATCTGCACCACGCCTTCGGGAGTGATCCCGGCGATCTCCGATTCATTGCTCTCATACTGGGCCCGTCGGGTGACATCCTCGATCCGGCCATCGGAGTATTCGGCCTGGACGACCAACTGTTGCTGCTCTTGGGCCGCCAGGACCCGCTGCGTCGGTGTTACGGTGATCCGTTTGACGACCGGATCGTTGGCCTCCCCCCAGGGCATGCCGGCGGCGATCCATTGCCGCAAAAGGCGGTATTCATCGGAATCCGGCTCCAGCCGCTTGCCGCCCCCATGGGGCATTTGCCCGGCCCCCTTGCGGAGGAGCAGACTGTGCTCCGGCGCGGCCGGGAAGACTCTGCGGCCGCGCGCTTCCTTGACCAGGGTCATGTAATCCACGTCGGGTTCAAAGCCGAGCAGCGAAAGATGAAAGCCATTCTGCCCGCCGGACTTGCCGTGGCAGCCGCCCGAATTGCAGCCGAGCTTGGTGAAAATGGGCGTGATCTGATTGGCGAAATTCATGGGCAGCGCTTCGGCCATGTGGCTGATGGTGCAGGCCACGCTGGCTTTGTGCACGCCAAATTCCATCTGGATCGTGACCTGGCCGTCGGCAAGCGGGATGATGCGGCCCGTCTCCGAGACGCTGGCCAGCTTCGGATCGCTGACGGTGTATTTGGCCTTGAGGGTTACATCCACAGGCCGGCCCGCGGCTTGCACGCCGGTCACCAAAATTTGCGCGCGATCCTCGGCCCCGCGCAGGGTGATGGTTTTCGGGAAAACGTCCAGTCCTTGGAGCGTCGGCATAGGCGTGGTCTGCGGGTCGGGTTTGGGCGGTTCGGTCTTGGGCGCATCGTCCGCCGGCAACCAACCCCACCAGGCCAAGGCCAACACCAGGCTCAACCAAATCGTTCGCTGGAACATGGGAACGGACATCAGGATTCCTCCTGAAAACAGGCTGGAGAATGACCGGGTCATTCCGTGAAGGAGTGGTTCGAGCCGCGCGGCCTTTAGGTAGGACAAAGCGGCCGCGTTCGAGCATCCACTCAGGCAGGATACAACACATCCTTAAGGATACGATCTTGACCCGCCCTTCGCAAGTCGAATTATGGCTTGGCCTGAATCGAATTGGTTGGCCTCAAGGCGCTCCATGGATTAGACTGAACAGCCAACAGAAAACTTTATCACCGAGGAGTGGCTCCATGTCTCGCTTGCGGTCCAAGTCGTGGCTCTCCATTTGGTTCATGCTTGCATTGGGTTTCCTGCTCCCGCTGCAGGGGCAAGACATCCATCCCAAGCCGCTGCAACGCATCGCATTTGGATCCTGTGCCAAGGAATCCAGACCCCAACCCATCTGGCAAGCCGTGGTCGCGCTGCGGCCCGACCTGTTCATTTTCCTGGGCGACAACATTTATGGCGACACGACCAGCGCCTCCATTCTCAAGCAGAAATACGCCAAGCTGGGCGCGCAGCCTGGCTATCAACTCCTGAAATCCACCTGCCCGATCCTGGCCGTGTGGGATGACCACGATTATGGCGCCAACGACGCCGGCGCCGAGTATCCCATCAAGAAGGAATCGCAGCAGATCTTCCTGGATTTCTTCGAGGTGCCGGCCGATTCCCCGCGGCGGCAACGGGAAGGCACCTATCATGCCGAGCTGCACGGCCCGGCGGACCAGCGCGTGCAAATCATCCTGCTCGATACCCGCTATTTCCGCAGCCCGCTCAAGAAAAAGGCGGAGCGGAAAAACGATGAGGGGCCTTACGAGGCGAACCTCGACCCCGAAGCCACGATCCTGGGGCCCGCTCAATGGAAGTGGCTCGAAGAGCAACTGCGGCAGCCGGCCAAGGTGCGGATCATCGCCTCGAGCATTCAGATGGTCGCCGAGGATCATGGCTGGGAGAAGTGGATGAACTTCCCGCGCGAACGGGAGCGCTTTTTCAATCTGCTCAAGGAAACCAAGGCCAGCGGCGTGATCGTGCTCAGCGGGGATCGCCACCTGGCGGAGATTTCCATGATGGACGCCGGGCTGGGTTATCCCCTGTTCGACGCCACCTCCAGCGGCCTGACGGAAGCCGCCGCGGGGCCGCGTCCCTTCGAGGTCAACCGCCATCGCGTCGCCACCATGAATTGGGGCAACAATTTTGGCTTCATCTCCATCGACTGGCACAAGAGCGATCCCATCATCGGCCTGCAAATCCGCGATGAGGATGGCGACGTCCGCTTGCAGCAAAAGCTCGCGCTCAGCCAGCTTCACCCGGAAAAGATCGTTGCCCGCGACGCCAACCCGGAACCGAAGCCTGAACCCGTCGTCCAGGATCGCGGCCGCTCTTCCAGCGGCAAAGGCGATGAAACCGACAAGCCGAACGATGCCAAGGGCAAGAAAGCGATCCCCCCCGAAGAGGCGGCGAAACACATCGGCAAGGAGGTCACGGTCGAGTTCGAGGTCAAGGCGACCGGCTCCGCAACCAGCCTGATCTTCCTCAATTCGAAGCGGAATCGCAACGACGACGACAACTTCACGGTCGTCATCCAGGCTTCCGCCGCGGAAGAGCTGAAGGACAAGAAGAAGATCGACGACCCCCGCGAGTTCTACCGCAACAAGAAGATCCGGGTCACGGGCAAGGTCGACACCTTCCGGGATAAGCCCCAGATCAGGGTCAGCAAGGCGAGCCAGATCGAGGTCGTCGAGAAATAGGCCTGTTCGCGCCTTTTCGCGGACGATGATTAGCCGCGCACGCCCCTTCCATGCGTTGGAAGGGGTGCTTGATTTTCCGAATGCCTTGCTCATCGTTCGCTCATGAACGTCCGTTGGTCCATTGACGGTCCCATTCGGCTTTGCGAAACTGACTTTGTCCCTCTGCCTCCTTGATCCCACCGCTTGGAGTAGATCATGCCTCACACTTGTGCTTCCCGCCTCAGTCTGCGATGGATTGGCTTGAGCACCGTGCTCATCACGCTGTTAGGCATGGGCTGGCGAACGCTGCCCGCTCAAGAACCGCCGCCCAAGCCGCCGGAAGCCGGCAAGCCCGAGCCGGCCGCCAAGCCGTTCGAGCGGCTCCATCAGCTCAAGGGCCACACGGAGTTGGTGTACGCGCTTGCCCTGAGCCCCAACGGTCAATGGCTGGCGAGCGGTTCCTTTGATAAAACGGTGCGGCTTTGGGACCTGGCGTCGGGTCAATTGATCAAAACGTTCGCCGGTCCCGCCGGCCATCAAAACCAAGTCCTCAGCGTGCAGTTCAGCCCCGATCAACGCATCCTGGCTTCGAGCGGTTCGGACAACGTGATCAAGTTTTGGGACGTCCCCGTGCAGGGCGCCCTGCGCCAGTTCGCCGGCCATGAAGCCGAGATTCAAGCCGTCGCCGTGTCGCCGGACGGCGCCCGGCTGGCCACCGCCTCCAGCGACCAGACCGTGCGCCTGTGGAACGTCGCCGATGGCAAGGCGCTGCACGTTTGCGGCGGGCACGTGGGCCCGGTGCTGGCGTTGGCGTTTAGCGCCAATGGCCAGATGCTCGCCAGCGTCGGGCAGGACCTCATGCTGCGGCTCTGGAACGCAGCGGACGGACAGCCCCTGGCCGTGGCGGGCGCCCATGCCGCTCCGATCACGAGCGTCGCTTTTACGCCCAACGGACAACAAGCGGTCACGGTCAGCCAGGATGGTTGGCTGAAACTCTGGCAGCTTCCCTTGCAGCCGAGCCGCATTCTCAATCCGCCCCATCAGGCGCCGGTGCAATCCTTGGCCCTGTCCGGCGACGGCAAGAGCCTGGCCAGCGGCAGCACGGACAAGACCGTCCGCATCGTCAATCTGGCCAATGGCAATACTGAGCGGGTCATCACCGCCCCATCCGAGGTGAATTGGATCGGTTGGAGCCAGGCTTCCCCTCTGCTCGTCACCGGGCATGCGGGACAGAAATACCACTTCTGGAACGCCGCGGACGGCGCCGCCTGGGGTGCGTTTTCCCCCACGGGCGGCCCCATCACCGCCCAGGCCATGGACGCCAAGGGAACCCTGTTCCTTACCGGCGATGGTCAAGGACATTTGCGGGCCTGGCATTGGGACGTGCAGAAAATCCATGCGGGCAATCCGCTCTCCGTCCCCCACCCGGACGCCATCTCGGCCTGCGTGCTCGCCTCGGAGGGCAAGATCATCCTCACGGGCGGCGCGGACAAGATCATCCGGCGCTGGAACCTGGCGGCGAATCGCGCCCAGCCCGAGGCGCAGTTCGCAGGCATGGAAGCGGCCGTCACCGCTCTTGCCGTTCGACCCAACTTGCAGCGCCTGGTCTCCGGGTCGGCGGATGGCACGCTCGCCGTTTGGGATGACAAGCAACCCGTCATCCTGGCGCAGATGGGCGTCCACCAACAGCCGATCACCGGCATCGTGCTCCTGCCCAATCTCGACGAGGTCATCACCGCCAGCCAAGATGGGTTTCTGAAGCGCTGGAGCCTGCCCACGCCCCAGCAACTGTTCGCCCATCCCCAGCCCGTCCAGCAGATGATGCTCAACGGCGACGGCAGCCTGATGCTCACCCTCGCCGGGGATCAGCACGTCCGCTTATGGAACCTGGCCAACGGCCAGATCGAAAAGGGCTATCCCCTGCCCACTCCCGCCATCAAGGCGATGGCGTTCCATGCGGCCAGCAACCGCTTCGCCTGGATCGCCGCCGATAAAACAGTCCACGTCCACGCCCTGGCCGAGGGGAAGGAAGAAAAGAAACTCGATCCGCTCGCCTACGATCCGATCGCCTTGGCCTTCAGTCCCGACGGCAACACGCTGGCCGTCGCGGGAGCGGATCATCCCATCCGCCTCATTACCTGGAGCGACGGCAAGGAGGTCCGCGTGCTGGAGGGGCACGGCGGACCGGTGCAGCAATTGCTGTTTCATCCGTCCCAACCCCGGCTGCTCAGCCAAGGAGCGGATCAACAAGTCATCGTTTGGAACTTAGCGGATGGACAGATCGCGGCCAAGCTCGCGCATCCTGCTCCCCTCATCGAGAGCAGCCTTTCGACCGACGGCGGCACCCTGGCTACGCTGGCGCAAGACAAGATCGTCCGCTTGTGGAACCCGGTCGACGGCCAGGCCGCGGGCCAGTTCAACAGTCCCGGCGAAGCGCGCGGCGTGGCGATCGCGGGCAACGGGCAAAAGCTGCTCCTGGGGAGCGACGGCCGCAGTTGGCTCGTCGATCGCGGCGGCGCCCTGCTGCAAACCCTGCGGCACGCCGGCCCCGCCGCCCGCCCGGCTTTTCACCCCGACGGCGTCCGCTTGCTGTGGTGCCAGCAACAAGCCGTCGCCATCGACCGGCAGCGCTTGATTTGGGCCGAAGCCCTGGGCAAGCCCATTCGCGGGTTGCAGTGGCTGCCCAAGTCCGACTTCATCGTCGTGGTCGGCGACGACCAGCAAGTGCGCCTCGTGCAAGCGCAGGACGGCAAAACGCACAAGACGCTGCTGGGACACGAAGGCCCGATCACGGCCTTGGCGGTTGAGGAAGCGGGCCCGTCCCTCGTCACCTCCGGGGCGGACAAGAAGACCATCCATTGGGACCTGGCCGAGAATAAGCCGCGGCGCACCTGGACGACGCCGCAACCCGTCGTCCAACTCGCCCTGTCGCCCCAGGGCCAGCGCCTGGTCATGAGCTTCAGCGACCATACCCTGCAGGTGTACGACGCGGCCAGCGGCGACCTGATGCAGCAACTCGAAAGCCATGCCGGCCCGATCACCGCGCTGCATCTGCTGGCCGATCAGCGGACGGTCATCTCCGCCAGCCACGACAAGCTGCTCCGCGTCCATGACGTCACGGCCGGCCGCATCCTCGCGGGTGCTCATCCAGGCGGCGTGACGGGCTTGATCTTCCATCCCAACGGCACGCAAGCCTTCAGCGCCGGCGCGGACAAGATCGTCAAATGGTGGGACGTGAGCACCGGACAGATGATCAAGGCGTTCCCGGCCCTGCCCGAGGGGATCACCGCCATGGCATTGTCGCGCGAGGCGGCCCCGACGCGCCTCGCCGTCGCCACCGCGGACAAAATCGTTCGACTGTTCAACCTGGCCGATGGCAAGGAACTGCTGCAGCTCACCCTCCCCGGACCGGCGCGAAGCCTGGAATTCAATCCCGAAAGCAGCCAATTGCTGACCGCCGGGGCGTATCCCAAGGCGCAAGTCTGGGATTTGACCACGGGCCAGGAGTTGCAATTTTTCCCTTTGGCCGGAGAAGTGTTCACCGCGCGGTTTCATCCCGATGGCAAGCAAGTCATCTGGGGCGGCAGCGAGAAAACCGTCTCCCTCGCCCCAGTGGCCATCGTCAAAGCCCTGCGGCCGCACGACGCGCCTCTGCATGACCTGGCCATGCTGCCCAGCGGCACGCACGTCATCACCGCGGGCGAGGACGGCACCGCCAGGCAAATCAACCTCGCCAACGGCCAGGTGGAAAAGACCTTCGCCGGCCACAAGGGAGCGGTTCGCAAACTCTCCCTGGCGCGATCGGCCATCTCGCTGGCCACCGCGGGCGCCGACAATACGATTCGCTTGTTCAACCTGGCTGACGGCAAGGAGCTGAAAGCGATTCCGCATCCGGCGGCCATTCACGGCCTGGCCCTCAGTCCCAATCATGCCTACCTCGCCGTCACGGGCGCCGATCAGGAGGTCGTGGTTTACCATGCGCCGTTCACCCCCGGGCAGCCGCTCGCGGGCGACTTCGGCAAGGTGATCACGCGGTTCAAGCATGACGGCCCGGCCAGCGGCGCGGCTTTCCTGGCCGACAGCGCATCGCTCTTGACCGGCAGCGCGGACAAAACCGTTCGCCTTTGGAAAATCAGCCAAGACGCGCCCTCGCGCAACATTGCGGGGCACGCCAACCTCGTGGACGGCCTGGCCTTCAGTCCCGACGGCGCCCTGCTCGCCTCGTGCAGCCACGACGGCACGGTGCGGCTTTGGAACGTGGCCGATGGCGCGGCCCTGGCCTCCATCCCGGCCTTCACGACCCCCGTTTATTGCGTCACCTTCTCCGCCGATGGCAAGTATCTCCTGGCCGGCAGTTATTCACGCAGCATGAAATGGATCGACGTCGCCAGCAAGGCGGTCGTCCTGGAGTTCACCGACCTGTACGACCGCGCCTTTCCCGCGGGCCCTTACGACGGGCCCTTTGCCGGCATCTTCGCCAAGGCGTTTCCCCAAGGTCATCGCGATGGCATCTTCTCCGCGCAGATCGCTCCCGACGGCAAGCACGTGCTCTCGGCGGGCAGCGATGGGCAGATCAAGGTGTGGAGCCTGGCCGACGGCAGCGTCGTGAACCATTTCACCGATCCGGGGCTTCAAGCCAACAACGTCCCCCTCCCGCGCGCTCATCAGGATTGGATCAATCAGATTCGCCTGACGCCCGACGGCGCTCGGCTGGTCAGCGTCGGCCATGCCGGGTGGTTGAAGGTGTGGCATGTGGCCGATGGCAAACTGCTGCTGGCGGAAAAGTTCCCCTCCGGGCTGTACGCCTTGGTCTTCAGCCCGGATGGCAAGACCATCGCCCTGGCCCACCAGGACGGCACGATTTCCGTGTGCAAGATGCCATGATCGCCGGCATGACCGACGCCATAGGAATCGACGCCAGCGAACAGCGCAGCGTGTGGGGTGCAGGTCAAGCAGCGTGAAGGACCGACGAAAAAAGCGTCCCTCTTGTGGGGGACGCTTTGGTTTTTCTTGGGGGATGAAGCAGCGGTTTAGTGCAACAGCAGGTCCGCTTCCCAGCCGACGCGTTCGGCCGAGGCGCGGAGCTTTTCCAGCGCCCGATTCTGAATCTGCCGGACGCGCTCCTTGCTGATGCGGAGCATATGGCCGATTTGCCTCAGGCTATGGGCGCCGGTGCCGGTCAGGCCGAAGCGCAGATCGAGCACGCGCCGCTCCCGCGGACGCAGGCTTTCCATGAGGAACATGAGGGCTTCTTGGCGTTCGGCGTTGTCGCGGAGGATGCTGCTGCCGTTGTCGGGCATGGCTTCGGTGAGTTTGAAGTCGCTGTCATCATCGAGCACGGCATTGAGGGAGACGGGCGTCCGCGTGGCGGTTTGCAGATGAGTCAAATGTTCGAGGCTGCTTCCAGTGCGCTTGGCAAGTTCCTGGGCCGTGGGCAGATGCTTGCCGCCGTGGGCCAGGGCTTCGGATTCCTGCTGCAAGAGGCCCAACTCCTGCAAGTGGTGCGGCGACAGGCTCACGAGGTGGCTCTGCCGAGCCACGGCGATCTGCAGCGTTTGCCGAATCCACCACGTGGCATAGGTGGCCAGGCGGGTGCCGTGGCTGACGTCGAAGCGGTCGATCGCCTGCATCAAGCCGCACACGGCTTCCTGCAAAAGATCGGAATAACTGAGAGAATGGTGGCGGAAGCGCTTGGCCACGTGGGCGGCGAGGCGAATGTTCGCGGAGGCCAGGCGGTGCTTATAGGCGACGTAACGTTCGTGGAGCACGCGGACGTCCTTGCCCTTCGTCGCTTCGACTTCGGCGTGATCGCGGATGAATTGAGCCATGGGCCAGGGTTCGAATGGCGGGCGGTGGGAGCGCAGACGAGGAATCTTGATGAGCTTGCGGACGAGTTCTTGCTTACATTCCCAAAAGCCCGCCAGGAGGTCGCGTTCCTCTTCCGGCGTCAACAGGTCCGACGAAAAGACCATGCCCGGCGTCGGTTCCGCGGTCTTGCGCAGCACCCGCTTGGCCGCGGGCTTGGATTTCTTTTTCAACTTTTTCGGTTTGGCTTTACCTACCTTGGCTTTGCTCATGGCTCCCCCCCTCGAGCGTTTCGAAACGCCTTTTTGAATGCGCGATTGCTTTTGCCCGACCCTCTTTTTTACCATCGGACCTACCCTCTGTGGTTGACCAGGCGGCCCCCATCGAGATCCCATTTCAACCAAAAAACGGGACAAGCAACCACACCCATCGGTGAACACGGCGTCCACTGATGTTTCGGTTCACTTGTGCACGAGACGATTAATAAACGAGCATACGTAACAGTCCGTAGCAGCTTCTGGATTCTAAGCTCCCGCCTACCGATTATCAAGAGTTATTATTAAAAACTTTACCCGTCTCTGGGATAAACCGCGCAGGCTCTGATTGCCCCGCAAATATGGCTCAAACTGCCGTCCACGCCTGCCGTAGGAGATGCGCACGACTTGCCAAATCTATCTCCGTGATTGCTCCCGTGGGCAAGGTCCCGCTTCTTTTGGACTTGCTCCTCGATCCTGCAGGCTTAGAACCGAACCTTGGCATAAAAAAAAAATGGCGCTTCGAACCCGAGGATTCCAAGCGCCTTCTTTGATTTGACAACATTAGCCGCGGTTTAGAGCAGCCCTTCGATGGGGGTGCCGCCCTTGCTGCCGCTGATCTTGCGGGGCCGCCCCAGCGGATCGCGGATTTCCATGTCCGGGGAAACGCCGATGGCCTGGTAGAGCGTGGCAAACAGATCGCCGACGGAGACCGGCTGATCCTTCACGCTGGTGCCATCCTTATCGGTGGAACCGTAAACCTGGCCTCCCTTGATGCCGCCGCCGCCGACGACGACCGACCAGCAGCGACCCCAGTGATCGCGCCCGCCATTCTGATTGATGCGCGGCGTGCGGCCGAATTCGCCCATCCACACGATGACCGTGTCCTTCCAGAGGCCGCGGTCCACGAGGTCGCGCACCAAGGCGCCCATGCCCTTGTCAAGCCGATCGAGCAACCCGCCCCCCTGGCGCGTGTTGTGCAGGGCGTCGAAGATTCGATTGTGATTGTCCCAACCGCCCAGATCAACTTCAATGCAGGGCACGCCCGCTTCGACCAGCTTCCGGGCCAGCAAGCAGCCGTTGCCAAAACCGGTGCGGCCATAATCGTCGCGCAGCTTCGGGTTCATGGGTTTGCCGTCGTTTTCCTTCTCCAGGTCGAAGACCAGCTTCTGCTTGGAGTAAGTCAGATCGAAAGCCTTTTGATAAATCTCCTGGTGCGACTTGGCGGCGACGCCGCGCTTGTCGGCGACGAAATTGGATTCGACCATGTTGAGGATGTCGGAGCGGGCCTTCATCCGCATGGCTTGCTTCATATCGTTGACGTTGAGCGGCGGATTGACGTTTTGCGGCGGCGATCCCGGGTTCTGCACCGTGAAGGGAGCGTAGGCCATGCCCAGGAAGCCCGGCCCTTCGGAAGGACCGCTGACGCTGATGAAGCCGGGGATGGCCAAATCCTTGGGCGTCAGTTGCTGAGCGAGGATGGCGCCGATCGAGGGGAAGGTCACCGCGGGGTCCACGGGGTAGGCGGTGTGCATGAGGACGCGGCCGCGTTCGTGGCTGCCTTCGTTGGAAACCAGCGAGCGAATGATCGACAGATGCTTCATCTGGGCCGCCACCGTGGGCAGGTGTTCGCAGATCTCGATGCCGCTCGCCGCGGTCTTGATCGGTTTGAATTCGCCGCCGGTGCTCTCGCCGGGCTTCATGTCCCAGGAATCCATGTGCGAGGGGCCGCCGCCCATCCAAAGCAGAATGAGGCTCTTATGCTCGCGCTTCATCTGCGGAGCGGCATGCGCCAGTTGGTTCAGAAAGTGCAAGCTGGGGGCCGCCATGAGGGAGAACCCGGCCATGTGCTTGAGGAAATGCCGGCGATCCGAGGAGTTATTGCTTGGCCACATGTCTTACGCCCCCGTGTCAGATGAAAACCATGTGAGAACTGTTACTTCAACCCCATTAAGGTGATGTAGTTCTTTGCTTTTCACATCCTACCTTAAAAAAATCTATACTGCCAAGCGTATTTTGCCGGAAAGGAACCGATTCTGGCTATTTCGATGTTGTGGTAATTGGTTGATCGATCTAGGTCCGTCATGCTGAAAAAGCTGAAACAAGGGCTGCGGGCAGCGACCTGGTTCCGTTCTGCCTAAAAAGTTCGCCTGGCTGTTGTTTTCCTGCTTCCGATTCAGTCAGGCATTGGCATAATAGAAACCAAACGACCGGGGTCCTGCTCCCTGGTATAGTCTTGCGTCCGCATGCAACAGGCAACGGGAGTGGCCAGTGGCAATTGACTTGATACATCCTTACCACGACCTCTTGGGTCAATCGGGGGTCGCCGCCGCCTCGCAGGAATTCTTGGAGACCTTTCAAAAACAGCATGGCCTGTATTTTGGCGACCGCCCTTTATGCAGCGTCCTCCGGCCCCGGTTCCTGTCGCACTTGCAGTATCAGTTCCTCCGTCACCGGGTGCGGCTGCTCTGCATGGCCTTTGCCAAAGCCCAGCAAGCGGCCCTGGCGGATGACGCCTTTCGAGCCCAGTTCGGCTTGACGCCCGAGGAGGATGAACTGGCCCGGCTCGATCCCGGCTTTGCCTGCGCTTATCCCACCTCGCGGCTGGATGCTTTCTTCGTCTCCGAGGACGAGCTCTATTTCACCGAGTTCAATTCGGAGACGCCCGCCGGGGCGGCCTACAATCACGCCCTCACCGAACTGTTTCAGATGCTTCCCGTGATGCGGGAGTATCAGAAACAGTTTCAAACCTATGGCCTGGCCACCCACGCGGGCGTGATTCAATCCTTGCTCGCCGCCTATGAACAATGGTCCGGGAACCGCTCCAAGCCGACGATCTGCATCCTCGATTGGGCCGACGTGCCCACCTATAGCGAGTTTAAACTCTTCGAACGGCACTTCCATTTTTACGGCCTGGATGCCGTGATCGCCGATCCCCGCGAGGTGGAGTACACGGACCACCGCCTCTACGCCCGGGGCCGGGCCATCGACCTGATCTACAAGCGCGTCCTCATCAGCGAATTGATCGAACGCGGCGGCATGGAGCATCCGGTCATCCGGGCCGTGCGGGCGGGGGACGTGTGCATGATCAACCCGTTCCGCTGCAAGATTCTTTTCAAGAAGGCCAGCTTTGCCGTGCTGACGGACGAACAAAACAGCCACCTCTTCACTTCCGAGGAGCGCGCGGTGATCCTGGCCCACATCCCCTGGACCCGCATGGTGGCGGAACGTCACACCCTCGCCCCGGGCCAGACGGTCGACGGCAAGGCCCATTCCCCGAAAAGCCCGCAGCCGGACCCGGGTCCCAAGGTGGACCTCATTCCCTTCGTGCTCGCCAACAAGGATCGCCTGGTCCTCAAGCCCAACGATGACTACGGCGGCAAGGGCATCGTCCTGGGTTGGACGGTGGATCAAGCCGCATGGGATGCGGCCGTCCAAACCGCTTTGCAAACGCCCTACATCGTCCAAGCGCGGGTGAACCTGCCCAAGGAACCGTTCCCCAACTGGATCGATGACAAGCTGGTCATCGTCGATCGCATGGTGGACACGGACCCCTACATCCTGCATGGCCAATTCATGGACGGCAGCCTGTGCCGCATCTCGACGGCCGACTTGCTGAACGTGACGGCGGGCGGCGGCTCCACCGTGCCCACCTTCGTCGTGGAAAAACGCTGAATGGACAAGTCACTTTGACTTGATTAAACTCACCTGCCTCGGCGTCCGATCCCCGCTTCGTCCCGAAGAAGCCAACCCGCCCTCTTGGCCTGGCTGGCATGGGCCGATAGATTTTTCCGAATGAACCTGACTCCTGCCGTCAAGCCGGAACGTTTGGACGCGGTCGATTGCCTGCGCGGGTTGGTCATCGTGCTCATGGCCCTCGACCATACCCGCGACTTCTTCGGCAACTTCGCCTGGGGAGGCGCGGAGAATGCCGCGGCTTCCACGCCGGCTCTCTTCTTCACGCGCTGGGTGACCCATTTCTGTGCTCCCACTTTCGTCCTCCTGGCGGGTCTGGGGGCTTACCTCAGCCTGGCGCGGGGCATGTCCAAGCGGCAACTTTTCCTCTTTCTTCTGACCCGGGGGCTTTGGCTCGTCTTCCTGGAGCTCACTGTCGTCCACTTTGGCTGGTCCTGGGAATGGAATTTTCGCCGCGGCATGTGGCAAGTCATCTGGGCCATCGGGTGGTCCATGGTCGGCTTGTCCTTCCTCATTTGGCTGCCCGGTTGGGTAATTGGCCTTGTGGGCTGCGCCATCGTCGCGGGGCACAATGCTTTCGACGGCCTGACGGGCGTCAAAATCGTCGAGCAGACGCCCTGGCTGGTTTACCTCTTGGGTGAGCGCGGCTGGTTTTGGGATCTTCTGCACACGGCTTACCGCGTTTTCATCCCAGCCAAGGGGTACAGTTATTTCAATCTCTATCCACTCCTGCCCTGGTTCGGGGTCCTCTGTGCGGGGTATGGCCTGGGACACTTCATGACCTGGCCCGCGAAGGAACGCCGGCGAGTCCTGCTCCTGCTCGGCTTGCTGCTCACCGCAGGCTTTATCGCCCTGCGCTACCTCAACGGTTACGGCGAACCGAAACCCTGGAAAGTCTATCCAGGCGGCGATCTCCCCATGGACTGGATGCGGACCGTGATGTCCTTCCTGTCTTGCACGAAGTATCCGCCTTCGTTCCTCTTCCTGCTGATGACGCTGGGGCCTGCCCTTGTCCTGCTCATGCTGCTCGAATGGCGCTGGCCCTTCTTCCACCGCTTCTTCACAGTCTACGGCCGGGTGCCGCTGTTCTTCTACCTGATCCATTTGCCCTTCATCCATGGGCTTGCCAAATACGTCGCCTGGCTGCAGGACGCCAAGCCAATGCGGATGGGTTTAAGCCCGCTCAAAAAAGGGTATGAACTGCCCGAGGTGTATTTGGTTTGGGCCTTGGTGGTGCTCGCCCTCTATTTCCCCTGCCTGGGATATGGCTGGCTGAAGAAACGCTACGGCGGCGTGCTGAAGTATCTGTAATCCCCTGTCCTACCACGACTCATGAACTGGCGGACGATCACTCGGTCCATGCGGCCCGCAAACCCGGATGGTTGAGATCGAGCCGATAGAGGATCTGATTGTAGTTGTAGCGCGGGGTGCGTTCGGGGTTGCCGGAGAAGTCGTTCGTGTACGTCCCTTCGAAGTGAATGATGCGGCCGCCTTCCCGATCCAGGAAGGCATGGTGGCAGACGTTGTAAAACGATTGGCGGTCATGGGTGACGATCTTGACCGCCTTGGCGAACGGACCGAGGGGGCTCGCGGCCTCGGAGTACCAGACTTCGCCAATGAAAGACGGTTTCCCGCCGAACTGCTCCAAGATCAGAATCCATCTTTGGCGATGGGGATTCCAGCGCACCGAGCAGCTATGGATGATGAGCCGGTCGTTCGGGGAAGCGGCGTCCGCTGGACAGAAGCGGGCATGCTCGGGCTTGATCTTTTTGCTGCGAATCAGTTGAAACTCGGTTTTGGAGTCGAGGGGCGGCAAGGCTTTCTGCCAACGCCAGATCGGCTTGCCTTCGCTGTCCAGGTCCGGCTCGCCGGGCTTGCCGGAGGCATCCGCCTTGAGGCAGGTGAAGGCTTCGTACTGCTCCGGATCGAGCAGGGCTGCGAGCGTGGCGGGGACGCGGACGTTGCCAATGGGATTGCCGAAAAGGAGCCATTTCTGGCCGCCCTCCTCGATGGCGACGGGATGGCCATTCGGGTGCCGCCAGGTCTCCGAAGGGGGCAGGATTTTCACGGATTCGAAAAGTTCCTTCTCGTCGTTGTAGACGCAGAGGCCCTGGTCCAGTTCCTTCTCCAGGGTCTTGCGGCGGGAATACCAGGCGGCCATTTTCTCCACGCCCTGGCCATCGGGCACCACGGACAAGCCTGTCACCCAGACCACGCCCTCGGGCCGATCCGGGATCGGGATCATCGCCCGGGCAAAACCGGTCTGATCGACGAAGTAACGATAAGCGATGCCATGGGACGGGTCGCTGGCGGGGTCGTTCGGATCGGGGATGGGGATGGTCGCCCCTGCCATGCGGAACAGGCCCAGGGGATATTCCATCCGCGACGTATCGCCCCAGAAACAAAAGACCTGGTTGCGGTAAATGGCCGTCTGGATGGAATCCTGCCCGGCCACATTGCCCGGCTGAGCTGAAGGGGTGAAGGGAACGGGTTGACCCAGCAACTGCGTATCGCGATACAGGCCTTCCCCGGTAAGCCGGCAGAGGCGCTCGGCCAGGTTGAGCCGCTTGATTTTGATCGTCGTCGCCTGGCCCGGTCGCGGGATGATCTTCAGCCCCTCAATGCCGAAGCCGTCCTTGGGGAATGCGTAACCATGGCTGCGCACGGTGAAGAAGATTTCCCGCCCCATCAGTCCCGGTTCATGAAACGCGATGCGGCCGGCGTTGTCGGTGACGTATTTGATGAAGTTGACCGTTTCCAGTTCGACCAGGGGAACACCCCGCCCGGTGGCTTCATCGACGACGCGAATCTCGGCGTATTGTTTCTGGTTCGGGTCGGTCGCGGCGGCCATGGCCGCAGCGGGACGCCATCCGGTGGATCGCGCCGCATCGATCCAAACCTGCGTCAGGAGCAAGACGGTGGTCAATATCGCCATCGACCAAATAGTTTGTTTCATGATCCTTTTCCCGTTGGGGTCCGTGGAGAGTTGGCCGTTGCCGCCTCATGCATGCCGATCATCCCGCAGGATATCCCAAGCAGCGTGTTCAAGCGAGATGAAATTCCGTTTCCCCCAAGCCAACAAAAAAACCCAGCCTTCGCGAGGAAGGCTGGGGCTCGGCTTTGGCCGGGTTGTTTGGGTGAAGCGTGCCGCAGAAGCTTATTCGCTCTTGGGAGCGGGCATCTTCTCGCTCTGGGCGGGTTCGGTCGTCGTCGAGGTGCTGCCGCAACCGCAGGGTTTCGCCCCGCAGGTGTCGCAACCGCAGCCGCGATTGAACAGACCGCTCAGACGGCCGCGGAGGTTGTCCAGGAGGCTGGGCCGGCAGCATTCGCACACCGGGACGCACACCTTGACCTTGCGGCAGACATTGACGGTCACTTCGTACGGAACCTTTTCGCACACGGTGACGGGCACCTGCTTGACGACTTCCTGCTTCTCCCAACGGCAGGTTTGGACGGTGACCTTTTCGATCACTTCTTCCTGCACCATCTTGCAGACCTTGACGGTCCGCACTTCTTCCCTGGGAACCCACACCTTCTTGCAGACCGTCTTGCCAGGCAGTTGCTCTTGATAGCAAACCGTCTCGCCGCGGACGCGTTTGGTGGTGCAGGTGCAAGGATCGAAGCAGCAGGTGTCAGGCAGACGGCACTTGCGCGTCACCACGGGACCCGGGCAGTGGTGCTGTTCCGTCTTCCATTCGCCCGTGCACACTTTGACCTGCTTTTCTTCCCACACCGGCTTGCAGACGATCTTCTTGACGTCGACCGTCTTGCTTTCGTAGACCGGCTTGCAAACGATTTCCTTGCATTCCTTCATGACCGTTTTCTTTTCGATCCGGTAGCATGTTTTCGTGCAAGGTTCCATCACCGTTTGCCATTCGGTGCGATAACGAACCTTGGGGAAACAGCAGGCGTCCGCACAGGGGGCGGCACACGCGGGGGTTGTGGTACAGCCACAGCCACCGGCCATCGCGGCGCTTTCCGCAGCGACGATGGCAACGATTGCGGCAAGAGCCGTTGCGATGAACTTGCGATGCATTCCCATTCTCCTGACAAAGTTCCTGGTGCCTTGCTCACCTCGGCTCCTCGCCATGCAACCGCGCAGTGGGAGGCCCACGCCGGGTGAACATGGGGATTATGCGCCTCGTCCAAACGCTTGCAAATTTTCCAGCCGGGGAATGCGGGGAATTGACCGCGACGTTGCCGATGCGGCGGGCTTTTTTGACACATCGCGCCGATCACGACAACCCCCTACCCTTTAACAGCTTTTTTACCCTTCTTCGCGATTTCCGCTCAAGTTGCGGTTCGGGTTCGTCCAACCCAACAAAAAAAGCCGAAACCTTTCGATTTCGGCTGAGGTCGTGGATCGTTCACAGGCTCGGCGGCTTCGCAAAGAATACCGCCGCGCGGCACGGCGTCACTGGCAGACCGGCACGCAGACCTTCACCTTGCGGCACCGCGTTTCCATGATCGTCGTCGGCACCATCTCGCACACCGTCACCGGCACCTGGCGGACGATTTCTTCCGTCACCATGCGGCACACGGTCACCGGCACGCGATGCACCTTTTCCTCGGCCACCATCCGGCAGCGGGTCTGCTTCACGACGCGGGTCCGCTCTTCCGCCACCATGCGGCAGGTCGTCACCGGCACCTTCCGGCAGATCGTTTCCTGCACCATCCGGCAGCGGCGCTGCGTCACCATCTTCGTGTGCTCTTGCGTCACGACCCGGCACACCGTGTACGGCACTTTCCGCGACACCGTGTACGGCACCATGCGGCACACCGTGTACGGCACCTTCTCCGTATGGCATTGCTGCACCATCCGGGTCACCGGCACCTGCTGCTGCACCACCTTGGGCACGCAGACGTCGCGGTACAGGGTCCGCGGCGGCATCTGGCACGTCACCAGGCGGGTCGTCGGGTGCTTCTTGCAGATCGCTCCCGTTTGCGGATCGGTGAAGCATTCCCCCGGGATGGTCTCGCAGCGGGTGAAGCATTCGCCGGGCACCGTGTAGGGCACCTTCTGCGTCACGTAAATGGTCTTGCACACGGTCCGCATCTCGGTCACCGGCTTGCAGGTGACCCGGACCACGTCCCGATAATGGGTTTCATAGACCGGCTTGCAGCGGGTTTCGCAGACGTCCCGATAGTGCGTCTCGTAGACCGGCTTGCAGGTGTAATATTTCACCGGCACTTGAATCTCATCCCACACCGGCTTGCACACGACGTGGCTTTGATCGACGTAGTGCGTCTCATACACCGGCTTGCACACCGTGTATTTCTGCACGACGTCGAACGTCTCGTACACCGGTTTGCACACTGTGTAGCGGCATTCCTTGATGATCGTCTCGTACACCGGCTTGCACACCGTTTGCCGGCATTCCTTCATTACGGTCTTGTAGCACGGACGATACACCGTCTTGGGACATTCCTCCACGATCGTTTGATAACACGTCTTATAGCGAATCTTGGGATAGCAAACCACGTCCGGCGTGCACACCGCCGGGCAGCCGCGGGCCCCAAATCCCGAGGCATGGACCGAGGTTGGCAGTAGCACCGCGGCTATCACCAACGCCCCTACTCCAAATCGTTTCACCTTAACCTCCTGTCCACGATGTGACAACCGGTTGCTCGAAGGTCGATGGGCCAACTCCGCGATGACCCCATTGTTGAAAACATGACCGATTGGGCGAACTTGGCAAACCATTCTGGACAGGAAAGCCATGACTGAGCCGAACGAACCGAGGACTATTGCTCACCCTCGCTAGACTCCGCACAGCAGCCAAGTCAGGCATAGTCGGCACAGCTTACGCAACTTAAGGCGCAGCCAAACCCGTGGCGCGGTCCCATTTTCACCTTGACGAAAGGAAACGGCTCGGAGTATAGCCCCTCGCTCCGCCGATCGGTCGGCTTCTTTGGCGTCGCGAGGCCCGTGGCATGCGGTTGATTCGATTGCCTTTAGGTTGGATGGGCGTTGGCCTGGCCTTGCTACTGCCAGGCTGCGTCGAACGGCGCTTTAACATCGTCACCGATCCGCCCGGGGCCATGGTGCTGGTCAATCGCCAGGAAATCGGCGCCAGTCCCATCACCATGCCCAGCATTTTGAGCGAATATTATGGCGATCGTGAGTTCTACTTGATCAAGGACGGCTACGAACCGCTGCTCGTCCGGCAGCCGATCCCGCCGCCCTGGTATGGCTACCCGGTTCTCGACTTTGTCGCCGAGCATTTACTGCCCTGGACGATTCTGGATGAGCGAACCTTTACTTTCACGATGCAGCCAGCACGCATCGTGACCGCCGATGAACTGCTGCAAAATGGAACCGCGGCCCGCAGCCGCGGCGCGGGTCTCGGAATGCCCGCACCGCCGCCGACGTCAACGCCGCCTGTCGCTCCACCGGTGACGGACCCCAAGCTGCCGCCGCCGCCCGGAACGCCGAGCGACCTCCTGCCGCCCACCCCGCTCCCCAACTTCAGCGGGATTCGGTAGCGGCAATGGCGAATTAATCGGCTTTCTCTCACAGTCATACCATCAACGTCAGTCAGCTTGCTGAGGGGAATCGATACCGGACACTCCCACCACGAAGGGCATTTCGCCACATCCACATGAAAGTCATTGAAAGGCGATCCATCCATTTCAGCTTTGCTGTCATGAAACTGGGCGTTAAGCTGATGATTTATGGAACCTGACCAGATCAAGAGCCACGAAATCGCCAATGCCCAGACGGTTCCTCCCGATGGCCAGGCGACGCCAAGCTTGAACGCGGCAGCCAACCCAGCGAATGCTTGGCCGAAGATTCCCGGCTATGTCATCCAATCGGAACTCGGCCGAGGCGGAATGGGTGTCGTGTTCGAGGCAATGCAAGAAAGCGTCCAGAGGCGGGTCGCCCTGAAGCTCGTCCTCCATGGCAGTCTGTCCACGGCCGAGGCGCGCGCACGCTTTCTCTTCGAAGGTGAAGTGCTCGGCCGCCTGCAACATCCGAACATTGTTCAAATTTACGAAGTGGGCACTCATGAAGGGCAACCCTGCTTCGCGCTGGAGTACGTCGCCGGCGGCAGCCTGGGGGCCTTGCTGAGAAGCGGTTACCGCTTTAAACCCAGCGCCGCGGCACGGTTCGTCGAGAAGCTGGCGCGGGCCATCCATTTTGCCCACAGCAACGGCGTGATCCACCGCGATCTCAAGCCTGACAACGTTCTGCTAGCGAACAACGATGATGGCCCAGCAGCGGAGTTGACGCCCAAGATCACCGATTTTGGCCTGGCCAAGCAAGCCGATGCCACGCGAATGACGGCCAGCGGAGCCATGCTCGGCACACCAGCCTACATGGCCCCGGAGCAGGCGGAGGGCAAGACCCATCACATCACGGCGGCAACGGATGTTTATTCCTTGGGCGTCATCCTCTATGAATTGCTGGCCGGACGAACGCCATTTGTAGGTGGAACGCCGCTGGATCTGATGTTGCGCGTGGTGACCGAGGAACCGCCAGCCCTCAGTTCTCTCGCCGCCAGGGTGCCGCGCGACCTGGCGACGATTTGTCACCATTGTTTGCAGAAAGACCCGGCCAAACGCTACACGACGGCGGAGGCGCTGGCGGCGGATTTGCGGAACTTCTTGGACGGCCAACCCATCACCGCGCGACCCGTCGGCCCGTGGGAGCGGGCGTGGCTGTGGTGCCGGCGCTACCCAGCCATCGCGGCTCTGATCGTGGTTTCCACCCTCGCGGCCATCGTGGCGAGCGGCCTGGCCTGGTGGGCGGTGGCTGCGGAACGGACGGCTGTGGCCGAACGGGATCAAAAGGCTCAGGCCCTCATCGCAGCAGCGCTGGCTAGGGACAAAGCCGAGACCAAGCAGGCCGAAGCGGAGCGGGCACGGCAGGTGGAGGAACGCGAACGCCGGTTTGCTCAGGCCATCACTGATTTTGTGAAGTTCGATTTCCTGGCCATGACCAGCGTGGAGGGGCAAGATCGGTTCGGCGGCGCCGGGCTGGATCGGCATTCAACGCTGCGCGACCTTCTCGACCGCGCCGCGAATAAATTGCGGCAGCGCAAGGACCTAGATCCGCGGATTGAAGCGGAATTGTGTTGGATCATCGGCGCGAACTATCTCGGAGCGGGGGATGCTGCCAAAGGGGTGCCGTTTCTTGAAAGGACCGCGGCCTTGCGCCGGGTGGCCTTAGGGGCTGACCATCTCGATACCTTGCACGGCATGAACGAGCTGGGCTTGGCTTATCTAGAAGCTGGCTTCCATGATCAAGCCATACCGCTTTTGGAAGAGACCCTGCAGCGAAGGCGATCGCTGCTGGCGACCGATCATCCCGACACGCTGGCCAGCATGAATAACTTGGCGCTGGGCTACCGAAACCTTCGTCAGTTGAATCGAGCGTTGCCGCTGTGGGAGGATGCCCTGAATCTGGCGCGGGCCAAGTTTGGTGCAGACCACCTCCACACCCTGAAAACCATGTACAACTTGGCGACGTGCTACCGGGACGCCGGTCAGTGGGTCAAAGCGCTTCCACTGTTAGAGGAGGCATTGACCCGGTCTCAGGCCAAGTTGGGGATGGACCACTCCCACACCTTGCGTTGCATGAACAGTCTGGCTGGAGCTTGCCAACAAGCCGGACAATTGGACCGCGCGATCCGACTGTGGGAAGAAAGCCTGGATCGACAGCGCTTGAAATTGGAGCCTGATCACCCTGAGACGCTGCAAACAATGAACAACTTGGCGTTGGGTTATCACGCCGCTGGGCGACTGGATCGGGCGCTGCCTCTATTGGAGGAAACCCTGAAGCTGACCAGGACCAAGTACGGGGAAGACCATCCCAACACGCTGTCCAGCATGAACAACCTGGCCTTGGGGTGCAGTGCCGCCGGGCAGTTGGATCGGGCCTTGCGGCTATGGGAAGAAGCGCTCAAGCGGCGACAGGCCAAACTGGGGGCCGATCATCCCGACACGCTCATCAGCATGGGCAGTCTCGCCGCGGGATACTGGTCGGCCAGACAACTGGACAAGGCGGTGCCGCTCTTCGAAAAAACCCTGCAACTCCAGGAACGCAGGCTCGGCCGAGACCATCCTCAAACCCAAGCGACTGTGGCCAACCTCGGCGTGAATTACAAGGACTGCGGCCGGTTGGCCGAGGCGATCCCGTTGCTGGAAGAAGCTTACCGCGCCGCGCGGCGGCACCCGACGCTGCGCTGGGTCGGCAGTCCGCTCCTGGAAGCCTACGTCAAAGCCGGGAAGGCCGACGCGGCCGCATCCTTGATCGATGAATTGATCGCATCGGCGCGGCTGGATTCGCCGATGCCCGGTCCCAAGCTTGCGAATACCCTGTCAGAATGCGGCCTGGCTTGCTTGCACTTCAAGCAATTCACCACTGCCGAAAAGCTGCTCCGCGAGGGCCTGGCGATTCGTGAGCAATCGGAACCGGACGCCTGGACCACGTTCAGCACGATGGCTGCACTGGGTGTGGCACTCATGGAACGTGCCGGTAGTGCCGACCACGATCAAACGAAACGACGAGCCGAAGCAGAGTCCCTTCTTCTCGAGGGTTACGAAGGGATCAAGGCCAGGCTCGTTGCGGAGAAGCAAAACGCCGCGTTATGGAATACGCAGCGTCAATGGCTTGCCAATATCTGCGATCGGTTGATCGACCTGAACACTGTGCTGCACAAACCCGACGAGGTGAAGAGGTGGCAAACGGCGCGGGATCTTTGGAAATAATCGCCGTTTGGGGCTGACCCAAGCAGTCACCGCCGCCCACCCCGCTCCCCAACTTCAGCGGAAGACGGTAATCGAATCACTCCCTTCCACCCCCTAGCCCGGTGGGGGTTTCGGTGATGCCGGTTCTTACTTTGCCGGTGTCGTTTCCGGCTTCGTCGCCGGTGCGGTGGGCGTGGGTGCCGGCGGAGTCGGCGTCGGCGCGGCCGGC
>JAANMX010000112.1_pt1 | contig 96869 bp, 87 predicted proteins | sample 7279681 | NCBI WGS metagenome assembly JAANMX01 (sample SAMN14094542, study PRJNA606508) | bioreactor metagenome | isolation source: A lab-scale SPAN reactor treating ammonium-rich wastewater day 351 | place: Ireland: Galway | collected 2018-01-01
CTGCTCTGATTCTGCGAGCCCGAGTGAGCTCGATCCGGCCATCCTGCATCCTGAATGCCCCCTTGATGCGTCCTGCGAAAGGCTTCGGTGGGGGGGGGGATGGATTCCTTCTCGAGGCCGTTTCCGGGCTTCGACTGCATGCCGAGGGTCCGGAAGCGATCCCGCGGAGCTTCGGAAGAGGCGGAAAATGCCTCACGCCCTCGACATCAAGCTCCCCCTTCTCCCGGCCGGCCCCATTTCTGAGCATCGCCTCGAGCGCATCGAAGCCCCCCGTCGAGGCAGCAAGCTGTTAAGCAATCCTGACAAACCAAACGCCAGTTCCGTAACGCCTGGACAGGCCCCCTGCGAGCCCTCAGTTCTCTCTCCAGGGCCATTGAATCGGCCCGAGGCAGTTTTCTCCTCCCACTGATCGAGCTGCTGGAGGAGAAGCCGCCCTTCCGGCCTCCGGGCTTGCAGCAAGAGGCTCTGCGGTTGCAGGAGACGATGCGCAACTGCCAGCTGGTGCTCGCAGAGCTGCTCTGTCGGCTCATCGGCGTGCCCTGTTTCAAGAGCCTGGCCCACTATGTCGAGGAGCGGGGAATGGCCGGCTCGACGGCCCGGGCCATGGTGCGGCGACAGAGATGGCTCGAGCACAGGCCCGAGCTGCTCGAGGCTGTCAGCTGCGGGAAGCTGGGCTTGAGCCAGCTCGACCTGATGCTCCCGCTTTTTGAGCGCGGGCTGGCCAGCCCGCCCTGGGTTGATTTTGCCGCCAGGCTCACCTGCAATGCGCTGGATGGAGCACCTGAAAAAGCTCGACCAGGCCTGTTTTGAGACCAGGCTCGACCGGGTGCCCGGCAGCGACGATCCGCGCCGCGAGCCGCCCGCATGGCTTCGTCGCAAGGCCGACCTCGACTGCGAGGAGCTGGTCCTGCTGCCATTTTCGCCCATTTTACTGGCTCTGGGGTGAGCTGCCAGATGTTGTCTCGGCTCCCAGGCGCACGCCCCGGATCCGCTTCCGGGTGACGCTCGAGCCGGCGGCGATGCTGAACGTGCTCCGCATGGAGCGCACGGTGGAGCGATTCGCGGGCAAGGAGCTCGAGCGCGAGATCTGCGCCGAGGCCATCGCGCGGGCCTTTCTTATCGCCAATGAGGATCAGCACGGCTTCACGGGCAAGCTGCTGCGCAGCCTCAAGCGCGACCGCTTCACCTGTTGCGCGCCGGGGTGCACCCGGCACTGCAACCTGCAGGCCCACCACATCGTGTTCCGCTCGCACGGGGGGCGGCCACGAGGAGGACAAACCTCATCATGCTGTGCGCCTCGTGCCACCTGCGGCTGGTGCACCGGGGCTACCTGAAGAGATCAGCAGTCCGGCCAGCCAGCCTCGCTTCGAGCGGGTGGGAGAAGTGCTGCGCGTCCCGCATCTCCCAGACGACTCGGGGTTCATGATCTGCTCCAGCGGCGCCGTCCGCTCAGCTCCGCTCCGCTCAGCTGCCTGGCACAGAGCAGGACCCTGGGAATCAGCCGTCCGGCCTTCCTAACCACGCAGGGCGGCTGGGAAGAGGATATCGTTCTCTGTGTGAACGTGCCGCCGCATGTCCCGGTCGAGATCGGCCAGGCCCTGATAGAGCGATCGATAGGTGTTGCAGGCATCCTCCGGGGGAGTGAAGCCCTGCGTCAGCTCTCGCATTCTGGCCAGTGCCATGTCGGCGGAGCGGTGCTCGGCAAGCATCACCTCGACCGGGCCCTCCAGCGGCATGCCTCCCCCGCCGCTCTCCATCTGCCGAATGGCTGGAAAGAGCATCCGCTCTTCCTTCATCATGTGGCTTTCCATCTCATCGGCGAAGTCGTCGAAGATCTGCCCTAGCTCGACCACCTCGGGATGCTCGGCGGCGTGCGCTTCGATGACTTTGCGCAGCCGGGCTCTCAGGCTGGGAAGCTCACTCTTGAGATAGTCGTGGTGGATCCGCTCGACGTAGTCGGCCAGCTCGGACAGGCTCAGGCGGCCCAGGTCGGGTCCGCTGTTGGGCCCTTGGAGAACCTGGGCGATCTCGGCAAGCACTTCATCGGCTGGGATTCCTCGCTGCGCGCAGGCTGCTTGCAGCGACTGGCCACCGGAGCAGCAGTAGTCGATTCCAAATCTCTCCAGGACGCTCCAGATTCGTGGGTGTCCCCCGGCGACATCCCGGACGGGGGTCTGGGTATTCATCATGACGGGCTCCTCTGACTGGTTTGACCGTCCTAGACTGACAGCTTTTGCCCGTTCAGGAATTGATCTGAGTCAACGCGAGGCCTTGCTGGCCATTCGGTAGTAGCGCAAAGTGCAAAGGTCGATGATGTGGGCACCCTCTTGATCCTGGAAGTGGTACACGTGCCGCGTCTCTTCCTCGCCGGGGAGGCTGGCGGTGCTGACGCGGGCAAGTCCCGGCGGCTGAATGCCGGCTGTGTCATACACCAGCAGAGGCTCGCCGACGAACTTCTGGAAGACCACTTTGCCGGTGGGAAGCGAGACCAGCAGCTTGCCGTCGATGCGCTCCTCCTGAATCACTCCGCTGGTCGGGTTCTCCAGCCGGACCGCCCCGTTGGCGTAGCGTCGCAGCAACAGGCCGTTGCCCAGAACCAGCTCTTCATAGCTCGTAAACCCGTCCAGGAGGGCGTCGCCGGGTCGCTCGAGGTACTCCCCGCTGCCGAGTCGGTTCCCGTCCAGTGGGGTGCTGCCTCCAGATAGGAGATCCATACAGCGTAATCTTACCCCGTAGCGGCAGAAAATGCGTTGATCCAGGTCAATCCCCGGGGGTCAGGGATTTGCGATGCGCCTTGAGGGGCGTGAGAGCGGCTTCGAGGTCGGGACCCGGCGGATACACCCGGCGATAGATCACCTCGGCTCGGGCCAGATACTCCAGGGCCCGCGTGCGGTCGTTCGTCACTCGGGTCAGGCGGGTGAGGTAGAGCGCTATCACCGGATGGTAAGGGCCGTGCACGGCTTCGGCCCGCTCGACGGCTTCGGCCTGGAATTTGGCGGCCTGCTTCAGGTCGCCCAGCTCGAAGTAGCTCCAGCCAAGATCATCCAGCGCTTCGTGCTCGAGCTCTTGATTGGCCATCTGGCGGGCCATCCGCACGCAACGCTCGAGGTGGCGCACGGCCTCGCGAAACTGCTTCCCCTCCAGGGCGGCCGTGGCCAGCTGGCGCTCGGCCTCGAACTGGCCCCGGGTCGGGTGTCCGCGAAAGTGCCAGACCATGGCTCCCAGCGAGACGACGACCATGAGCATGAGGAGATCGACCAGGCGCGAGCGCATCAGGGTCTCTTGCCCCTGGCGCGCCCGGCCAGGAAGCTGAGCACATAAGCGCCCAGCGCTTTCATGGTGGCGGGGGTCAGGTCCACGAAAGCCAGACCGTAAGCGGGGACTTTGCGCTGGCGCAGGTTGGCTATCCTGGCCTGAACCTGCACGGCCGGGAGGCTTTCGTGGGGCCCCAGGGTCAGCTCCACGCGCTCGTCCAGGGTCAATCGGGCGGTGGTCTCGAGCAGCATCCCTCCGACGCCCAGGTCGAGGGCCGTTCCCATTCCTTTGCCCCGGACCAGGACCTTGAGTCGCGGAGTGGGAACGCGCAGCGTCTTGCGGCGCTGGTGGCTGTGCTCGGGCCCGAAGCCGAGACTGTGGAGCAGCACCGCGACCCAGGAGCGACTGAGCTGCTCAGGCTCTTCGTGGAAGGCCAGACCGGCCGCCACGCCCTCGGCCGAGCGACGGCACCAGCGCACCTGGCATTGGACCGGGGAAAGGTCGCTGGAGAGCTCGGCCCGCAGCACGACCAGGGCCTCGCGCGTCAGTCGGTTGGAGAGCTCGAGGCGAACCCCGGTCAAGCTCACCTCGCTGACCACGGCCTGGAAGCTCTCCCCGTCGCACTCGCCCAGCACGTCATAACAGCAAAGCAGGCGCGGAGCTCGGCGCTGCTCGCGACCGCCCCGCTCGAGGGCGACTTCATTCACCCCCTCCACCAGCTCGGTCACGACCGTGTCCGGGACAGGCTGGATCAACTCGAAAGCCTGCAACATGAGCGAGCGAATCGCCTCCAGGCCGATCGGGGGGGGCGCAGGCTCAGCGGGGGCGGCCTTGCGCGGCAGCGGGAGGGGGGTTTGGGGTGGACCCGTTCGGCTCGACATGCTCTTGGGAGCAGGCGGCTTGGCCGCCGGAGAGGCTGCTCGGCCCGTGGCTTCGGTCCAGCTGATCCTGTCGGGGCGTCGGGAAGCCGGGGGGCGGGCTGGCTGGGCCGGTTTCTCGGCTACCGGCTCAGGAGCAGGTGGGGCTTCGGCCTTCACCGGGCGGGGAGGAGGCGGGGGTGGTGGGGCGGGCTGAGACCGCTCGCCCCCTTGGCGCGGCTCACCGGCCGGTCGGGCCGGCCGACTGGCCGGATGGGCAACCCCGAACTCCAAGCGGGTGGAAGGAGTAAAGTAGCCTGAAGGCTGGGTCCGGGGCGTCTTGCGCTCGGGTCGGGTGGCCTCGCCCGTGGCGGCCCGCCTTCCATCCACCGGGGCCGAGGTGTCCGGTCGGCTCTCGGACCGGTTGCGGGCAGCCGGCTCGGTCTCCTCGGGCAGGTCCAAAACTCTGAAACTTTGGCGCCCCGACGCCGGCGGCCGGCTACTCGCTTCTGTCTGCTCGCTCTGGTTGACCGCGCCCTCGAGGTCTTCAGGAGGCCGGGGCTGTGTTGCCGTGCCCTCGCGGTCTTCAGGAGGCAGGGGCTGTGTTGCCGCGCCCTCGCGGTCTTCAGGAGGTCGGGGCTGTGTTGCCGCGCCCTCGCGGTCTTCAGGAGGCCGGGGCTGTGTTGCCGTGCCCTCGCGGTCCTCAGGAGGCCGGGGCTGTGTTGCCGCGCCCTCGCGGTCTTCAGGGGACTCGAACGGGATCGACCAGGGAAAGGGCTCGTCTGAGGTCGTGCCGACCAGCTCGGGACGCGGCAGCGGGGGCTCGCCCGGCCCCAGGGCGGCCAGGACCTGCTCCAGGGCCTCCTCCAGCCTGCTCGGGCTGACAGCGAGGTCGATCCCCTCCCCCCTTCGATCGCTCAGGGTCAATCGGCGATCCCGGCGCTCTACTTCCAGCTCGTGCCCGGCGGTGTCGACCGGTGCCACCCGGACTTGCTCGTCAAGCAGGCGCCGGACCAGCGGCTGCCAGGTCCAGTTGAAATCGCCCGGCCCATAGTCAGCGCCTGCCTGGACGGCTGGCGCAGGCAGGCCGGGCAAATCGCGGCGCAGCTCCTGAGCGGCCTTGAGCAAGCTCAGACCCCGCTCGCTGGCCGGTGAGTCACAAAGTGGCGACAGGCCCAGAGCCGCAAGTTGCCTGACCAATTCCTGGAGGCAGCTCTCCTGGTCGATCCAAAAGGAGCTGGCTCGCAGGCGGATGACCCGCCATCCGAGGTACTGCTCCATCCAGCTCTCCGTGACCAGCTCGGCGCGGGTTGGAGGGCTCGACTCGCCCAGCATGCTGACCATGGCCCAGAGGGACTCTCCCTGAACCAGGACGGAGCGCTCATTGAACGGATGCATCCGATAGCCGGCTTTGCGCACGGCCTGAGCGACCAGTCCGCGCCAGCCTGAGCCGCCTAGAGTCAGGGTCCCGAGCCCCTCGGCCTGGGCCACCAGCTCGCGACGAAGGTCTCCGGGGGCGTAATCATTTTCGGGATCGCCAGCAGACAGGAGCAAGACTTGCTCCCTGGCCAGGCTCAGGCTGGCCAGCAGTCGGCGCCGGTCAGCCGCGCTTACCAACTTGCGCTCGGTATCGGGTAGCGCGACCAGAACCCGATCGCGCTCTTCGCCCTGCAGCTCCAGGGGTGACCCCACCAGAGGCCTGGTCTCAGGCGGGAGGGCATGCTCGAGCAATCTGCGGACCCGTCGCCCCAGAGCCTGGCGGCAGCAAGCTACCGCCAGGCTCTGTCCGGGATACTCGCGCAACACGGCCAGGGCTATCGCGGCCACATCGTTGGCCTCCTGCCGCGAGCGCAGCAGCGCGAACGAAGGCGTGGAGAGTGAGGGAGAGCGTCCCGGAACCTGGGCTACAGAGCTCTCGAGCTGACGCAGGAGTTGCAGGAACTCGGTTCGAGCCCGGAAGGAGGTGGTCAAACGCAGCGAGTCGCCTTGATCGAGCCAGGTCAAGAGCGAAGTCGGGCGGGCGCGATGATGCTCGGCCAGGTAGGGAGCCGCCAGGCGGGCCAGCTCGTCATGCTGGGCGGCCGGCTCGGGACAGAGCCGTTCGGCATCGCCGAGGATCAAGGCTCGCTCGGCCAGCGCCAGCAGACCCAGGGCTCTCAGGTCGCAAAGTCCGGCATGCTCGACCACCAGCAGGTCGAAGCGGGTCTCGTCGGGGGAGAACCTGTCCAATACCTGGTCGAGCGGGATGACCCAGGCCGGAGCGCAGTCTTCCGAGCTCAATTCTCGCTTGCCGGCTCGCATGCTGAGCATGGCCCAGGCTCGCTCGGTAACCAGGTCGCGCGTGGCGCTCAGTACCTCTTCACGCACCTCGAAGAGCCGCTTGAGGATTCCCTCCGGTCCGGGTTGCTCTTGAAGTTGGCGCAGCCACTGAGTTGCCTGACGATGCTCCCAGGCAGCCGACAGATTGCCGGGCACTTGAGTGCGACCGTGAACCTTGGAGCGCTCGCGAATGGCGTCCACCCAGGCCGGCGCCACCGGTTCGAGCAGGTCAAGCAACTCTCGCCGCCGCCGGGCCAGAGGTAATAGCGATTCCCAGCGGGCCAACTGCTCCAGCGCTTCTTCGTAGGCCCGCACATCGCGCTCGACCAGTGCCTGACGCAGCGTTCCCCAGATGGGGTTGGGGTTGGACCGCTCGGCACTCTTCAGATAGCGGGCCTCCTGGTCGGCCCGCTTCATCAGCTGGCAGACGTCGAGATAGGCTTTGCGCCGTTCCAGGAGAGGCTCCAGCTCGTGCTCGAGGAAGGAGAGCAGACGCCGTAGCACCCGGCCCGAGCCGCTCTCCTCGCTGGACAGCTCCATGGCCCGCTCCCAGAGCAGGCCGGCCCCGGCTGCCTGGTGCTCGAAGTCGGAGAAGACCTCGAGATTCCAGTTCAGGGCTCGCTTGAGCGTATCGATGCGGTCCAGCTTCCGTTGCTCGGCGCCCATCAGGCCCAGCACGACCATCTCCTGAGCCCAGCGCTGATCTTCGGTCTCGTTCAGGCGCTTGAGCGAGATGGCCTCGAGCAGCGCCTGGAAGTCGCCCTCGGTGGTGGGAGATTTCCCCCGGACCTGCGCCCCCTTGAGGAACTTCTTCCAGCGAGGCTTGAGGAAGGTGGCCGCAATGCCGGTGACTGTCCCGCCGCGATTGACGTGCTCGAGCAGCTCCTGACAGATTTCCTGAGCCTCGTCATCGAAGAACGGGAGAGTCGGATCGCGCTCGCCGATCTGCTTGAGGATCCGGTTTCGCTCCTTGCGGTTCTGCTCGAGCTCGCGTTGCAGGACCGCGTAAGTCTGGCGATGCTTCTCATTGGTGCGCGCCCGCCAGACGCACTCGAGGAACCAGGGGTCGCTCTCGCGGAGCGAGGAAACGACCCTCGAGGCTGCCAGGGGGAGGTATTCCAGCGATTCCTTGGGGGGAGTGCCGGTCCAGTAGTTGTGATCGGGGTAGTTCTCCACTTCTTTCCAGAGCTCGCTGAGGGAAGCCAGCTCGGGCGCGGTGAGCAACTCGGAGCGATCGGGCAGAGGGCCCGATAGCTTCTCTTCCTCGTCCGGAGTGAGGCGGTTGCTGTCGTAGAGCTCGGCCAACTGGTCGGGGCTCAGGGGATTGGGCTTCAACCCGACCGGTCCGGGGATCCAACCCAATTCATCACGCTCGGGTTGCAGTCGTCGACCCAGCTCGCTCACGCGCTCGTCACCGCGCTCAGAGTATTCCAGCATGGCTTGCACGAGGAGCTGCTCTTCCAGCCTGTCTTGCTCTTCAAGCAATTGCTCACGTCTCTTCTTCTGCGCCTCGGCTTGCTTGAGCTGGGCCTTGGGATCGGTTTTCTCGAGACGTTTACTGAGCTCGAGATCGGGACCCTGGCCCGGGCCGACGCAAAGGGCTCGCAGATCGGTCGGGAGAGCATTCAGAATCGGTCTGAGAGCGGCAGAGGAGGGGCCCGTGACCAGGACTCGCAGGCCCATGGCCAGGCAGTGACCGAGCAGATTGGCGACCAGATGGCTCTTGCCGGTGCCTGGCCCTCCCTCCACCAGCACCAACGGTCGCACGGCCAGGCGATGGGCTATCTCCTCCTGCTCGGGGCTGATGCTGAGCGTCCACAGAGGCTGGCGATAAAGGGGCTCGGGCTTGGCCGGGGAGGGGCCGGTCAAGGAGGCCAGGGCGGCGGGGAGGTCGTCCGCATCGGGGAGCGCTTTGCGCAGATGGGTCAGAAAATCGGAGTAATCGAGCGCCAGCGGCTCGAGATAGAGCACGTTGCGGGGAGTGACCTGATAAGGCGGGTCCGGTCGCTCCGGCAGGGCGAGGCTGCGCAAGAGATCGTGGCGCAGGTGGGTCGGGCCCTGGACCTTCAGCTCCAGCCCGCCCTGCAGTCGACGCAGGCGCACGTTCTGCCAGCGCAGGGGGCAGGCAGCCTCCGGTCCCTCCAGCCACTCCTGGCCCAGTCTCAACCGGAATGGCTCTTTCTCGATCAGGTCGGCAACCTCGGTCAGCGCCGCGTACAGCGGCGCATCAGGAGCGATCCGCCAGGTCGCTCCCTCGGAGTTCGTCTGCAGGGTCGAAGACCAGGGCAGCTGTTCGAGCCGCGTCCACGGCTGCGTCCAGAAATCTTGCACCCTGACGAGGAACTCGAACAGTTGATTCAGTCGCTCGAGTTGTGTGCCCATGGGAGAATCGTGAAGCCTTCGCCGCCCTGCGGCCTGACTCCCTGTAGGTCAGGGCCTCCAGGCACGAGTGCGGCGTACTGCTTCGTCCAAAACATCCAGGCTCTTGCAGAAGGTAGAGCGTACAAGGTGACCGCTCGCTTCAGAGCGGTAGAAGGCGCTGCAGGAACTGGCAGCCACGTCTGCTTGAGAAGATGGATTGGCCGAAGGGCCCCAGGAGGGCAGCCAGACCCCTTGACACAGTTTTCCGGCTGCGCGACGCCCAACCAGGGTTCGGCCGTCACTCCGAGCCGCGACGCCGCAGGACCACGCCCCCGACCTGCACCCCGTTCTGGGTCTGGCGAATGCCGTGCGTGCTCTTCTCGCCCAGGGCGGCCACCAGGCTGGTCACCTCGGCCGTGGCCGCGGCCTTCTGCTGGGCAATGGCGCCGTAGGTGGCCAGACGGCTCAAGGTGTCCCGCTCGGGGGTCTGGTAACGCTTCACGGCTGCGCTGGCCGCTGTTCCGATCGCTGCCACCCCCAGGGCCAGCGGCACCCAGTGGCCGGTTGCCATGGTCAGCAGGAAGGAGCCCAGAGCCACACCGACGCCAACCTTGCAAAAGAGGCCCAACCGATCCTGGCGGGCCTCATTGGCGCTGAGCAGCGCCCCGGTCAGATCTGACAAGCTCTCTCCCGGCAGACTCTCGAGCTTCCGGCTATCTGCTTGCATCCGCTCCAGAGCGCGAGACTTCTCCACGCTCTCAGCCTGCTCTCCCCAGTCTGTGCGGGCCTGCCGAAGCCCTTCGAGCAGCTCGGCTCGGCTCACCGGTCCCAGGGCCTCCACCCCGGCCGCCATCACCTGCAACTCGTCGCGCTGCTCTTCGGGGTGGAGCACCAGCCCGGCGGCTGTATCCCGCACCCGGTCGGTCGGGCGGCCCAGGCGGTCGGGGTTGGACACGGTGACGTTCATGCCCTCAAGCGTAATGCGGTCGTCTGAAAGAAGTCTGAATGGCCGCACTTCATGTTCACAATTCGGTCAAACGTGTAACTCCATGTTCTGGTTAGGATACCTGCGTGGTGCGCAGGCCGGGTCCGTGGGACCCGGGGGCTGGTGAGAAGCCCGCTGCCTGCTCCGCGTGGTCGCTCGAAAACCGCCACGCGCCGCCCGCATTTCGTACCACCGAAGGAGTGCCAACGTGAACACCATTCGCCCCAACCAGGCCACCCCGATCTCCAGCGCCCGCCCTCAGGCCGCCGCCCAGTCCTCGGCCCAGCCGCAGGACCGCTTTGACGCGGCTCCGGCCGATAAGCCCCAGTACGAGCCCGGACAGGTGCTGGTCAAGTTCAAGAGTGACCTGGGCCTGGCCGATGCCCAGAGCCTGGCGGCCGACATGGGTCTGAGCACCATCCGGCACTTCGACGTGCCCGAGTCGATGCAGAAAAGCTTCGGTGGAGAGCTGTTCCAGTTCGCCCTGCAAGAAGGCGAGACCGTCGAGCAGGCCGTGGCCCGCCTCTCGGGCCAGGAAAGCGTGGCTTACGCCGAGCCCAACTACAAGATCCAGGTGCAGGCCGAGCCCAACGACCTGGATAGCCGCCTGTGGGGCCTGAAGAACAGCGGCAATCCGGGCGTGGACGTGGCCGCCCCGGCCGCCTGGGACCTCACCACCGGCGCTCCCAACGGCCAGGGCCCGCTGATCGCCATCATCGATACCGGTATCGACTACAATCATCCTGACCTGGCTGCCAACGTCTGGACCAATCCGGGCGAGATCCCCGGCGATGGTATCGATAACGACGGCAACGGTTACGTCGACGACGTGCACGGCGCCAACATGATCAATGGCGGCGGCGATCCGCTCGACGACAACCGCCACGGTACCCACTGCGCCGGCACCATCGGCGCCAAGGGCGACAACGGCGAGGGCGTCGTCGGCGTCAACTGGAACGCCACCATGGCCGGCGTGAAGTTCCTCGACGGCGGCGGCGGCGGAACCTACGCCGATGCCATCGAAGCCGTCATCTACTCCGGTCGCATCGGCGCCCGCGTCACCTCCAACTCGTGGGGCGGCGGCGGCGGCTCGGAAGCGCTCAAGGACGCCTTCCGCTCCAATCCCGCCCTGCACATCTGCGCGGCCGGAAACAGCGGCCAGAACGCCGATCAGCGCCCTCACTTCCCCAGCGGCTTCGACCTGGACAACATCGTCAGCGTGGCGGCCCACGATCGCACTGACAAACTGGCGCGCTTCTCCAACTACGGGGCAGTGTCGGTGGATGTGGCCGCGCCCGGAGTGGACATCTACTCCACCCTGCCCAACGGCCAGTTCGGCAGCCTGAGCGGCACCTCGATGGCCACGCCCCACGTCTCCGGCGTGGTGGGCCTGATGCTCTCGAATAACCCCGAGCTGACCAACGAGCAGATCAAGTCGCGCCTCATCAACACCGCTGTCAAGGGTCCGGCCTACGAGGGCAAGATGGTTTCCGGGGGCCGCGTTTCGGCCATCAACACCATGGAGACCGACGAGACTCCGCCGGCCGCTCCGGCCGACCTGCACGTGGCCGCACTGGGCGCGACCTCGATCACCCTCGGCTTCACCGCCACGGGTGACGACGGCCACACCGGCCAGGCCGCCAGCTACCAGGTGCGCGTCTCCGACAAGCCCATCACCGAGAACGGCGACCAGGGCGTGAGCTGGGATCAGGCCATCCCGATGAGCGGACTGTCCGCCCCGGGCGCGGCTGGATCCCCTGAGATGCTGACGCTGCCGGTTCCCACCAGCGCAGACCCCAAGACCTACTTCTTTGCCGTCAAGGTGGCCGACAACATGGGCAACACCTCGACCATGGTGACCGCTGCCGCCCGGGCCAAAGCAGCCGCTTTCGCCTTCGCCGACGACATGGAGCAAGAGAGCGAGAACTGGGCTCCCGACGCCGGCTGGGGCAAGGTGGCCATGGAAGGACGAGGGATGGTCTATACCGACTCACCCGAAGGGTCCTACGGTGCCAACGCCAGCACCTCGCTCACTTCCAGGGCGCTGGACCTGTCGACCGTCAAGAATCCTCGCCTGTCCTACAACATGAAGCTCGACACCGAGGCCGGTTACGACCAGGTGCACGTCGAGATGACCGAGGACGGCGGCCAGACCTGGAGCGAGCTCGCTTCCTACGACGGCACTGAAGACTGGAAGAACTACGAGCACGACATGTCGGCCCACGAGGGGAAGACCATCCAGGTCCGCTTCCGTCTCAGCTCGGACGGCAGCCTGCAGAAGGACGGCGTCTACGTGGACGACGTGAAGGTGGCCGGCGACCCGCGCGAGTGCTGATCGAACTCGCTACCAAAAGGGGCGCTCTTCGGAGCGCCCCTTTTTGATCTTCCCGGTCGGGCCAGTTATTTTTTGCTACCATGTCGGGTAGATGGCACCGACCGGGAGGGTGAGTTGATAACTCGTGTCTTGCGCCGGCCCCTGGCGCTCTTGGCCTTGCTCCTGCTCTACGCTTGTAGCGGCGAGACCCACGGAGGGAGGCGTCCCGGCCGCGCCGGTCGAGGAGACCCGGACGCGGCTGCTGGTGGACGCGCAGGGCGCTCAGAACGCGACGAGCAACCGTCTCTCCGGCCAGGAGGTCATCCGGTCGCGCACCCTGCGCCTCAATCCGGACCTGATCGCTCAGGGCGATCTGTGGGTGGACGAGTTGCAGGAAGTGCGCGTCGAGCTTTTTGAGGACGCCGTCTTCGACCTGAACCGGGTGCTGGTCCAGAAATCCGTCTCGGACAATCTTTCCTGGAGCGGGGCTTCGGGCGACGGCACGGTGCAGGCCACCTTCACCGCCCGGGGCGATCTCTTCGTGGGCCTGCTCACCGCCCCGGGCGCCACCTACCGACTGCGCTCGGCGGGGGAAGGTCTGGTGGTGGTGCAGCAACTGGCCGTTGGCGGTCCGTGTTGCGGGGATGCCCCGGTGGCAGTTCTGCCTGAGCCGGCCGAGCAGGCCCGCCTGGCTGAAGGGGTGCAGGCCGAGGACATCCAGGCCCTTACCAGTGAGGGTTATATCATCGACGTGCTGCAGCTTTACACCGACGACCTGGCCGAGTACTACTTCCCGGGCCAGAGCAACGCCAACCAGCTGACCCAGATGACCGCTCTGATCGACAACGACGTGGCCTGGGCCAACACCGCCTATCAGAACAGCCAGGTCAATATTGCCCTGCGCACGGTGCACGTGGCGGAAGTGACCTACACCGAGTCGGGGAACGCCCACGCCGATCTGTATCGCCTCTGCTCCTCGGGCGAAGCCACCGGAAATTCGGGTTCCCCGGGCACGCTGCCCACCACCACGGGAGGCCTTGACTGGCGCACGGGTGGCCCTTACCTGGACAACGCGCACACCCTGCGCAATACCTACGGGGCCGACCTGGTCATGTTGCGCTGCGAAGCCTTTGAGGCCGGGGTGGGGGGCGTCGGCTTCCTGACTCCCGAGCCGAACACCGCCTACAACATCTATGGATTTGCGGTGATGGCCAATCCGGACGAGGTGACCGAGATCACCATGAGCCACGAGATCGGGCACAACCAGGGTCTGGCCCATGACTTTGCCACCAATGGCGGCTATCCGGCCTCTCCGATTCCACGCTACGCCCGCGGCTATCGCGTGACCAACCAGTTCGCCACCATCATGGCCTACCCCGACCCGAATGACTGGGACCTGGTGCTGCAATACTTCTCCAACCCGGCCTTGCAGGTCAACGTGCCCGGTGTGGGATTGGTCACTTTGACGGACACCAGCTTGAGCGGCGACGACCGGCCCGACGAGCACAGGCGGCTCAATGAGATGGTGGATACCATTTCGAGTTACCGGACCCATGTGAGCGCGTACTCGCCGCTGGCCCCCACCAATTTGACCTCCACAACCTTGAGCACATCGTCCATTCGGATTCAGTGGAGCGATCCGATGTTTGGAGAGGATGGATTCAGGGTCTGGCGTCGGCCACACACCTCTTCCACGTGGACGAGCTTCGATGTGGGACCGAACATCCTCCAGTTCGTCGACACGGGCCTGGTTGAGGGAACGGCCTACGTCTACAGGGTGGAGACGAAGGTGGGGACCGAGTTCTCTCCCTACTCGAGCATGATTTACCCCAGGACCCTGCCGGCAGCACCCTCGAACGTAACCGGGGTGGCCCTGGACCAGTCTCAGATCCGGGTGAACTGGCAGGACAACTCCAGTAACGAAACGGCCTATTTCGTCGAGCGCCGGGTCGGGGCCGGCGGCTCATGGAGCGGGGTGCAACTAGGGTCGAATGTGACGACGCACACTTTTGGGAGCCTGCCCGCCAGCACAATCATTTATGTCCGGGTGCACGCTCGGGCGGGCTCATACAAGTCTGCTTACGTGTATCTGGTCGGGGGGATCAAGACCGCCCCGGCACCACCCAGCGGATTGACCGGAAGCGCCGCCAGCTCCACCTCGGTTCAGCTCAACTGGGTGGACAACTCTACCGATGAGACATACTTCTATGTCGAGCGTCGGCAGGGCACTGGAGGCACGTGGGTAGCTCAGGCGCTGAATCCCAACACGACCTCGCTGCTTCGAACCGGCCTGCTCTCGGGGCAGACCTATTACTTCCGAGTCCGAGCAAGGCGGAATGCGGCGTATTCCACCTATTCCAATCAGATCCAGGTCACGACCCCGTAACCAGCGGCGCGGTGCGGTCCCAATCCGAGTCGTCGCGCATGCGCGCGTAGCGGACCAGGTCATACTCGGGCGCCAGCCGGGCGGCCGCCTCCAGGATGTCGCAACTCCCCGGCCGCAGGCGATTGACCAGCAAGACATTGCCTACTCCGGCGAAGGCGCAGGTCTGTCCGAACACCGAAGCCAGCGTGTTGCGGTCGCTGGCGTAGGTATCCGAGTTGCGGTGCAGGTTGGCCACCACCACCGACCCTTCCGAGCACAACAAGCTGGCCACGTCGCGGTAGAACTGCTGGGTGCGCAGCACTTCGGGCACATCCAACCCGTCGAAGGCGTCCAGGAACACGATGTCATAGCGCTCTCGGGTCTGGCGCACGTACTGGCGGGCATCCTGCACGAAGGTGCGCACCCTCGGCCCCTCGCGGTAAAAGAAGAACTTGCGGGCGGCCTCCACCACCACCGGGTCGATCTCCACCGAGTCCACCCGCGCCATTGGGTAGAGCCCGTGCAGGGCCTTGGTGAGGGAGGCGCCCCCCAGCCCGATCACCAGGATTCGCTCGGGGGGCTTCTCCAGGAAGGTCAGGCCCAGCAGTTGCAGGCGGGTGTACTCGTGGACCAGGTAGGTGGGGCGTTTGACCTCGCAGCGCGACTGCTCCGAGTCGTGGCCCTGGTCGTGGAAACGAAGTATGCGATAACCGCCATCCTCCACCACCAGGACCTTGCCCGCGAACTGGCTGGGTTTGGAGAACAGAACCGCCTGAGCCAGAGCGGGGGCCACCAGGATCATCAAGAGCAGAGCCAGTCTAAGGCGTGACATTGTCGATCTTCTTGCCGGCCAGCTCGCTCAGAACCTGGCGGCCCACCCCGGCCCGGCTGGGCATGGTGGGCGGAAGGGCCCGCCAGCGTTCGGCCATGGCTTGCACCGATGCTTTGAAGTCCGGCTCTCGGCCCATTTTGGGCAGGCGATGCTGGATGGCGCTGAAGGCCGGGCCAAGCAGGTCCAGACCCCCCGAGGGCAGGCCCTGGGGCAATTCGTCCGCCAGTCGGTCGAGCAGGGAGACCAGCAGCTTGACATCCCTGGACTCCGGGCTGGAGTGCAGGCTCGAGCAGGCCAGCACCAGGCAGCGGGTGCGGTTGTCGTGGTCGGGAAAACTCTCGGCCAGCTCCAGCCAGTGCTCGGTCTGCCAGCGCCGGCTCTCCTTGCCCGACCGGGCCGCCAGATCGGTGAACAGTCCGAACAGCTGGGCCACGTAGCCGGCCGGGAGGGGTCCTCGCGAGAGCCGCTGGCGGGCCTCCTCCATCAGCCGGACCTGCAAAGCTTTCAGCTCATCCGATGGGGGCAAGAGCTCGAGCAGCACGCGGATGACCCGCAGGTCTCGTTCGGCTGACAGCAGATCCTGCTCGGGTCGCCCCCACGGATCGAAGCGCTCCATGACGAAGCGCACCAGCTCGATGTCCATGGCAAAGAGCGGCTCGCGCTTCTTGAGCTTTTTCAAGATGGCGATGGCCTGGTTACGATCCGAGCGAGCCCGATGGTCCTTGAAGCTGGGGTCGGTCGCGTAAGCTCTCTCCACCAGGTTGCAGGCCAGCTCCACCTCGACCCGACTCGACTTCTCCACGTCGGCGGCCCGCTTGGAGTCCTCGCAGGCTCGTTTGAGGGCCTGCAGGTAGGCGGCCCGCTGTCCGAGATGGTGCAGGATGGCAGCTCGCTCCATCTCCATAGCGGCCAGGCGGGTTGGCTCGGCCTTCTGCTCGCGGGCCAGCACGAGCGCTGGCTCGATATCCTCCAGGGCCTCCTGGAGTCGGCCCAGATAGCGCAGGTTGGTGGCCCGGTAGAAAAGGCTCGAGCAACGGCTTGACGGGTCGCCGAACTGGCGCGAGAGCTCCTCGGCTTCGGTCAAGCACTGTTGGGCCTCCTCCAGTCGCCCCAGACAGCTCAAAGCTCGTCCCTTGCCCGCCAGAGCGGCGGCGTCAGCCTGGCGCTCGAGGATGCGACCGAACTCCTGGGCGGCGATCTCGAACAGGTTCCGAGAAAGGGCGCCCTCGGCTCGCTGGGACAGGGCCAGCAGCACCTGCTGGGCGGCCATCCTGGCGTCTTCCGCCGAGGCCTCCATCTGCGACCAGTAGGCCAGCGCGTCATCCGGATTGGGAGGGCCGGCCTGCACCGGCGGGGGCTCGAACTCATGCACAAGGGTCACGGCCTGCTCGCGGTCGAGCGAGAATAGCTCTTCGGCGAACAGGGGGGTGGCGCCGATCAACCAGGAGTGCAGGATGGGCAGGTAGTTGCGCACGGCTTCAGCCTGGATGTCCACGTGGTCGATGGTGGGCGTCCACCGGTAGAGGGGCGGCTGCTCGGTGGGCGCGCCGGCGATGCCCAGCCAGCGCGTGTGCAACGCGTCGAGCGGGGGATAGGGGTAGAAGACTTTGAGCACCTGCTCGCCTCGTCTGGTTCGGGGTGGATCGACCAGCCCTCCGACAGCCGCCTGCAGCACGCGGGTGCAGCCCTCCAGCGAACCGGCACCCCTGGTCAGGAGCGAGAGCTGGGTGGGAGTGCGCAGACCCTCGTAGTCCAGGGCCTCGAGGGTGAGCCCGGAGAAGAACCGGATCAGTTGCTCGAGCGAGGCCCACAGGTAAGCCCGGGCCAGGTCGACCTGATCGCGCACCATGGCATCGTTCAGCCGGTCGAGCAGCAGCTTGAGCTGGGGTGGCGTGTTGGGCGGAGGCTCGGGGGGAAAAAGCTGGTGGAGCGGGTCATGCATGAGCCACGCCCGAGCGAAAGAGCTCTAGCCCCAGCCCGCCTCCCTCTCCTCGGGAATGACGCGGATGCTGCCAGGAGAAGAGGTGGTTCTCGGGGTGGGGCATCAGGCCCAGCACGTTGCCCTGCTCGTTGGTGATGCCCGCCGCATCCAGCCAGGACCCGTTGGGGTTGCCCGGGTCGGGAGCGTAGGTCAGAGCCACGCAGGCGGGGTCGCCCGGAGGGGAGGGGAGGAAGCGCCCTTCGCCGTGGGCCACGGGGCAATCGAGGGGACCTTTGAGGGCCCGGGTCCAGAGACATCGGTCTCCGCCGGGCACAAGGCGCACCCAGCGACACTGGAAATGGCCCACGGCGTTGGGGGCCAACGTGGCCTGGCCCTGGGGCAGGAAGCCGCCCTTGACCAGGGCCTGAAAGCCGTTGCAGATGCCCAGCACGGGCCGTCCGCTGGCGATGAAGCCGTGCATCTGATCGGAGAAACGCTGCCTGAGCTCGAGTGCCCAGAGCCGACCGGCGCCCAGGGCGTCGGCATAGGAGAAGCCGCCCGGCAGTACCAGCAACTGGTTGTCGAGCCAGCTCTGGCCGCGCAGCTCGCTCAAGGGGGTCACCACCGGCTCGGCGCCGGCCAGCTCCAGGGCCCTGGCGGCCTCGCCCTCGCGGTTGGTGCCCGGAGCGTAGAGGATGAGTGCGCGCGGCTTGGTCACGACTTCCAGGCCTCCAACAGCCGTTCCAGGGGCCATTCCTGCTCGCCCAGGCGTAGCACGGGCTCGGCCACGACCTGACCGATTCTGGTGCAGGGATGGCCTTCCAGGGCGGCCTCGAAGGCGGCCGGCCGGGTGACCTCCACCAGCAGGCGGCAGGGGCGCTCGGCGTAAGGCTCCTCCAGAGCGATCTGCAGGCCCAGGCGACCGCCCATGGCCATCTCGGCGGCGGCCACGGCCACGCCGCCCTCGCTGGCGTCGTGGCAGGCGGCCACCAGACCCTGGCCCATGGCCCGGTGCAGGGCCCGGTAGAGGCCCGGGGCCCACTCGGGAAGGCTTCGCTCCAGGAGAGCGCCGGGTGGAGTGCCCACCAGGTAGAGAGCCTGGCCCGGACGCTTGAGGTCGCTGGAGATGACTTTTTCGATGTCGGGATGCAGACTCAGGGCCGAGATCAGCAGGGTGGGCGGGATGCTCTGGCCCTCGTACTCGTTGTAGAGCGAGTCCTTGCCCGAAATGAAAGGCGTTCCGAACAGCCTGGAGGCGTCGTAGCAGCCGCGGCAGGCCTCCACCAGATCGCCCAGGGTTTCCGGACGACGCGGGTTGCCCCAGCAGAAGTTGTCCAGGATGGCTATCCGCTCCGGATCGGCCCCGGTGGCCACGGCATTGCGCACTGCCTCGTCCACGGCCCAGAGGGCCATCAGGTAGGGGTCGAACTCGCCCAGCCAGGGGTTGATGCCGCAGCTGAGCACCGCCCCCAGCGGGCCCGGGGTGCCCAGGGGAAGCAGCACGGCCGCGTCCATGGGGGCGTCCAGGGCGGCGCCCGCAAAGGGCTTGAGGGCGGTCTGGCCGAGCACCTCGTGGTCGTAGCGGCGCACCACCTCCTCCTTGGAGGCCACATTGGGGTCGCTGAGCCAATCCAGCAGGCCGCGCTCGGGTGGCTGATAGGGCCGGGGAGGCCGCACCACGGCCGGCATGGTGCGCCGGGGGCAACCCCTGTGCAAGAAGTGGTTGTCGAGCTCGAGCACGGGCTTGCCGGCGTAGCGCACCACCAGCTGGCCCTGACCGGTGAAGTGGCCCAGGTCAGTGGACTCGACCCCGTAGACCTGGCACAGCTCTCGCAGCCGAGCCAGATTCTCGGGGGGAACGGCCAGCACCATGCGCTCCTGGGCTTCCGAGAGCCAGATCTCCCAGGGAGAAAGACCGGGATACTTGAGCGGGACGTGCTCGAGCTCGACGTCGGCCCCCACGCCGCTGGCCATCTCGCCCACGGCCGAGGAGAGGCCGCCCGCACCGCAATCGGTGATAGCCGTGTAAAGGCGCCGGTCGCGGGCGCGCCAGAGAACGTCGAGCAGCCCCTTCTCCATGATGGGGTGGCCGATCTGCACCGAGGCTCCTGCCACCTGGGCGCTATCTTGCTCCAGCGTCATGGAGCTGAAGGTGGCTCCCCGCAGACCATCGCGGCCGGTGTGCCCGCCAAGCAGAACCACCCGGTCTCCCGTTCGGGGCTCGCGCGGATGGCTGCCGCGCGGGGCGATGCCCAGGCAACCGCAGTACACCAGGGGATTGGCGGCGTAGCCGGGGTGGTAGAGCACGGCCCCGTTCACGGTGGGCAGGCCCATCTTGTTGCCGTAATCCTCCACCCCCGCGATCACGCCGTCGCGGATGCGGCGCGGGGGCAGCACGCCCTCGGGTTGGTGGTGGTCGGGGGGGGCAAAGCAGAGCACGTCGGTGACCGCGATGGGGCGGGCCGAGACCCCCAGCACGTCGCGGATGACTCCACCCACCCCGGTATTGGCTCCTCCGAAGGGCTCCAGGGCCGAGGGGTGGTTGTGGGTTTCCACCTTGAAGCTCAGCTCGTGTCCCTCCCCGAAGGCAATCACTCCGGCGTTGTCCACGAAGGCCGAGAGCACCCAGGGGCGGTCCAGCTCTTCGGTGGCGCGGCGGATGTAGTGATCGAGCAATCCGTCCACGACCCGGCCGTCCTCGAGCTGGATGCGGGCCCGGAAGGTCTTGTGCAGGCAGTGCTCGCTCCAGGTCTGGGCCAGGGTCTCGAGCTCGACGTCGGTCGGGTTGCGTCCCACACCCTGAAAATAGCTCTGGATGGCCAGCATCTCGGCCTGATCCAGGGCCGAGCGGCGCTCCTGCGAGAGCTGCTCGAGCTCGTGGGGGGAGAGGCCGAGCAGGGCGACCTCGTCCACCCGGTCGGAAGGGCTGGCTTTGCCCAGCCAGGCAGGCTGCACGGCCCCAAAGGAGATCTGGTGCACCACCGGGTTGGCCAGGAGTTGCCGGGCCAGGCGCTCGGACTCGCCCTGGGCGGGAAAAAGCAGATAGCGGGTGCCACTGGCGGCGCTGGTGACCTCGTCCAGGCCAGCGTGGCGGGCCATCTCCACCAGCTCTTCGGCGACCGGGTCGGTCACCCCGGGGCGGAGGACCACTTCCACGATCTGGCCCTCGGTCGGGGAATCCCAGCGCGCTTTCTGCACCACCGGGTCGCACAGCATCGCTTCGAGCTGAGTGGAAGTGGCGTCGGAGAGATCGCCAGGAAAGAAGTAGAGGTCCTCGACCTCCAGGCGCTCAAGGGGAAAACCAAGGATGCGGGCGCCTTCGAGCAGGGCTCGCTGGCGCGGGTCGTCGTCGGTCTTCAGAGAAAGACAGCAGTGTCGGGTTCGGGTCGTCACGGCGAGGGCAGATTAGACGGCGCCTCTCCGGTTCCTGGTCAGCTCAGGTGGAAACGCCACCAGAGAAGGAAGATGGTCAGGCGTCGGGCGGGCGAGACTTCCCAGCCCAGCGTCGGGTCGCTTGATATGAATTCGATCTTCATAATGGCCTCAGGGTAACGAGCGAACATCGAACAAAGCCAGAGCGGGGATGAACCGGTTGTTAACGCGCTGTTGCCGTCCGGACACGCAGGGGGATCCCCTGAGGGCCGCGTCAGGGTGATCCCGGCACGGGGCCCCCGGATGCGGGCTTTTTTTTCTCAAGCTGCTTCCAGGCCAGATCCCAGTCTCTTTCGGTGGCCTTCTCGCGAGCCCGGCTTGCCAGGGCGGCGATCTCGCTGGTGGCTCTGGCAAAGACCTTCTTCTGCTCGGCGTTGGGCTTGATGGTGGGAGCGTCGTGCACGCACCCGGCCGGCGGCGCGTGCCTCCAGCACTTCCCCCCCAGGTGAACGTGCAGGGAGCGCTTCAAGCCGTAGGCGTCGGACAACCCGGAGCGAGACTCGGGCTCGGAAGGCAGCAACAGCAGGCCCAGTTTGCTCATCGGGTCGGCCACCGCCCGCTGGAAGCTCTCGAGCGTGCCGCGGGAGTAGACCTGTCCGCGGCGGCGGGTCAGAATGACCGCGCTGCCATCGGGTTTCTTGAGGATCAAGACCATCAGGCTGGGATCGCTGGGGACCACTCCGCCTTCCATGTCTTCGCCCACCTCGATGAACTCGGCCCGGATATCCAGCCCGCAGGCCCCGGCCGGGGCCAGCAGCAAAATAAGAGCCAGGAGGATGCTTTTCACAGGAGCTCCGTCGCTTTCCAGGGTCGGGTTGTTCCGTCCAGGGTCAGAAGGGTCCGATAGTGCTCCGGGCGGCGATCCCGAAAAAAGCCCATCCCGGCACGAAACGAGCGGGCCAGCTCAAGGTCGACCTCGGCCTGCAGGATGGTTTCACTGTGGTCATCGGCCTCGGCCAGGATCTCCCCCCGGAAGTCGGCGATGAAGGAATGCCCGTAAAAGCGGGCCTCGCCTTCCTGTCCCACCCGGTTGGCCGCAGCCAGGTAGCAGCTGTTGCACACGGCATGCCCGAGCATGGCCCGCTGCCACATGGCCCGGGTGTCCAGGCTGTCCGCCTCGGGAGGCTCCGAGCCGATGGCCGTGGGGTAGAGCAGGAGGTCGGCGCCCAGCAGGGCCAGGGCCCGGGCGCACTCGGGGAACCACTGATCCCAGCAGATTCCCACGCCCACCGCCCCCACCGCCGTCGACCAGGTGCGAAAGCCGGTGTCGCCCGGGTTGAAGTAGTACTTCTCCTGGTAGCCCGGACCATCGGGGATGTGGGTCTTGCGATAGCAGCCCAGCGCCTCGCCGCTGGCGTCGATCATCTGCAGGCTGTTGTAGTGGGCCTGGCCGGCCCGCTCGAAAAAGCTGACCGGCAGCACCACTTTCAGCTCGCGGGCCATCTCGGCGAAGCGGCCCAGGAAAGGGTGGCCCGACACCGGGTGGGAGAGCTGAAAGCGCTCTTCTCGCTGCTGCTGGGGAAAATAAAGACCTTCGAAGAGCTCGGGCAACAAGATCAGGTTGGCTCCCTGGTCGGCAGCCGTTCGGACCCGGTCCACGGCCTTCTCGAGGTTGTCTTGCAGCTCGGAGCTCATGCTCATCTGCACAACGGCCAGCTTCATCGCGCCAGGGCTCCGGTCGGTTGCTGCTGGGTCAGGCAGTGGAAGGCTCCCCCGCTGGTGATGATGGCTCGGGCCGGAAAGCCCTCCACCAGCCTTCCCGGGAAAACCTTGCTTAACACGTGCATGGCCTCGTCGTCCCTGGGGTCACCATAAAGAGGCACCAGCACGATGCCGTTGGCGATGTAGAAGTTGGCGTAGGTCATGGGCAGGCGCACTCCTTCCAGCTCGCGTCGCTCCTGCGGCAGGGGCAGCTTCACCACCTCCAGGCCGTAAAATTTGAGCTGGTGAAAGTTCTCCAGCAACAGGTCGTGGTTGGAGTCGCCCTGGCCAGCGATCGAGCTCACCACTTTGCCTGGCGCCACAAAGCGGGTCAGCGTGTCGATGTGGCCATCGGTGTGGTCGCCCTCCAGCCCGCGCTCGAGCCAGATCACCCGATCCAGGCCCAGATAGCGGTGCAGCTCGCGCTGCAGCTCGGCGGGCTGAACGCCGGGGTTGCGTCTGGGGTGCAGCAGGCACTGGCGAGTGGTGAGACAGAGGCCGGTGCCGTCGGTCTCCAGCGAGCCGCCCTCCATCACCAGGTCGATCTCGACCCGGCGGGCGCCCAGGATTCGGGCGATCGTCTCGGGGGCCCTGGCGTCCAGGGCGTAGTCGTACTTCTGGCCCCAGGCATTGAAGCGCCAGTGGGTCAGGTGGATGCTGCCGTCCTCGCGGCGCACGAAGATGGGGCCGTTGTCGCGCAGCCAGACGTCGTCGAGGGGGCAGCGGTGGAAGCGCACATCGCAGCCTTCCAGCCGCTGGCGGGCATCATCCTCGGTGTCCTGGTCGTGCACCAGCAGCTCGACCGGCTCAAAGGCGCTCAGCCGGCGCAGGACGGCCGCATACTCTTCGCGGGCGGGCGCAAGAAAGCCGCGCCATTCCTCGTCATCGAAGGGCCAGGAGGCCCAGGTGGCGGCGTGGGGCTCCCACTCGGCGGGCATGCGAAGTTCCATCTGGGCGAGGGGCTTTGACGCCCGGGGGAGCAGTCCTGGCGTGTTTCCCGAGCGCTCTCGCCTGCGCCGCTCGTGGAGCTGGCACAAAGTGTGCCGCGCCCAGAGCTGGCACAGGTGCCGCTCGTGGAGCTGGCACAAAGTGTGCCGCGCCCAGAGCTGGCACAGGTGCCGCTCGTGGAGCTGGCACAAAGTGTGCCACGCCCAGAGCTGGCACACTCAGAAAAGTCCCGGGCGCCCTCCCAGGCTTTGAAGAGCCGCCGCCAGATACGACTTCTCCGAGATGAGGGCGTCGTCGAGGGGGGTGGCGCCCAGGTCATTGGCGCCGTTCACGTCCGCCCCCCGGCCGACCAGGAAGGCGGCGGTGCGGGCCTTGTCCTGCTCGGTATCCTGCTCGGTCCAGACCGACACGCAGAACGACAGGGGGGGAAATCCAGCGATCGGCTCGGTCAGGCTGGCTCCGCGATCGAGCAGGAGGCCGATCAGCCCCAGGTGGTTAGACAGTATGGCCCCGGCCAGCGCTGGAACCTTCTGGCCCCGGGCGCTGGCTCCGGCGTCCAGGGCGGCCCGGGCGGCTTGAAGCGAGCGGGCCTTGATGGCTCCGGTGAGGATCTCCTCGGGCGACTCGCCAGCCTGGAGCCTCTGCAGGAGGCGGCCGGTCTCCTCGGGCGGGTCGGGCGGATCGGGGGCGGGCAGGTCGTCCACCTCGAGCAGGGGAGCCAGCCGCGGGGGCAGCGGCTCCTGGTTCTGGCTCTGGGCCCGGGCACGCTCATGCCGGGCCTCGGCATCGTCGGGACAAACGCGGAGCAGTCGTTCCAGGTCGGCCAGCGCTTCGGAAAACCGGCCTTCCAGCCGATTGAGCCGGCCCCGGTTGAAGAGGGCCTGGCTCTGATCGGGCAGGGCCTCCAGCACCCGATCGAGCGCCTGGCGAGCCTCGGCGAGCCGCCCCAGGGCCAGCCAGACCGAGCTCTGGTTGACCAGGGCGCACACCATGCCGGGGCGCATCTCCAGCGCCCGGGCGTAGTCGCGCTCGGCCTCCTGATAGCGTCCACGGCGAAAGAAGGTGTTGCCCCGGTTGTAGTAAAGGTCGGGATCACGGGGCTCGATGCGGATGGCGTGGTTGAGACCTAATTCGGCCTCGTCGTCGCGGCCCAGCTCGCCCAGGGTGGTGGCCATGTTGTGCAGCACCCACACCTCGCGCTCGCTCGCCCAGTTGCTGCCCAGGCACTGGGAGAAGTGCTCCAGGGCTTCCTCGCGCCGCCCGCCGTTGCTGAGGGCCAGGGCATACTGGGCGCGGTGCTCGGGGTTGCCGGGCTCGAGCCGCATGCAGGTCTGAAAGTCGGCCTGGGCCTCCTGGTAGCGCCCCTCGCTCCAGTGCAGGGCTCCCCTGGCGATGTAGGCTTTAAGGTAATTGGGATCGAGCTCGATGGCCTGATTCAGATCGCTCATCGCTTGCCCCGACCGCTCCAGGGTGCGCAGGGCCTGGCTGCGGTTGTAGTAGGGCTTGGGGTAACGCGGGTCGAGCTGGATGGCCCGGTTGAACTCTCCCAGCGCCCGCTCGGGCTGACCCAACTCGCGCAGGACGCTGCCGAGGTTGTTGTGGTGCCGGGCGGCGTTGGTCGGGTCGAGCTTGATCAGGGCCTGCAGATCGTCCACCGCCGCTGCCCACTGGCTCATCATCATGCAGATGTTGCTCCGCAAGGCGCGGGCTGGCACATAGTTGGGGTCGGCCTCGAGGGCGGCCTGGAGGCATTCGAGCACTTTGCGAGCGTCACCCTGCTCGAAGTGCTGCTGAGCGAGCTGAAACAAAGCCTCAGCTCCCGGCCCTTTGCGCTTGAAGACTCCGCCCATGCAATGATTGGCTTCGGGCTCCAAGCGCTCCTGTTCCTGCGACCAGCGAAATCCCGGCCCGGACGGGTATTCCTCCTGCGAACAGGAGTTCCGGGCAGGATCCAGAATTTTGTTCAAATCAGAGCCAGAAGAGGTGGATTTTGCTTCAAAATCTTTTCCGTCCGACCGAGCTGGGGGAGTTTGTCGACTGCCAGGGCGAGCGCATCATCTTCAAGAGCTCGCGTCCCTACGAGATGGGCAAGAAGGTGCAGCTGCGGCTGACCCTGCCCGACCATCCACGGGTGCGCATTCAGGTGGGAACCTGCCGCAGCCTGCCCGGGGGCGGCTACGTGGTGGTGGGACGGCTGCTCAAGGGCGTTCGTTTGCCGGGCGGCTCGGCCCGTCCCGAGCCTTTCCTGCGCCAGTCGCGTCGATTCCCCTGCCGTACCCGTGTGCTCTCGCGATGTCTGCCGGGCTTCCGGGCGATGACCCTGGACGTCAGCTCGAGCGGTGTGCAGCTCGAGACCGACGGCAAGATGCCGGTGGGCATCCAGATCCAGATGGTGCTGGAGCTGGGTGAGCAGGGCCCGGGCCTTTCGTGTCAGGCCCGGGTGGCCTGGTGCGCCCCTCACGATGAGCAGAACCGCTACCGGGTGGGCCTGGAGTTCCTCAGTCCCTCGCAAGAGCTGCTGCGCGGCCTGGAGTCACTGGCCCGGCGAGCCGCTCCCGAGGAGTTCGAGCTGATGACTGGCCGCTTCAAAGAGCTGACCCCGCAGGAGCCACCTCCTCGCCGCGACAACGAGCTACGCACTCCGATGAAGGCGCGTCTGGAGCGCTATTCCATCGAGGACGACCTGATCAACCTGCGCCTGCGTACCCCCGACGGCGACCTGCGCAAGATGGTTATCCGCTCGCCTAAAGCGGTGGTGGACCGGCGCGGCTCGGCCGGCCTCGAGGTGGAGGAGTTGGGCCGCTCGGAGGCTCCGGGCAAGCACAACTATCGATTGCTGAACGGAAAGCGCGAGCCTGTGCTGGAAATCGAGGCCGACCCGAGCTAATGCGCTCGCCGTCTGGTCTTGCAAAGACTTAGCCCGATCGGCTGGGTGACGCCCAACAGGTTGTGCAAAATCTCGGTGCAGGGGTTCGACCCCGGAGCGCCAAGGGCTCGAGGGATGGAGAAGAAGAATCCCTCCGCCGTGCATCTGGCGGTCTCCGAGATGCCCCGGCTCATTCCACCGGGCTCGCTCGTCGAGCTGGAGCCAGCCCGGGTAGAGACGCTCAGATTTGGCGACGTGCTCTACGTTGACAACCAGAGCCGCAAGGTTCTGTGCCGCTTTCTGAGGCACTGGAGCAGCAACGGCGAAAGCATGGTGATGCTGGCTCAGCCGGGGCTCTCGCACGCCATCGTTCTTCCTTTCAAGTCGTTGATCGGCAAGGTGAAGCGGGTCAGCCATGGCTCCGACGTGACCGAGCCCAACAATGAGTCCTTCCTGCTGCGTCTGCTGCCCAAGCTGACCGACTACGGCACCACCAGCCCGATGAGGAAGTTCTTTCCCGGGAAACGCTGAACGGGCGGGCTTGCCGAAGGGACAGAGAATTTTCAGCCCCAAGCGCTATCCTGCCTTGCATGAGGATCCTTCCGTCCTCCTTTCTGACCGTCAGCCAGCAGGCGGTGCGGCCGCAAGCGGCCCTGGCTCCCGCTGGCCCGCGCGACAGCGTGCAGTTGGGCCAAGCCCAGCCCGCATACTCTCACCTGGGCTCTACCGGCTTTTCCACGGCCAGCCAGGTCGCGGTCGGGACCGGTCTGACTCTGGGCGCCATGGGACGGGGGCTGGACGCTCAGGGCGTCAAGTTTCAGTACATGGGCCGCGGGCTTGACTTCTGGAACGAGAAGTGGAAGGACGCTCCCGGCGAGAAGGCGGCCAGCTACATTCAGGACGGCACCCGGGTGCAGTTCCAGTTGCCCGGGCACGGCTGGGCACCGCTGACCAGCGCTGAGACCCTGGGCATGGTCTTTGCCTTTCACGGTGGGGGCAATCTGCGCTCGCTGCAACACCCCCAGCTGGGCGAGCAAGTTGAGGCTCTGGCCCGAAGCGGGGTCAGCCTTCGGGATGAATCCCATAACACTCTGCCCGCCTGGCAGGCCTACCAGAGGCTGGCCTCGGGCCAGCGGGTGGTCGTCCCCGAGGGCACCTTGCACAGTCCCGAGGAGGCATCCCTGGCCGTGTTCCTCAAGACCGGGGCCGCTCCCAACCTGAGCCGCCCCGAGCTGGCCGCTCACCTCAAGAGCCTGCAGGGTTATCAGCTTTCGAGCGGGGATCCGTTTGCCACCTACCGGAGCAACCCGGCCGAGGTGGCCCTGCAGGCTCACGGCGAGACCCTGCTGACCTGGAAGACCGACCAGGCTCCCGATCTGAGCGCTCTGGCCGAGCAAAGAAAGCGCCTCGAGGAGCTGCGCGGCGAGTTGGGCGCAGAGCCGGCCGGCAAGGTCTGGCGATTGCTGGCCAGCGACGGCAGCGAGCGCCCCTACGCCGAGCGGCTCGATCTTTATCGCGCCACTCGCGGTGAGGCGCTCTACCGTGAGGCGCTGGCCCAGAGCGCCGGCCAGGATCTCACCTCGCTGTCGGCTCGACTGCGGGCGGTCAAAGACCACCCTCAGCCCCTGGAAGCTGCCCGGGCCCTGGCGCAGAGCCACCAGCCGGAGCGATTTCTCGAGTGCCTGAAGAGCTTCCCCCGGCTGGAGGTGGCCCAAAGGCTAGCGGTGCTGCCGCCCGAGGCCGTCGAAGTGGTCAGAAATGCCCGCCCGGAGTGGAAGAGCGAGGGAGCCTGGAGCAGCCATGCCAGCGGTTGGAAGGATAATCCCGGGGGCGCCTACACTTCCAACCTGGACATCTCCCTGACAAGCCGAGGGGTCTCGCTGCAGGGCGTCCAGGATGCCGTGCTCGGCTTTGAGGCCGGTTGGAGCCTGGAGAAGGACCGCGACCACGTGTTCCTGGAGATTCGCCCCCGAGGCGGTGACTGGCGCTCGCTTGAGACCTACACCGGCGACGGCGCCATGGCTCCCCGCAGGGTTTCCCTGCGAAGCTTCGTCAACCAGGACATCGAGCTTCGTTTCCGTTTGAAAACCGATTCCAGCGTGGAGAAGGAAGGCTTTCAACTCCAGAATCTGGCCCTGACGGCCCTCGGTCCGGCCGGCCAGCGCATCTTGCTCACCCACCAGAGCGGTGGGGAGATGGAGGAGCTGTTGACCGAGTTGGAGCGACCGGGTCAGAATGTGGCCCTGCTGTCCGAATTCCTGGGCCGCTACGCATCCACGGCCGAGGGCATGGCGGCCTGGCGCTCGCTGGGCCCCGCCCCCGATCCCGAGCAGGCCGCCGCTCTCTCCAAGCTCAGTCAGGAGCTGGGCTCGCGTACCGCGGTTGCCATCTGGCCTGATCTGGTCCGGGGAGCGGGAAGCTGGGAGGAGCGTAAGAATCGAGCCGTCGAGACCCACGATCTGGGCGTTCGGCTGGCGCGTGCTCGGCGCAGCGACGACCTCGAGCTGGCCTACGCCACCATCAAGCCGCTGAGCGATGAAGCCAGGAGGTCGCTGGACCGCCTGCTGGCCAGCTCTTCCAAGGAGGGGTGGCAGAGTCAGGGGGGCTGGGGCTACGATCCGGCCGAGAAGGCCTGGAGCACCAATCCGGGTCTGGAGGCTTACTCCAACAACGCTCGCGAGACCCTGCTCGGACCCACCCTCGACCTGACCGGCCGCCAGGGCACCAGTCTGCGCTTCGAGGCCCGCTGGGAGCTGGAGGACAAGTACGACTTCGTGCAACTACAGGCCTCCACCGACGGCCAGGAGTGGAAGGACCTGAGCAAATACGGAGGCAGCAACGGCTGGACCGGACAGAGCCTCAGCCTGTCCGCCTACGACGGTCAGAAGGTGCAGCTTCGCTGGCTCTTGATCACTGATGGCTCGGGTGAGCGCAAAGGTCTTGTCTTCCGCAACTTCAGCGTGCAGTCAGCTGGCGAGGACCTCGTCTTCCGCGATGAGCCCGATCGGGCTCGCCAGACTTGCGAGCGCCTCTTCGAGCTGGCTGCAAGCCAGGAGAGCGATGCCCTGGCAGGAGCTGCGGCCCTCCTGGATGAGGTGAGCGCCAGCCAGGCTCTGGCCCTCCAGCCAGTGCTGGCGAGGGCCGGCTCGCGAGCCGGCGAGGTTCGCGCCCTGGTGAGCGCCCTGGGCGTGGAGGCAGCCGTCAGCCAGGCCGACCTGGTGCTGGCCGGACGCGGCGCCGAGGAGGTGGGCGCAGCCTACCAGTGCGCCCGCATGCTGGCTCAGGCGCTGGGCTCCCCCCTGCGCTCGGAGCTGCCTGCTCAGATGTTGCAGGCCGGTTTCGACATCGCCATGAGCGCCGATCTGAGCACCCTGGCCAGGAGCTTCCAGGTCTACGAGGGCCCCACCCGCTGGGTGCGGCGTCCGGATGGCTCCATGGACGACAGCCCCGATCAGAGCTATAAGAGCAACGATACCAGCATCCTGCAGACACGCGAGGTGGACCTCAGGGGCCTGGCCACGGCCCGGTTGACCTACGAGGCCAGCCACGCCCTGGAGGACAAGTACGACCACATCTACGTCGAAGTGGATGATGGCAGTGGCTGGAAGGGGCTGGCCATCCACGACGGCACCCAGGGCATGCAACCTTATTCGCGCGATCTCTCCGCCTACCGGGACAAGAGCGTGCGTGTCCGATTCCGCCTGACCTCGGACGGGTCCAACGAGCGCGAGGGGATGATCCTGCGCAAGCTGGCGATCGGGGGCAACAACGCGGCCGGCAAGCCCGAGGTGCGCCTGCAAGATCACGGCACCCGCCCCGACGGTCTTGAGATGCTGACGCGCTCGGTCTTCCGGCCGGGCCAGGACCAGGCCACCCTCAAAGAGACGCTCTCCACTTTGCGCATGCTGACCGAAGGACTCGGCGACCCGGGCCAGGCCCTGGAGGTCTGGGACCTGGCTGGCTCTGATCCTGACAAAGCGCGTGATCTGGGGCTGCTGGTGCACTACGCCGGCTGGGAGGATAGCCGCAAGCTGTGGTTCGTGCTCCAGGATCTGCCTGCCGATCAGCGCACCCGCAAGACCGAGTTGCTGGCCCTGGGAGCCCAGCTGGCCGAGGCTGGCCTGGACGCCCTGCGCCTGCAGCAGCGGCTCGAGGGAAGCGATCTCGACAGCGAGGCGCTGGGTATTCTGGCAGGTCTGAGCAACACCGCCCGGGTGGGGGCCTGGAGGGCCGAAGGGACCTGGAGTCGCGTCGAGACCCCCGCCGGTCCCGGCTGGGCCGATAGCCCGGCGGGCAACTACCGTCCCAACGAAAAGAGCGCGCTCACCAGCCCGGCCATCGACCTGCGCGGAGTCGAGCAGCCACGCCTTCGCTACCAGGCCAGCTTCGACACCGAGAGTGGCAACGACCGCATTCTGGTGGAGGCCTCCGGTGACGGGGTGAACTGGCAGCAGTTACAGAGCCACACCGGCAGCTCGGGCTGGACCACCTTCGAGTCCGATCTGTCCCAATACGCGGGCGGGTCGGTGCGGCTGCGCTATACGCTGGTGACCGACGGCAGCGTGGAGAAGGAGGGCTTCTCGGTGGGCGGCCTGGTGGTGGTGGACCCGGCCGGTAAGGAGCTGTTCCGCGACCGGGGCGGTCTTGAGGTCATGGAGGACGTGCTGGAGCTGGCCTGCGACGTGCGCACCCCGCTGGACTCGCGCAAGCAAGCCCTGACGGTTCTGGGCGGCATGCCCAACGGCCTGGGCTGGCGGGCCCTGGCCCTGCTGCGCGAGGAGGAGAAGGCCGGCCGGCTCAAGGGGCTGTCCCTGGCCCAGCTGGTGGCGCGCCTCCCCGCAGCTCTGGTCTCCGACAACCTGGACGAGGCCCTGGCGCGCATCGTGAAAGAGAGCGCCAGCACCGGCATCCTGGAGGAGGAGAAGGCCATCGTGGTAGGTGGAGCGCGTGTCAAGCGCCGTCAGGACGCTACTGAAGCTGGACCTGCTGAACCTTCCACTTCCCCTCTTCCTTCATCCAGTTGACGGCCAGGATGCCGTTCTTCTTGCTGCAGGTGACGTCGTAAACGATCAGCCCGTTCATCTCGCCGGGCATCGTGGTGCGCTGGGTGTTCAGCTTGCGGGTCTTGATGGTGCCGAACTGCTTTTTGTACATGTTGGTGTAGAGCGAGTTGAAAGCCTGTTCGGTGGCCAGCGCGCTCATCGCTTTGGCATAGTCAGCGTAGAACACTTTCCAGTTTCCTTCGTTGTAGGCTTTCACCAGGCGCTCGACGACGGGGTCGAGGGTCTTGAGCATCTCCTCGGTGAGGCCGGGGGCCAGCTCCTTCGCTTGCGCGCCTCCGGTCAGGCTCAGCACGGCGGCTGAGAGCAGCATGGCGTTGAACTGGCGTCGATTCATCCTGGTGGCCTCCTCATCGTGGTGAAAAATCGGGCTTCCACGACAGCTGGCTCAGACCTCCCAGGGCAGTCCGGTGCGCGAGGTGATGGTCTGGGGAAAGCCGGGCGCGCGGCTGACCGGACGGCCGGTCTCGAGCAGACGCTCGATAAGCAAGCGGGCCGTCTCGGTGCCCCGGGTCTCGGCCAGCACCCCGGCGCAGGCCGAGGCCGAGTCGCGAAAGCTCGGCTCGTGGACCAGACGCCCTACCAGGGCACGGATCTTGGCGGCGGGGGCGTTCAGAGTGGCCCGCAACCCGGCGCCCAGAAACTCTACCCGGCTTGCGTTGTCCTGCTGCTCGCCTCCCACCGGCAAGACCAGCAATGGCTTGCCTGCGGCCAGGGTCTCGTTGATGGTATTGTTGCCGCCGTGGCTGACGACCGCGTCCACCCGGGGGAGTAGATCGACCTGGGGCACCCGGGGGAAAAGGTGCACTGAAGGGAGGTAGCGCCTCGCGCTCAGGGTCGGGAAGGCGCCCCCCGCGCTCACGACCAGCTCGCAATCTTCTTGCAACCCGTTCAGAATGCGGTGAAAGACGTCCGGCTTTCGATTGAACACGGTTCCCAGTGAGACGTAAACCAGCGGGCGCTCAGGGAAGCGGCGCTCGAGCGCGAGCTGCTCGCCCGAGCGCTCACCGAAGCAGGGCCCGATGAAGCAGGTCTCGGCCGTGAGCGGATGACGCGGGGCCTCCACAGCCTCGGCGCTCAGCACCAGCGTCAGCCAGGGGGAGGTCCAGAAGTAATCTCGCTTGACGGGGGGCAGGCCGAGCCTGGCTCGGGCCCTGCTCATCCGTTGGCTCAGCAGGCTGTTGCCGACTCGCTCCATCCACCCGGCGACCCGGCCGCGCCAGCCCCACGGGCCGCCGATGGGCAGGCCCGAGCCCAGCGGGGGGACGCAGGGACCTCGGTAGGCCAGACCTGCGTGGTAGACCGAGACCCAGGGGAGCCCGGCTCGCTCGGCAGCCAGGGCCGCCGCCGGAAAGGCAAAGTCGCAGACGACCGCGTCCGGGCGACAGTCGGCCAGCAGGGCTGCCAGCGCTCTGGCGTGGGCCGCCAGGTCCCCGGTGAAGACCAGCAAGGCCACCATGGTCTCCAACACTCCGCTCGTGTAGGGCAGCAGCAGGGCTGCGGGAACGGTGATCGAGAGGGGTTGGGGGAGGGGATGAAGCTCGACCCTGGCCCGGCGGACCTGCTCGTGGAAATCGGGCGGTCCCGAGCAGGTGAACGCGGTGCGGTGGCCCTGAGCCTCCATCTTTCTCGCGATGCTCAAGAGCGGGTTGAAGTGACCCGAGCCGGGCTGGGTCGCAAAGAGCAGGGTGGCCATTGACAGTGGAGGATTTGCTCCTTCAGGGTCAGGCCCTGCTCCATCGGCCGGTGAGTCCATTCATTGTTGACGCCAGCGCAGAGAGTCTTATTGGCTCAAACGGGGCGGGGACGGATCGACGTCGCAAGCCCACCCACAGAGCCGCAGGGGGTCCGGCCCTCTCAGGGAAGCGGAGCGGGCTGGGGAGGGACCAGCGGACCCGCCTGGGCTGGCCCGGCCGTTCCCGGGGCGCCGGCCGGCTGGCCGGTGACCAGCGCGTGTACGCTCTGCGCGTTGAGGTCGGGAGCCGAGCGCATCAGCGCAAGGCCCTGCTGGAACATGCTCAGACGGTCGCGCTTGCCTCCGATGGAGGGAGTGCCGATGGAGGGCCCCGCCTGAGCTTGAGGTCCCGGCGGCTGTCCTGGCTGGCCCGGGGCCTGGCCCTGCGGCCCTCCCGGACCGGCCGCGCCTGCGCTACCGGGCCCGCCCAGCATGTCGGTGAACGAGATGACATCTTGAATGCTGCGCCCGGGCTGCTCGCGGAGCAGGTTGGTGGCGTCCTCGAAGGCGTTGGCCACCCGGGCCGGGTTCATGCCTCCGTCCTTCTTGCTCAGGTTGGCCACGCCCCCGAGCAGGCGGCTGACATCAGTCGGCTGCACGTTGCCGCGCTCCTCCATGAGCCTGGTGCCGCTCTTGAAGGTGCGCAGGGCCGCGGCTGGCTCGCCCATGGTGCGTACCATGCCGTCCATCATGTTGCTCATGGTCTCGGGGTGGATGTCGTTGCGCTTGGCCAGCATCGGCACGGTGCTCTTGTAGGCGTCGGCGGCCATCATCGGGTCGCCCAGGGCAAACTGGAAACGGCTGCCCATCTTGGAAGCGTCCCGAGGTTTGAGGTCGCGGCGAAGCATGAGCATCTGGCGCGAGCTCTCGTCCTTGAGGCTGGGCTCGAGCTCGGGACGCCCGCCGCCGGGGGCCGAGGTGAAGGTCTCGCTCAGCTTGACGTCCTTGCGGTTGGACAGGAACTCCACCACGGGGTGGGCAGCGTTGGCGTCGTCCTTGAAGACGTCGTGGATGCCGGCGGCCTCCTGCAAGGTCACCTCGGGACGAGCCGCTCCCAGTCGCCCCATCAGGGGACCGAGCTCGCCGTACAACTGCTGCAGCTCCTGAGAATCGAGCTCGGTTAGCAGCCGCTTGCCAGCCAGCTTGTCTTCCCGGCCCAGGTTGCCCTTGAGCTGAGCCTGGCGGGTCTGTTCGGCGCTGCGGGGCTGCTGGGGTTGTTGCTTTTGTTGACGCTGGGAGGGGTCAGGCTCGGTCAGCCCGCGCAGCCCGTTGAGCAGGCCATTCATGTCGGCCACCGGACTGAGGCCCATCGGGTCGAGCAGCTCGGGCGAGAAGCGCGTCTGGTCGCCCTGGGGGCCCTGCAGGGCCGGAGCCCCGCTCTGCGCTTGAGGGAGGAACCCGTAGACCTGATTGGCGACATTGCCATTGTGCAGGGGGCTCAGCATCGATCATGATTTCAGGGCCATTCAAAGTTCCATCTAGAGGTCAAATGTAAAAGGAGCCTTGCCAAATTGTAGACATTTCTGGGGAGGAGTCCCCGCTCGGCGCGTTAAAGTCCTTCAACCCAGGATTGAAAAAGGAGTCGTCGATGAAGAACGCGTTCACTGTGCTGGCTCTCGGTGCCCTCTTGCTGGCGCCGGGCCTGGCTCTCCCGGAAGTCGGTGATGTTCTGATCTCCACCGAGGATGTTCGTGAGGCCCTCCCTCTCGAGGAGTCGGGAACCTGCAGCGGTCCGCAGGTGATGTATCCCTACTGGGGCTACTACCGATTCAACCTGAGGCATAATGAGCAGCTGCGCGTCCAGATCAATCCGCAAGACAACCATCGCTACCATCTGGTCCTTTACCGGGCCCAGTCCGAAGGCGTCTGGGACCGGGTCGTGGCCGAGAGCGACGGCAACACGCTCGAGTTCACACGGCGCCATCCCGCCGGAATCTATTATTTACGCATGATTCCGAGCGAGGGCGTTGGTGGACCGTTCCAGTTCAATTATCAGGTTGTCGACCCCGACTGAGCTCGCCCTCCGAGCCGAATCGTCCAGACGGGAAGGCGCTCAGGGCAGCGCTTTGAGGCTCCTGAGCGCCTCCACCAGGTAGTCGGCTTCTTCATCGGTGTTGTATGCCTGGCTCGACAGCCGGATCCAGGGCTTGTCTCCAAACCGGTACACCGGGATCTCGATCCGATAGCGCTGGTAGAGCTGAACCTTGAGATGATCGACATCGGTTCCGTCCGCGAGCCGGGCTGCCCCCATCTGTCGATACCACTCCGCCGATGGGTAGAGCTGCGACCCCACGGCCTCCAGGAACCGGGTGACCCTTGCCTGGCAGCTCTGGCGCACCGGGGGGGGCAGCCGCTCGCGATGGTAAGCCAGCGCCGCCGACACGGAGAGGAAGGCGGCCAGGTCGCGGGTTCCCCAGCGCTCGTGCCAGCTGGCGAAGCTCGCTTCGGGCTCGAAGCCCCAGCCTGCCACCAGCGGCAGCAGGCCGGGCGAATGCTCGGGAGCCACCCACAGGAAGGCGCTGCCTTTGGGGGTGTTGAGCCATTTGTGCAGGTTGCCGAAGTAGGCGTCCACGCCCAGCTCGTCCAGATTCAAGTCGAGCTGCCCGGGAGCGTGGGCTCCGTCCACCAGGGTCAGGATCTCGCGAGCCCGAGCCAGCCGAGCGATCTCAGGCACCGGGAGCACCAGCGCCGTGGGTGAGGTGAGATGGCTCAAATAAATCGCCCGCGTGCGCGGGGACGCCTGAGAGAGCAGGTGCTCGGCGCAGTCGGGCCCGGGCCGGAGGGTGGCTCGTCGGTAGGTCAGGCCCCGGCGGGCGACGTGGTACTCCCAGGCCCGCTCGCAGGCGCCGTACTCGTGGTCGTTGCCCAGAATCTCGTCCCCTGGCTGGAAGGGCCAGCCGTGGGCCAGCATGTTGCAGGCCACCGTGGCGCAGGTCACAAAGGCCAGTTGCTCGCCCTGGCAGCCCAGAAACTCTCCCAGCTCAGAGCGAGCCTCGGCCAGCAAGCTCTCCGAGCGAGTCGCAAAAAAGTCCACCGGTTGGCGCTCGGTCTCCAGCTGCCAGGCCTGGTACACCTCCCAGATAGGGCGTGGACAGGCGCCGAAGGAGCCGTGGTTGAGAAAGATGACCTCGGGATCGAGCAAAAAGTCGCTCGCCAGGGCTCCGCGTGGGGGGCGTGGCACGGCTCAGGTGGGGCTCTGGCCGGGGTTGGCGGTGTCGAAGCCCTGAGGTCCCAGGGGCGCGGCGATGTCGAGCTCTGGGCGACGGCGGGGCACGCGGATCCCGCCGATGACGACGGCATCTTCTCCCTCGCGCACGTTCTGGCCCGGGGGGATCCGATTGGGATCGGTCTTCAGAGTTTCCCACAGGTCGGCGGCCAGGTAGGCCTCCACCCGGACCTGCTGGGCCTCCTGGGCCGCCTGACGAGCTTTCCAGCCGTCCCGCACGGGCTCCATCTCGGTCCTGATGATCCCGGCCAGCTTCTTGTTCTGAATTTTTTGGAGCGGCTTTTTGGCCAGTCGCGAGCCCAGGAAGACCCCACCAAAGAGTCCGATGGCCGCCAGCGAGCGGACCCCGGGGATGAAGAGCATGCCCACCGCCGCCGCCACTCCCAGGCCCAGCCCGGCCAGCTGCAGCTTCCCGTTCAGGCCCTCGCGGTGTTGCTCCCAGAGCTGGCTGTAGCGTTCGTAGTTGGCCTGGATGACCTGGTCGGTGCTGCCCTGCAGGGCCTGCTCGAAGCGATTGGCCTGTTGGCGGGCTTCGTCGATGTTGCGCTGGCACAGCTCGAGCTCGGGGCGGTTACGCAGTTGCGCGAGCACCTGAAGCGGAAGGCTCAGACAGGCGCCTTCGCTGGCACCGGCGGCAGGTTTCAGGGTGGCCAGCTCATCGGGCCGTTTCCCGAGTCCCCGCGCGATCAAGAGGTCGTTGTAGGCCAGCGTGGCCCGGGCCGTGCCGTCCAGGGCCGTGTAGGCGCCGGCGGTCGCCTGGCGCAGGTAGCCGAAAGTGCTGGCGCTCACACCGGGATCGCCCTGCACGACCTGAACGGCCATCCGGGTGTACTCGGTGCGGCCCACGTCGGTGCCCGGCTGGGAGAGAAAGCGCCCCATCTCGCGCAGCACGTCGGGTCCCAGGGCGGGAGCAGCCTCCAGAACCGCCTCATAGCCGGCCACGGCCGCTCGCCGCGATGGCATTCCCGGACAGGCGTTGACCCCGGAGGCCAGGGCCTCGACCTGAGAGGGCTTCAAGGCTGGATTCTTGCTGAGCATGCCGACCAGGCTGCCCAGTTTCAGGCCTCGGCCCTCCAGCGAGTTGCTCTCGTTCACGTAGCCGGTGGTGGCCCGCAGCATCGCCGGGCTCAAGCCGGGCTGCTTCTCCAGCATGGCCAGAACGTTCTGCAGCTTCAGTCGGCGCCCCTTGACTCCGTTGGACTCGTCCACCAGCAGCCTGAGCTGGCGCACGAAGTCGGCCGAGAGCCCCGGCTGCACCTTCAGCATGCGCGAGAGGTAGTCGAACTTCATGGAGTAGCCCTCGACCCCATTGGAGCCGCAGACCAGGCGCCCCATCTCGCCCAGCACGTCCTCGGAGAGGGCGGGTTGGGCCTGGTAGAGCCTCTGGAATCCCTGCAGCTTGGCCCGACGGCCCTCCAGGGTTTCACTCTCGTCCACCGCTCCGGCCAGGCTGCGGATGGCCGAGGGCGTCAGGGCAGGCTGGATCTGCATGATGCGGGCCAGACCGTCGAGCTTGAGGCTGCGTCCCTCCAACCCGGTGGAGTTGTTCACGAAGGAGGCGATGGCCCGCACGTGCTCGGCCGAGAGGGCCGGGTTGAGCTCTCGCAGGCGCTCGATGCCCCGCATCTTGAGCGAGCGCCCTTCAGCCGAGTTGGATTCGCTCACGAAGGCGCTGACCGCCCGGTCATAGTCCGAGCTGGCCGCCACCGGGCGCGCAAAGAGAGCGGGGCGTACTTCCATTCCCGGGAAGCTTAGGCGAAGTGGCTGAAAGCCGGCTGAAACAGTTAAATGGTAACAACCGCCGCCACTCTCCCCTGAAGAAACGCAACTTCGCGGGCGGAAGGCCGCCTGAGACTGTTAAAAGGTAACAACTCTGACACCACGTTTCCACGGCATGGACGCTAGACTTCCGGGAGCACACAGATCCGGTAAAGGAGAGTTCGTCCCGTGCAGGTCACGCAGATTCCCCCCCAGATGCTTCATCCGAACTCGCAGGCCTCGCCGGCGCCCCCGGCCTCGCCAGCGCCTCCGGTCGAGGACCGCTTCGCCTTGTCCGGCGACGAGCCGGTTGCATTTACCTTCCCCAGCTTCGCTTCCCAGGCCGACGAGCTGCCGGCCAAGTTACCCGAGGAGAATCCCCCCGTGCTTGACCGGCCGGTGTTGCTCGTGCACGGCTATAATGGTGCTGCGGAGAACTGGCAGGCTTTTGAAGACTGGCTCACACGCGACGGCATCAACCCCAATGGCGGCAACGTCAAAGGTGACGGCACCTCGCAGGTCAATCCCGAGGGCCGGGTGTTCAAGATGCAGTTTCAGCGCCCATATAACAGCGTGGTCACCAATGCCTCGGAGTTGCGAGCGGCGGTCAATCAGATCTGTCGCGCTACCGGGGCGGCGGAAGTCGATTTGATCGCTCACAGTAAGGGCGGTCTCGACTCGCGTCTCTACCTCGACCAGGGCGACGAGAAGGTGCGCCATCTCGTCATGATCGGTACTCCAAACCACGGCACCGTCATGGCTGACCTCGAGCTACGCTTCCGCGAGCTCGGGTTGCCCATCTTCCCCCCTTTCCAGGATACCGAGGTCAACCAGGCTCTGCGCGATCTGTCAGCTGACCGGGTGGGAGCGGACGGGCGACCCAACAACCCCGTGGTCCACAGTCTGAACGAGAACCTGCAGCGCCAGAAGGAGCGAGCCGAGCTGCTCACGGTGGATGGCAACGGCGTGCCCACTCTGTCTGATAGCACCGTCCTCACTTTTCGTGGCGATGGGGTGATCTCGCGCCGCAGCGTCGAGCTTCCCGGAGTCGAGCGCAGCCACAAGTGGTGGGTCAACCACACGCAGGTCAAAGCCCACGCGGATGTGCTGCGCAAGACCATCGCCTTCATCACCGATCAGCCCTTGCCGGCCGATGAGCCCGAGCCCCCGGATGTCCCTGCCGATCAGGAGATTATCCCGATCAAGATCTCAGCCGACCCCGAGAAGCTGGAGTATCTCATCGCGGCGCGCAAGTAGGTGCGAGAGCTCTGGCTGGTGCGCCATGGCGAGACCGTCTGGAACGCCGAGCACCGACTCACGGGTTGGGCCGATCCTCCGCTGACCGAGCTGGGCGAGCGGCAGGCTCAATGCCTGGGCGATTTTCTGCGCGAGCAGAGCTACGACGCTGTCTGGTCCAGCGACCTCGAGCGCGCCTGGCGCACGGCCGAGCTGGCCTTCGGAATTCCCCGGCGCGACAGGCGCCTGCGCGAGATCGACTTTGGCGAGTTGGACGGACTGGACTGGCGCACTCTGGACGCCTGTTGGCGAGAGGGGCTGCTCCACCGCTTTGACGAGTTTCATCCCCCCGGGGGCGAGTCGACCGGCAGCTTTACCGAGCGAGTGCTCGATTTCATCGAGGAGCTGCCGTCGGGACGGCATCTGGTGTTCACCCACGGGGGAGTGGTGAGACTGATGCTGCGGTTGCTGGGTCAGGATCAGTTCCTGCCCAATGCCAGCGTGGCGTGCCTGCGTTGGGACGAGCGCGCCATCCTGTCGGTGCGGCAGCCATGACCTCGCAACAAGCATTCTCGACCGTCCCTCCAGGGCTGTGCGACGCCCTGGCTGCCTGAGGAAGACGCCTTCCTGGTAGAGTCAGACCTCACTTTTGTGATCTGGCCCACATTCACCCCGTCCCACCGGTCCTATAATGCCCATGCGAGCCGGTTTTTCGGACGCAGAAAAGGGTAGGGACAAAGACGATGACTGGTTACGGTGCCAACGGCTTGACCGCCTTCGGGCTTCTGGTTGGCCTCTACGGATATCTCGGTCGGCAAGAGTTCTTTCAGTTCTTGGGCCTGACGCTGGCGATGCTGCTGGTGATCGGGTTGACGCTGGGAATGCTGGCCGCCGGGGCCGATCTGGTCGAGGGCGTGCGACGCAATTTTCGCCCCCGCCCCTCGCCGTGCACCATTCCGGCCTGGTTTCTTACCGATTGAGCAGCTTCAAGCGGACAGGCTCGTCCAGCCCGTCCCAATGGGTCGCGAACCGATAGAGGAAGTCCAGGTTGCGATCCTGGTAGCCGGCGTGAAAGCCGTGCCGATAAAACTCCTCCAGGGCGTCCTCCAGGCTCCAGCCCTGCACCGCCACTCGATAGACGGCCGCGAGCGTCCCCGTTCGGTCGGCCCCGTGATAGCAGTGGAAGAACACCGTTCCGTTGTCGGGGTTGGTGGCGATTCTCAGAAACTCGTAGACCAGCTCCAGCGGGGGAGCGTCGAAGACGGGCATCTCCAGGAAGTAGTAGCGCAGCCCGTGGCGCTTGGCGGCCTTCTCCTCCCAGCGCGCTTCCCGGCGGAGGTTCAAGATGGTGTCCACCCCCTGAGCCTTGAGCCAGGCAAAACCCGCTTCTCGGGGTTGGCCTCCCCGCATTACGGTGCCGTCCAGCACCGCCATGTTGGGTACATTGCCGCGGCGGGCCAGCTTGCGCTTGGAGAAAGCTCCATAGACGGCGTAGCCAAAGCGCGCCAGGGGGCGCACCCGTCCTAAAGTGATGATCACCCCGGTGGCTCGTTTTTTGAGGCGCCGCAGCCACCCTTTTCGATAGGGCGGCGCGGGCGAGCCCGGATTGGTGAGGTCTTGCTCCATACTCGTTGGAGTAAATTCTAGATTGCGGCTAAATCCCTGCCGAGAGGAGTGAGGCGTAGAGCGCCGGATCGACGTTGCCACCTGAAATCACACAGCAAACGTTCTGATCTGCAAAACGTTCGGGTGCTGCCAGCACGGCTGCCACGGCCAGAGCCCCGGTCGGCTCCACCTTGAGGTTGGCCTTCAAGAAGAGCCAGCGGACGGCGTGGCCGATGGACTCCTCGTTGACTTCCAGAATGTCTTCCACACCCTGGCGGATGATCTCCCAGTTGTGACGTCCCAGCGACACGGTCCGGGCACCGTCAGCCACGGTCCGTGGCTCGCTTTCGTTGGCCAGCAGCCGGCCTTCCCTCAGCGAGCGGGCCGCGTCGTTGGCCAGCAGCGGCTCGGCCCCCAGCACGCGTGGGCGCGCGGCGCCCAGACCGGTCACGATTCCGCTGATCAGCCCCCCCCCTCCCACCGGGCTGATGGCGCAGTCGAACCCGCGTCCGGCCAGCTCCCGGCCCAGCGAGGCGTTGCCGCGGATCACCAGGGGATCGTCATAGGCGCTGGCCTGATAAGCCCCCGGATGCTGCTCGGCGAGCTGGCTCACCCGCTCGGCCCGGCTGACGCGAGTGACGTCCACCAACTCGACCTGGCCCCCTTGAGCACGAACGGCCTCGATCTTCACCCGGGCCGAAGTCTCCGGCATCACCACGATGGCTTTCTTGCCGGTCCGTCGAGCGGCGCAGGCCAGGGCCTGGCCGAAATTTCCCGAGGAGGCGGTCAGGAGCAACTTGTTGGGGACGCTGCGAGCCACTTCGCTGGCGGCCCGGAACTTGAAGCTGCCGGTGACCTGGAAGGTTTCGCAGGCCAGGGTGAGCCGCAGTCGGGGATGGTCGACCTCGAGAAAGGTCGTGGGACGGTGCACTACGGGTTGGTGGGCGGAGGGGCCGGAGTGGGAGGCGGGGCCGGGGCCGTCGGGGGAGGGGTGGGGTTGGGAGCGGGCGGAGCCCCTTTGCCGCGTTTTTTGATGTATTCCACCAGGTTGAACGAGTAGGCTGCCATGTCACCGGCGATGGCGATGGTCAGGCCGATGGCAGAGACGGCCGCTACGGCGGGGATGAAGCGGCCGACCGAGCCCAACAGCCCGACCGCGGACGTCGCCACGTGGGCTCCGTCCACCAGCATGCCGATCTGGTCCATCGCCCCGGCGTCTTCTCCCAGCACCCGGTTCTGCTTCCAGCGCTCGTAAGCCTTGTAGGCGTCAAACAGGACAAGCACGCCGCGCTGGACCGGCAGCAAGATCTCCTGGGTCGGGCCGTGGAACTGGCTGGGGATGCCATCCATGACCACGGGTTGAATGGCTTGCATGGTCGAATTGAAGGCCATGGCCGGGTTGGAGGAAGCCAGCGCCCCCAGTTCGCTCCCGGCCACGCCCAGAAAGTTGCGGGTCTGGCGGATCACCTTGGAGCTCAGGCTCTCGCGCTGGCCCTTCAGAACCATCTTGCGCTCGCCGTTGACATAGAACGAATAGGCGTTGTCGGTGGTCAGGTGCTCGTTGACCACCACCTTTTCGGCGGGCGGCGCCTGCTCGGAAGGGGCCTCTTGCCCGGGTGCAGCCTTCTGAGCCGCGGCTTGCTGCGACTGAGGACGCCAGGTGGTATGTGCGGTCTGGATCAACATGGTCTTCCCTTGGGACTCCGGCTCTGTTATACCGGAGAGACAGGAAGGAAGGCATTGCGATTGTGTTAACGCTTTACCGTAGTGGTCTGCTGGTCGTGCTCCTGGCATCGCTGGTGCTGGCCGACGCGTTTTACACCAGCTCCAAGCTTGGCTTGCTGGTGCGTCAGCCCCCCGGCTGGTTGATCGAGGAGGCTGAGGGCCGGCTCCTGGTGGTCGAGCCGGGCCGAGGTGCGCGGGCTCATTTCCAGCTGTTGACCGAAAAGGATGCTCGGGAGGCCTGGAGGGTCTTTGCCGCCGGTCGTCCCGGCTTCGAGTCTGTGGAGGAGATTCTGGCCACTTCCGACCGTTTGCTGGTGCTGGCGCGCTTTCAGGAGGGTGGAGCGAGCTGGACCGGCAGCTACTTACTTCGACCTCACCCGGGTGGGTTTTTGCTGGCCGCTTCCGAGATTCGGTCCGGGGCCGACGCCAGGCTGGTCACCTGGGCCAACTCGGTGATCGACTCGGCCACCCCGGTTCGTTGAGGGAAAAATGATTCTGATGGAGAATCTCTCTGTCATGGAGATTCATGACCGCTCGGCTCTGCTCCCCAGTCAACTTGCCCAACTCCTGGCCCGCGCCGACCGACTCGGGCCTCTGCGCGAAGTGGATACAACCCTCATCCAGGCCCCCAGCCCCGAGCACATGGCGAGTTTGCAGGGCTACTTCCATCAGGCCCAGGGCGATATCTTCTCGTTGCGACAGCTTGAGCTGCCTTCTCTGCCGGCCCCCGGTCGCGCAAGCGGCTGATCGGGTAGAGCCGGAAGGGAGGTTCGGGTCCAACCTGGAATCTGCTTCACGTGGATCCGGCATTCAAGCTCCTGGTGGAGAATATCACTCTGCCCTTCATCTACTGCATCGTGGCGGGGATACCGCCCGTGATCGTGGGCTGGATGATGAACAAGGCCGCTGGCCGCCCGGCTTACAACGGCTACAAAATCTCGCGCTGGCTGGGGCTGGCCGCGGGTGCGTCAGCGATCTACCTGACCATCAAGAAAGAGCACATGGACTATCCCTTCTGGCAGCCCTGCATCGGGGTTTTCCTGGCGTACCTCTTCTGGAGCTCACGGATTCCGCTGATGGAGCGGGCCAAGGAAGCCTGGATCGACGAGCAGCGCATCTACCAGGGCCGCAAAGACCGCCTGGGTCTGTAAGCTGGACGAACGTGCCTGCAATGTGTTGCGTGGCAGGGCGATTTGAGAATTGCTGGTGGGCTATTTTGTGAGCGCGTTGTAGAGCACCGCTCCGGCCACCCCGGTGGCCACGCCCAGACCAAGTCCCACCAGAGCCCCCTGCAGCATCGTGTTGGGGAAGCCCACGCTGTGATGGTGCACTTCCTTATAGAGCGTGCGACCGGTATAGCGCGTCTCGTAATCGGTCACCGTCTCGACGCACAGCGGGTTGTAGCCATACTCGTACTCTCCGCTGCCGAAGTTGTAGTGATACTCGAAGCAACCCATCGAGGTGCGGGTGCCCACCGCCTCGCGATAGCTTTCCGCATAGGGCACCTGCTCGACGCTGACTACGTCGGCGGCCTGGCGAGAGGCGCCGATGGCCGCGCCCACGCCCGTCCCCAGAAGCCCTCCGCCGAGTGCGGCTCCGACGGTGATCTGTCCCGAGGAGGGCCCGGAACGTTGGTAGTCCTGGCTGGAAGCCCCGATGTGAGTGCTCAAAAAGTTGCGAACGCTGCTCAGCATGGGCGCAGCTTAATCCGGGGGGGCGACCGAGAGGGTTGCCGGTTTGTTACCCGATCTTCATACCCAACAGGAATCCACCGGTGAAGCCCACCAGGGAAGCACTCAGCTCGCGGGTCATCTCCCAGGCCCAGCTTGAGACGGTGCGGGCTCCGGTTTCGATGCCTTCGCTGACGGCGTTCCATTTGACGGTGATGTAGCCACCTTGCATCAGGAGGTAGAGCAGGATCAGCACGACCCCGAGTGTCAGCAGAGCCAACTTCGTGGTCTTTTTGAAGGCGTAACCGACGGCCAGGCCCGCGATAGCACCGCCTCCCATCTGGGTCAGCAGCGGGATCATCCACTCTTGCATGTCCACTTCGAGGGCCAGCGTTCGCTCCACCCGAGGAGGCGACCTTCGAGTCAGGGCGAAGCAAAAATCGTGCTCTCATCCGACCACCTGTTGCTTCCAGGGCTTGAGATTGGGGAGGAGATCGGGCGCGGCGCATACAGCATTGTCTATCGAGCCGTTCGCCAGGGTCGTACCTATGCCCTGAAAGTGCGCCGAGAAGTGCGGCCTGAGGAAGCAGCCAGCGAGCTGATAAGCTTTCTACGCGAAGCGGCTGCTCTGGCCTGCGTTTCCCACCCCGGCCTGACCGCCATTCACGAGGTGGGAGCGGTGCAGGACCGGCCTTACCTCATCATGGATTTCATCCAGGGAACTCCGCTGCAGCGCGTGCTCGAGGAGGGCCCGTTCGACGAGGCCCGGGTGGTGGAATCGGCACGCCAGGTGGCCTCGGTGCTGGTGGAGGTGCACCGGCGGGGCATCATCCACCGGGATGTCAAGCCTGGCAACATCCTGCTCGATGAGGCGGGGGGGCTCAAGCTGACCGACTTCAGTCTGGCTACGCGGGCCGACCAGGACCAGGATTCACGGGTGGTTGTGGGCACTTTCCTCTACAGCTCGCCCGAGCAGGCCGGCATGCTCGAGCGCCCGGTGCGCCCTCCCTCCGACCTTTACTCGCTCGGGGTGGTGCTCTACGAGATGGCCACCGGACGTCCGCCCTTCCAGGCCGTCGATGCTGGTGAGCTGATCCGCATGCACGCCAGCACCCAACCGGTGCACCCTCGCCAGCTGCGGCCCGACTTCTCGCCCGCCCTGGAGGCGGTCATTCTCAAGCTGCTGGCCAAGGACCCGGATGATCGCTACTCCAGCGCGGAGGCTTTGATCGCGGATCTTGACCGGCTGGACGAGTTGAACCTGCGGGCCGCGAGGGGCCTTCCTCTGGATCTCGGGCCCGATGACGCCCTCCCCACTATCTTTCGCACCGCCCTGTGGGGTCGCGATCTCGAGTTGGAAGAGCTGCTGGCTCGCTGGGCCGAGGCTGCCCGAGGTCGGGGCAGCGTGGTGCTGGTGGAAGGCGAAGCTGGCAGCGGCAAGAGCCGTCTGGTGGCCGAGTTGCTGCATCGGGCCCGTCAGCAGCGCGGCCTGGTCCTCTCGGGCAAGTGCTCGCGGCAAGACGGCCTGCCCTTCATTTCGCTCAAGCGAGCTCTGGAGGATTATCTGGAAGCTCTGAGGCGCCGCCCGGCCGAGAAGCGCCTGCCGCTGGAAGAGGCCGTGCGTCAGGCGGCCGGCGACTTTGCCCCCCTGCTGCAACGCTTTGTGCCTGCCCTGCAAGTCCTGTGCCCGGACGCCCGACCGGCCCCTCTCTCTCTGCCTCAAGATCAGTTCTACCAGGCCCTGGCTCACTTTTTGCTGGAGTTGGGAAGGCTGCAGGGTCCGGCCGTGCTCTTTCTCGATGACGTGCAGTGGCTCGACGAGGCGACCCGCGACGTGGTCGTGGGACTCTCGCGCCGACTGGCCCGTTATCCGGTGCTGGTGGTGCTGGCGGCCCGCTGTGAGAACGAATATCAGGAGGCGGTGGCGCGGGTTGTCCAGCCACTGGCGGCGCCTCCCGTGCGTGTGGGTCTGCCTCCGCTGGAGAACGACGCCGTGCGCCGCCTGGTGGGGGAGCTTCTGGGCGGTCGGGTGGACGACGAGGTGGCCGACCAGATCGCCCGCCGCAGCCACGGACGCCCCTTTGCGGCTGGCGAGTACGTCCGGGTGATGCTGGATGCCGGGCTGCTTCGACCTTACTGGGGCGAGTGGCGTTTCGACGGCCAGCGGCTCGAGCAGCTCGACCTGCCTGAAGATCTGGTGCAACTGGTCTTGCGCCGCTCGCGAGAGCTCGGCCCTCACACCTCTTCGGTGCTTCAGGTGGCGGCTCTTATGGAAGGGCAGTTTGAGCTCAGCCTGCTCTCGGAAGCGACCGGCCAGGCCCCGGGTGAGGTGGAACGCGCCCTGAGCGAGCTCGAGCGGGTGAATCTGGTCGAGCAGGTGGGGCCGGGACGGTATCGCTTCATGCACGAACAGGTGCGGGATGCTTTCTTCTCTACGCTGGAGAGAGCCGAGCGCCGTCGGCTTCACCAGCGTATCGCTGAAGCTCTCGAGCGACGCGGGGTCGAGACCCCCGAGCAGCAATATGAGCTGGCCCATCACTACACGGCTGGCGAGGTCAAGGTGGACCCGGCTCCCGCGGCCCGGGCCAATCGCCAGGCCGGCCTGACCGCCCTGCACCACTATGCGCCCGAGGAGGCCCGCCAGTTCTTGCTGCGGGCCCACCGCTGGATGGATCAGCCCGATCAGGAGCTGGAGACCGCTCTGGGGGCATCGCTGGTGGCCACCGGTCGCATCGCGGAAGGCTTGCGTCACTTCGAGGCCGCCCACGCCCTCCAATCCCAGCCCCTGGAGCGGGCCAGGTTGCGGGCCCGCATGGCCCGGGCCCATCTCATGAACTTTGACACCACCCAGGTGCGCGAGCAGGTCGAACTGGGCTTCCACGAGCTGGGCGTGGTGCTGGGCCAGGAGGTGGTCGGTCTCGCGCATGACGAGCGCACCGTGGTGCTCGAGCTGTGCGATGCCCTGGCCGAGGTGGCTTACACCGAGAGCCAGCCCGAGTTGCTCTCCAAGGTCGGCTCGCTGGCCCTGAAGCTGGCGCGCCGTCTGAAGCCATGTCCGGCGCTGGCCGTGGGCTATGCCCGCCATGCACTGATCTGCGCCAGTCTGGGCCGGCCCCGGCGAGCCGAGCGCTATTCGCTCGAGGCGCTCAAGGTGGCGGAAGAGCTGAACGACCCGGTGGTGCTGGCCCGGGCCCACCTGTTCCGGGCTATGGCTGTGTTGCGGGCGGGCGCGCCGCTCGAGGCCGAGCTCTTGATCCGCCATTGCCTGCAAGAGCATGGCCGCTGGCTGACCGCGGCCGAGTACCTCAACGCCGTGACCGACCTGGTCTGGAATCTGTTGATGCGGGGCTATCTCGAGCGAGCCCTGGAGTGGGTCGAGCGAGGCCTGGCGCGTTCTCGGGGCAACCGCGAGGGCGAGTTGCACGGCCACGTGCTCTTGCCCTTCGCCGGTTCGCTGCGCGCCTTTCTTGGCCGTCCCGACGAAGGGCTGGAAGCGCTCAACGCCTTTCGAGCCATCGCCGAGGAGGATGCCCGCGAGCGCTACCGTCAGAGCCTGTGGCTTCAGAATCGGGCTTTCTATCTGCTCGAGCAAGAGGACCTGGGCCCCGAGCTTGATGCCGTGCTGGCCCAGCACGCCTCCCTGGGTTTTCTTCCCGAAGCGGCCCCTCTGCACGTGCGTGGCTTCTACGTGGCGGCCGCTCATGCGCGGCTGGGTCAGCTGCGGCACGCGCCTCCCGATACTCGGCTCGAGCGCCAGGAGCAACTCGAGCAGGCTCTGGCCGAATTGCGGACAGCTGGCGGAGGGCCTTTGCTGCAGGCCCACTGGCTGGCCCTCTCGGGCGAGTGTCTCTATGAGCTGGGCCAGGGCGAGCGAGCCGTTCCCTTGCTGCGACGAGCCTCCTCGCTTGCGCGCGAGTTCGATGCCCCTTTCGTCAGCCTGGAGGTGGCTACCGGACGAGCCCGTATTCTCCAGAGCCAGGGTCGCAGCAGCACCGCGATGCGCGAGGCGCGCCTGGCCCTGCAGGTGGCCCAGGAGATGGGCTGGCGGCGTCGGGCCCGCTCCCTGAGCCTCGAGTTTCACCTCGAGACGATCCCCTACCTCAACCTGGGTCCCAACATCTCCCTGCGCACCTATGGCAGTACCACCGAGGGGGTCAAAATCCAGCGCTACCTGGATGCCCTGTTGCGCCTGACCTCGGCTTCCACGCGGGTGCTCGACGCCCACCAGCAGGCTCGCGCGGTGCTCGACGAGAGCATCCGAGTCTTCGGAGCCGAGCGCGCTTTTCTCTTTCTGCGCAAGGAGAACGAGTCGGCCCTGGAGCTGAGGGCCGGGCGCAACGCCCAGGGAAACGACCTGACCCATTCGACCACCTACAGCACGACCATGGTGGAGCAGGCTCGGGCCACCCGCGAGCCTCTGGTGGTGGCCGGCTCGGAGGATCGGGCCGTGCTCGGCTCGGCCAGCGCCGTGGCCCACGACCTGCGCAGCATGATGGCCGCCCCCTTGATTCAGCGCGATCAAGTGATGGGCGTGGTCTACCTCGACAACCGCGTGGCACGGGGCATTTTCACCCAGGAGGACGGCCACATTCTGGCCGCCATGGCCAGCCACATTGCCATCGCCCTGGACACGGCCCGGGCCGTGCAGTTGGAGATGAACCTGGAGGCTGAGCGGCGCCAGCGCGAGCTGGCTGACGGCCTGCGCGAGATCTCGCAGGGCCTGAGCTCGACCCTGGATCGGATCGAGGTGATGCGCCGTTTCATGCATTCGGTGCGGGCTCTGGTTCCTTTCGACCGGGCCCTGGCTCTCATGGTGGAGGGCACCATCTCGGAGACCCCCGAGCGGATGCTGGTCCCGCTCACCGGCCTGGGCTACCCCGAGCTCTCGGCCCGCAGGCTGGTAACCGCCGGCGAGCTCTTATCCGACACGGTCCTCTCGGGCGCACTGCTGGAGTTGCCCGACCTGGTGCACGAGCCGCTCTTTGAGCATCCCTCTGCCCAAGATCCACCCACGCGCTCGCTCCTGGCCGTGCCTCTGCAAGGCTATCAGGAGCGGATCGGGGTGCTTTTGCTGGAGCGCACCGAAGTGCACCCCTTCAGCCCCAATGAGCAGTCGCTGGTGCTGGCCGGGGCCGAGCAAGCCGGAATCGCCCTGCAGAATGCGCGTCTCTACGGGGAAGTGCAACGGCTGGCCACCACCGACGAGCTGACCGGGCTCAGCAATCGACGCCAGATCCTGAGCCAGGGTGAAGTGGAGCTGGCCCGAGCGCGCCGATACGCAAAGCCCCTGTCGGCCATCATGATGGATATCGACCACTTCAAGTCGTTCAACGACCGCTTCGGCCACGCGGTGGGGGACGTGGTGCTGCGCACCGTGGCCGAGTGGGCCCGCGCGGCGCTGCGAACCCTGGACGTCATCGGGCGTTACGGCGGAGAGGAGTTCGTGGCTCTCTTGCCCGAGACCGATCTGGCCGGGGCGGCGCTGGTGGCCGAGAGGCTGCGCCAGGCGGTTGGCCAGAGCCAGGTACCCAGCGAGGCGGGCCATCTGAGCGTCACGATGAGCCTGGGTGTGGCCCAACTGGTTTTCGGGGAGGGCCTGGCGGGTCTTTTGAACCGGGCGGACGAGGCTCTCTACCAGGCCAAGGAGAGCGGCCGCAACCGGGTCGTGGTTGCCCCCGAGACCGCCTAGAGCTCCAGCCGCAAACCCTTTGTGGTGGCGGAGGAGCTACGCTCTCGGCGGCCCCTACCCCCGCCTCAGCCACCACAAGATGTTGGATCTTGCGGCTGGACCTCTACAAAATGTTGGGGTCAGGGGGGCCGGCCGCGCACCCTGCAAATTCGTCCCCACCCCCTCTGGGGAACCGCAGAGCTCGCTGAGGGCGCGGAGAGATTGTGTCAGGACGAGGCCCCCCGCCCGACTCTGCCGAGCTCAAGAGGTGGGGACGGACTAACCGGACGATGCCTCAGCGAAGATCCTGGCTGAGCCGGCTCTCGCGCACCCCGAAAAGCCCCGCGTAGCACACGGGATCGCCTGTCAGGTGGCGCCACAGCTCGGCGCAGGTCAGCACCTGGGTGGCATAGCGCTCGACCAGGTCGTCCAGGGCCTGCCGATCGGTCTTGTAATCGATCACCTCCCAGCCGTCGCTCTGCTTCAGGGCCAGGTCCAGAACGCCGTAGTAGACGGTGGGAGTCTGGTCTTCGCCGGGCTGGGCCAGGGCGAAGGGCACCTCCACCAGCCGCTCATCCGCCTCCATGGCCTGGCGCCAGAAGTCGCTGGCCCGCACCGTCTCCACCGCCCGGACCGCCTCTTCGACCAGGCCGGCCAGATCGGGGTCGGTGCAGGTCAGCCAGCGGGCCAGCCGGGCCACGTCCTGTTCGCTCGTCCCGGGATGGCGCATGCAGTGCTCGAGCAGCCGGTGGATGAGGGTTCCCCAGGCCGCTCCGCCATCGGGGCCGGCCTGCTCGGGAGGGTCCAGAGCCGCCCAGAGGGTCTGGCTCTGGCCCTCGCGCACGGCGGCCGTGACGCTGCGACGGCGATAGGCCGGCCGGGCCAGGTCTTGCCAGCGGGAGGCATACTCAGACTCGTCGGGGCAGGCCGACAGGGCCTCCAGGGTGGGCCCGGGCACGGGTGGGGGAGTACTCGCCGGGAGGGGCAGGCAGGTCTCCAGAAAGGGCTCCAGCTCGCCCCAGGGGGAGCGGGCCTCCTTGAAGCGCGATACCACCAGCAGCTCAGCCGCGCGGGTAGCGGCCACGTAGAGAAGGCGCCGATCCTCGGCTTGCAAGTAGACCGACTCGGCCTGCTGCAACTCGGCCCAGCGCTCGGGATGGGCCAGTATCTTGTAGCGGTGCTTGATCTCGAGGTAGCCCACCACCTCCGAGCCCTGACGCCGGATCACCGTGTCGACCCCGAACCTGGAGCTGGAGGTGGGGGCGGCCAGGAAGACCACGTTGGCCTCCAGACCCTTGGCCTGGTGCAGGTTCATGATACGCACCACGTTGCGCTTGCCCGCCTCGAGAGCCACCGATTCCAGCTCATGGCTCTCCAGGGCATCTTGCAGGGAGCGCAGGCCATCGGCCAGGGAGCCGCCCTGTTGCTCGGCCCGGCGCACCAGGTCGAGGGCCTGCCAGAGTCGTCCGGCTTCGGCCCCGCCCCGGGTCAGCGTCACCGCCCGGGCCAGCAGGCCGGTCTTCTCCAGCACTCGCTCCACAGCGGCTACGGGCGGGAGGCTGAGCGTCAGAGCCCGCAGCTCGATCAGGAAGCTGAGTGCCGCGGCCACCGGCTCGTCGCTCTCGATGGCCTTCTCGGGCAGCGTGAAGCGGCCACCGGCTCGCCGAAAGAGGTAGAGCTCGGCGTCGCTGAGGCCGAAGAGGGGCCCTCGCAGCAGGCCCACCAGCCGCAGGGAGTCTTCCGGATCGCTCAGCACGGCCAACAGGTCGGCCAGCAGCTTGACCGACTCGCTGTCGGAGAAGTCGCTGCCTCCGGTGGCCTCGTAGGGGACGCCCTGGGCCTCCAGGGCTCGGGCGATGGTCTGGAGCGGCCGCTTGACCCGGGTGAGCACCAGGAAGTCGCCCCAGCAGCGTCGCCCGGCGGTCACTTCCGAGGCGATGAAGGCCGCGATCGCTTGCGCTTCCGCCTCTCCGACCCGAGACCTGTTGGTCGCTGCAGGGATGACCAGGGTGCGCACGCCCACCGGCTCGGTGGCGGGGCCCCGGCTGGGATCGGGCTCGAGGGGCTGGTGGGCGGCCTGAGCCGGTCCGCCGCTGCCGAAGAGCCGGGAGAAGACCCGGTTGGTCCAGCCCAGCAGGGCCGGTTGGGAGCGGAAGCTGGTCACCAGGGGCAGCACCTGTCCGCCGTTCTCGGCGATGCGACGGCGCACGGTCTGGTAGGTGTCGATGTCGGCCCTACGGAACCGGTAGATGGACTGCTTGGGGTCGCCCACGATGAAGAGCGCGCCCGGCCTCAGGTCGACCTGGTGCCAGTCGGGGGCGTCGTTCTCGGCCGCCAGCCAGAACAGGATCTCGGCCTGCAGCGGATCGGTATCCTGGAACTCGTCCACCAGCAGCCAGCGGAACTTTTCTTGCAGGGCCCGGCGCACCTCGGGATGCTCGCGCAGCAGTCGGGCGGCGTAGAGGAGCAGGTCCTGGTAGTTGAGCAGGGCTTGCTCCCGGCGCACCTTCTGCGCCCTGTCGCGGGCCTCGACCAGGATGGGGATGAGGTGGCCATAGACGTAGGCCCGCCAGGCCGCCAGCCACTCGCTCAAGACCGGCTGCAGCCCTTCGATCAGGCTGAAGACCCGGGGGCGGAGCTCTCGCAGCGCGATTTGAGGAGCATCCCATTCCTGAGGAACGAAGAGCTTCTGGGTAAAGCGCTCCCACATGCCCAGCAGAGCCGCCAGCTCAGCCGGGTCCTCCAGCTTGCCCGAGCGCTCCAGGCGACCTCGGAAGGCCATCGCCCGGGGTAGCACCTCGCACTCGCGATAACGAGCTCTCGGGCCGATGAGCTCGCACAGGTCGGCTGCGAAGGTCAGCAAGGCGGTGCGGGTGGGCTCGAGCCGGGGGCGCTCGGCCTGCCCGGCCGGGAAGACGGCGTCGGAATTGGCCGAGATGCGCAGCAGCCCCTCGCGAAGCTGGGCGGGGCTCAGGCCGCACTCGCGCAGAGCGGCCAGATGGGGCGACTGGGCCAGCTTCCAGTCATCGAGCAGCCGGCGCCAGACCCGCCCGATCAGCTCGGCGTCGGCCGCCTCGTCGAGCTCCTCGAAGCCCGGGGAGACGCCCGCTTCGACCGGCCTCTCGCGCAGCAGGCGGGCGCAGAACGAGTGGATGGTGCCGGCAAAGAGGCTCTCGAGATGAGACAGAGCCGTCTCCACCCGCTCGCGCTCGCCCGCATCGGACAGCCCGGGCAGGCGCCGCTCGAGAACTGTCTGGAAGCGGTCGCGCAGGTTGCCGGCCGCTTTGCGGGTGAAGGTGACGGCCGCGATCTCCTGCACCCGGTAGCGGCCGGAGATGACCCCGTGGGCCATGCGTCGGGCCAGGCTCTCGGTCTTGCCCGAGCCGGCGGCCGCCTCGACGAGCAGGTTCTGCTCGAGGCTGGTTTCGATCTGTTGGCGAGATTGTTGGTCAGCGAGCACGTTGACTCCCTCGGAACCTGGTCGCGCGGCCCTCGTTGCGGGCCCACGCGACCAAATTTAGCGCGGGGGGATGACAGGTAGTGTCGTTGCCGGGGGAAATATATCCTGCGATGGGAAAGCGGTTGCTCTGCAGCGCACTGGTGGGTTGGGCCGGCTTCCATGGCTGGTATCTGGTCTGGGGCGTGCTGATCCTTGGCGTGGCAAAGGTGCCCCACACCGACTTGTCCCCCGCCGCATGCACGTTCTACGAGAGGGGCAATCTGATCGTTTTCGGCATGGTGCTCTGGTCTCTGCTCCATCCTGAGCGCACAGGAGCCATCCTCAAAGCGATTTTTCTGACCCTGCTGCTGGTCATGATTCCGCTTGCCCTGGCGATTACCCGGTGAGCGGCCTCAGGACTGGATCCTGCGGACTGCTTCGTCCCAACGCGTCTGACTGGCGAGCTTGATCTCCGAGTAGCGCCGGCTGGTTTCCTGGTCGAGAGCATAGGTGGGGGAGAGCTCGATGTTCAGCCCGTGAGCACCCGGGAACCGGCTCGAGTGCTGCTCGAAGATGACCGCCTCGCTCACCTTCTCGGTCACCTGCCGGGCAGCGTCCTTCAGGGCCTGGTCATTGATGCGGCTCCTGGCCACCCGGTCGGCGAAGTCATAGAGATCCCTGTAGTCGGTAAAGCCCTGGGTGCGGTCGGCCAGGCTCTTGAGGGTGGGCACGGAAGCCTCCGCGGTGGCCAGGAGGGCCCCCGCAAAGCCATCCACCGACTGCGTCACAGCAGCCACTTTGGACATGTCCACGGCCGACATGGTGGGCAGATCGCCCTGGTTGCCCCGGGCGGCGCGCACCACGTGGTGGCAGACGTCGCGCGGGCTCAGCTCGATCTGCAGTTGCAGCTGGCCCTGCAGGTCGGCCAGCATGCCCGGGTTGAGAATACGGTTGTAGGGCCAGCCGGCCCCGCCTTCCACCTCTTCCGAGGCCACCATGAAGCTGGCTTCGTCCTTGAGCTGGTGGGCCACCTCGGCGGAAGCCATCAGACATGCGTCGAATCCGAGCACGTCGATCTTGCGGCCGGTGGCCTGGCGGGCCTCCTTCATGCCGGCTTCGATCTGGGGCAGGCTCATCCAGCCATTGTGGGAGTCGTCCTGCCCGGCCCCCTTCCAGCCATCCCCGTGGTCGGAGATAATCAGCATGGTGTTCTCGGCCGGGTACTTCTCCATGCCCCACTTGATGAAGTCGGCCAGCTTGCGCGGGTCGGACATGTTGGTCGAGCCCATGTCCTGCACCACAGGGCTGTTGAGCCCGCTCTGGTTGTTCCTGGTGATGAGGTAGCGCCTGGCCCCCTCGCTTGCCCCGTGGTCGAACTGGGCCACCACATTGGTTAGATCGTCCGAGCCCACCCGCTCGGCTTCGTCCAGGTCGGCCAGCATGAACCGCTTGAGGTCGTTGTCGGAGGCCGAGTAGACCAGGATGGTCCACTTCTTGGGAGCTGCCGGCTCCTCGCCCAGGGTGACCCGGTCGGTGGGCTCGGACCGGGGGGCGGGGGCTGCAAAGGTAGGGATCCGGGCCGGGGACGGTGCGATGGCGGTGAGCATGCGGGCAGTCCTCCTCGGCTGGCAGTATAGACCGGCCGGCCCGCCGGCCACTTTGCCAGGTTGTAAACAGACCCGGAGCGAAAGGAAGGGCGTGACCTGGACCACCTATCTGACCGAAGACGAGCAGGCCGTGCTGAAGGAGATTCAAGACTGGGTCCACCAGCCGCCCTCGGTGCTCAGCAAAGCGCTGGTGCTGGCCGGCAAGCCGGCCGAGCTGGCCTATCGCCTCATTCCCGCCCGCCTCAAGGAGTCGCTGGGGAACGCCATTTACGGAGTGCTGGGGACGGTGCGCGACACCTCCCGCACCACCGTCTCGCGGCGGGACATTCTCGACAAGATCAGCGCCCGTCTGGGCAAGGACGTGGGCACCACGCCCGATCAGATCTTCTCGGCCGACATCAAGCTGCTCGACCCGCTGGCCACCGAGTGTGTGAGCTTCAACAAGCGAGCCGCTGCCGTCGAGGGGGGGGCGGCCGGGGCCGTGGGCCTGCCCGGCCTGGTGGCGGATGTGCCCGCTCTCTATCTGTTGGCTTTCCGCACCATCCAGGAAGTGGCCGTTTGCTACGGCTTTCCCGTGGAGGGCCCGGATGAGCACGCCTACATGATGAAGGTGCTCGACGTGGGCCACTACCTCGAGAACGAGAAGAAGCGCGCCGGGATGGAGCAACTCCAGAGCCTGGAGGAGATGATCCGCCAGGGGGCCCCCCTCAAGGACCTTGAGCGCGTCTCCCTGGCCAAGGGCCTGCAGGCGCTGGCCCGCGAGCTGTCGGTTGCCCTGGCTCGCCGCAAGATGGCCCAGAGCGTGGCGCTGGTGGGAAGCATCGTGGGCGCCGGGGTGAACTTCGCCCTGGTCAACGATGTGGGGCTGACGGCTTTTTACGCCTACCGCTACCGCTTTCTGCACGAGGTGGCCCAGCGCAGGATGAAGCGCCGGGCGGTGTTCCAGACCTCCGAAGAGATCTGAGCGGCCGGGGCTCGGAGTGGGCTTTCGCGTTGCTCGATGCAGTGGCTCGTCAGACTCCCGGGTCGGTCAGCCTGGAGCAGCGCCGGCGCCTGCAGCAAGCCTTGCTCGAGGGAGACAAGAAGCACCTGTCGCTGGCCACCTGGCGCGGCCCCGTGGGCCGTCTGGCGGCCGGTGACCCCGAGCTGGTTCCCGGCCTGCTCGCTCGCCAGGACGAGGCGACCGCCCAGGCCCTGCTGCTCTCGGCCCCTCTTGATCAGGAGCAGTGGGCCAGGATGTCGGTCCACCCTGAGGTGCGCTTTGCCTACGAAATGGCCGACTTCGCCCGTCAGCTCAAGAAGCTCACCCCGCAGGAGGCGCTGGACCTGGTCGAGGGCTTCGATGCGGGCCGTTTCGGCCGCTCTTGCGAAGCCGCCGGGAAACGAGTCCGCAGCATTCTGCTGGCGCACCTGGCTTCCCAGGGCGATTATCCCCAGCTCGCCAGGCTCAAGGAATGGGAAAGCCTGGCCTTCTATCCTTACCTGGCTGAGGGGGTCCGACGGGGCAGGACGGCCGAGACCCTGGCCGAGATCGACAGTGTGCTGGAGCGCTTGCAACCAGGCCGGCTCTGCCATGAGAGTCTGGCCGGCGAGCTGGCCGGCCTGGCCGGGCCGAGGGTCAGTTTGAGCCAGCTGGCCGAGCGTTATCTGGCTCTGCACCGGGGCACCGACTTCTATGCCGATGGTAAGGCCAGACAGGGTTTGCAGCTTTTTGGTTGCGGTAGCGAGGAAGAGTTCCAGGCCGGCCGCAAATGGCTGGAGCCCCTGACGCCCAGCAGCGGGCTGGTGGACTGCTTGAAGAAGCTCAACGCCTTGAAAGAAGACTTCCGCCCTGACTGGTCGCCGGCCCTCTTCGGCCGTCTGAACGCGGACCTGGACGCCTTCATGACACTCCAAGCGGCGGGAGAAGCGGGTCTGCCTCGTCTGAACGACCTTCGGAACGTGCGAGCCGCGCAGGCCAACGCGGCCTTTCCGGCCGCCTGGAGCTACCAGGGTGAGGACTGGGACGGGGCGCTGGCGGGACTGCACCGGTTGTCCACAGTGATCGGCGAGCAAGGCTTCCTGGGCGCCGCCGAAACCTACTTCCAGGCTCTGAGCCAGGCGAGTAGCGTCGAGCAGGCGTTGGATCGGGCCCTTCGCGGGCAGCTCGCAGGAGCCGTCACGGCCGGTCCCGTCGCCATCGGCGAGCAGGCCGGGAGATTGGTGATCGGCGGATCGCTGCTGCGGCATCGCTCCCCCGGAGGTTGACAATCAGGAACGGTCAGGCGGCCGGAGGCGTTGCAGAAGATCGCCGGATGCCTCCCGGCCCGCAGGGCTCGCGCCGTCGAGCACGAAATGCCCCCGCATGTTTGCTCACGTTGTTCGCGATGCTCATACGCACTTTCTTTCCTACAGCTTTTTCCAGAAGCTGGCCCTGGAGGCCGGTCTGGTTGAGCCCGATGGCAGCGGCTCGGTGGCTCAGGCCGGCGAGAGGCTTGGGTGGGAGATGCCCGATCCCGATCCGGCCTGGCTGGCCGGGCGCTGGGTCTCGGAGATGGACAAGAATCGGGTCGCTCAATCCATCATCTTCGGCAGCCTGCCGGACGAGGAATACCCTGTTGGGGCCGCCTGCCGGGCCTACCGTGACCGGCTGATCGGCTTTGCAATGGTCAACCCGGTTGGCAGTGACAAGGTCGAGGCTGTTCAGCGCGTGGTCGACCAGGGGTTGAAGGGCATCCTGCTCTTCCCGGCCATGCACGGCTACCGGGCCAGCGACCGGGCGCTCTATCCCCTCTACGAGGCGGCCGATGAGCATCGACTCTGCATTTTTGTGCACTGCGGGGCTCTCAAGGTTGCTTTCCGAACTCGCATGGGCTTGAGATCTCCCTTTGCCGGCGAGATGGCCAACCCGCTCGAATTGCAGAAGCCGGCGGCCAGCTTCCCCAACATCCGCTTCATCGTGCCCCACCTGGGCTCGGGCCTGTTGCGCGAGCTTTTGATGCTGGCCGACATGTGCGCGAACGTTTACACCGACACCTCGGGCATCGGCGGCTGGGCGCGCTATTTGCCCGAGTTGACCCCCTTGACCGCCCTCAAGCGGGCCGTGGAGGTGATGGGCGTGGATCGCATTCTGTTCGGCTCCGACTCCAGCTTCTTCCCCCGTGGCTTCCGCGCCGACGTCGTCCAGCAGCAGATGGAGGTTTTTGCCCGGGCGGGATTTGGCCACGACGAGTTGGAGAAGGTGCTCGGTGGCAATCTCCAACGCGTGCTGGGCCAGATGGTTCCGGCCTGATCGGCGCCAGCTCTGCAAGATGAGTCGCGCACCAGGCGTTACCGCAAACCTGCCCGTGGTCAGCTTCCTGAGTACTCTTCATCCGCTGGATACCCGACGCCGTCCACGTCCTCGCATTCATGGGCAATTCCCTGTGCTCTCTTGCTTTCTGGGGATGGGCGTGGACCTGGCCCGCCCTCCCGGACAGAGTGCCGACTCCACCTTCGTCCTGCGCCTTCTGGGCCTCGCCAGCGTGCTGGTAGCGGTCTCCTATCGCATCGAAGTTCCACCCCCAAACGTGGACGTGTTCTTCAATGATGACGACTTCATTCAGGGGCCCCGACCGCTGCACGTGAACCTCTACCTGACCATCGTGGTCTTGTGGGGTCTGATGGCCTCTCTGTTCGTGCCCCTGGGAACTCTGCTGCGACGCTATCTCGACCAGCACGCTTCCCTGGAGGCTACTCGCTGAACATCCAGTGGTGGGGCCGCGCGGCGGGTCGGAAGAACGTCGATCACACCCGTAGCAGTCCGGCCGCGCCCTGGCCTCCCCCTACGCACATGGTGACCAGGCCCAGCCCACCTCCACGGCGCTTGAGCTCGCTCAGAGCGGTGACCACCAGCCTGGCCCCGGAGCAGCCCAGCGGGTGACCGAGGGCGATGGCGCCCCCGTTGGGGTTGACCCTCTCCAGCGGAAGACGCAGCTCGCGCAGCACCGCCAGCGCCTGGGCCGCAAAGGCCTCGTTGAGCTCGATCAGGGCCAGATCCTTGAGGTTGACCCCGGCCCGGTCGAGCACGCGCGGCACGGCGTGGACGGGACCGATCCCCATGTACTCGGGGGGGACGCCGGCCACAGCGTAGTGCAGGAAGGTGCCCAGCGGCGTCAGGCCGCGTTTTTTTGCCGTCTCGGCGCCCATCAGCACCACCGCGGCGGCGCCGTCGGAGATGGGGGAGGAGTTGCCCGGGGTCACGGTGCCATCGGTCTTGAAGGCCGGCTTGAGGGCTGCCAGGCGTTCCAGCGAGGTATCGCGGCGCACCAGCTCGTCGCTGGAGAAGGGGACCATCCGGGTTTCAACGGTCACCCCGTGACGGGTGTCAACGCGCACCGGCACGGTGAGCAGCTCGTCCTGGAAGGAACCTTTGTCCTGGGCGGAAGCTGCCAACTGGTGGCTGCGCAGGGCGAACTCGTCTGCTTCCTGGCGCGAAATCTGGAATTTGGCGGACAGATTCTCGGCTGTGACTCCCATCCCCATGTAGGTGCCCGGGCGCTTCACGAAGAGACCCAGGTTGGTGGAGGGCTTGTTTCCTCCCATGGGCACCATGCTCATGGACTCCACCCCTCCCGCCACCACCACCTCGGCCGAGCCCACGGCGATGGCGGCGGCGCCCTGGGCGATGGCCTGCAGGCCGCTGGCGCAGAAGCGGTTGACGGTGACAGCGGCCGTCTTCTCCGGCAGGCCGGCCAGCAGACTGGCCAGCCGGGCCACGTTCAGACCCTGCTCGCCCTCGGGCATGGCGCAACCCATGATCACGTCCTCCACCGAGATCGGGTCGATTCCGGAGCGCTTGACCGCCTCCCCGATGACCAGGGCGGCCAGATCGTCGGGCCGGGTGGCGGCCAGGGTTCCTTTGATCCCGCGTCCGATGGGGGTGCGCACCGCGCTGACGATGACAACTTCTTGCATTCTACCTTCCTCACAGCCTGTTCAGATCAGGTCGGGCATCGGCCCGTGGGCCATGCCCCATCAGCTTGGGAGCGGTTCGAAACAGCTTTCTCACCGCTCGTTCCGGGTTACGGTCCAGGCACCGAAGTCAGTTCCTCAGGGTCTTGCCGGTCTTCAAAGTATAGCCGATGCGCTCGCGCGTCTTCTCCTGCCCCACCAGGTGCAAGATGGCCTCGCGCTCGAGGTCGAGCAGAACCTGCTCGTCCACGACGTCGGGCCGGTTCATCACCCCGCCCGAAAGGATCTTGGCCAGCTCGCGGGCCAGATGCACCTCGTAATCGGTGATCTGGCCCGCCTGGTTCATCATCCAGGCGGCCAGGCACAGGTTGGCGTAGGCCGCCTCGCCCAGCACCTGCACCTGGCGGCGCAGCGGGGGAGTGTAGCCGGGAACCAGCTCCAGCACCCGGGTTTTGGCCTCGCTGATCAGGCGATCCTGGTTGAAGGTGATGTCATCGTGGTCGGTCAGAAAGCCCCACTGTTTCGCCTCCAGGGCGCTGGTGGAGACCTTGCCCATGGCGATCAGCTCGAAGGCCGCCCGCACCGCCGTGAACGGGTCGGCCCCGGGCTGGAGCTTTGTATTCATGCGGATCAGCATCTCGGTGGTGCCGCCCCCGCCGGGAATGATTCCCACTCCCATCTCCACCAGCCCCGTGTAAAGCTCGGCCCCGGCCTGGCAGGCGTCTGACCAGAGGGCCACCTCGCAGCCCCCCCCCAGGACCATGCGGAAGGGGGTGCAGACGACCGGGTAGGGGCAGTAGCGCAGCTTCGAGGTCATCCCCTGGAAGGCGCGCACGGCCACGTCGATCTCGTCCCACCGGGCGTTGGAGGACAGGTGCAACAGCATGCCCAGGTCGGCTCCAGCGCAGAAGTTCTCGCCCTGATTGCCCACCACCAGGCCCAGGAAGTGTTTCTCCACCTCCTGGTGGGCTTTCTCGAACATCTCCAGCACGCCCTGGCCGATGGAATTGGCCTTGGAGTGGAACTCCAGGCAAGCCACCCCGTCGCCCAGGTCGATCAGGCTGGCATCGGCCTGCGAGATCACGGTGTGCCCGGCCTTGCGGTGGCGCAGCACGATGGGCCCGCTGGAGACGGTCGGCCGGGGAGGAAGGCTGATGGTGTCCAGCCCGAGCTTGCCGAAGGCCTCGCCCGTCACGTCCTGACCCAGCGCTTCGGCCATCTCCAACGGCCCCAGATCCCAACCAAAACCCCATTTCATCGCATTGTCCACGTCTTGAGCCGTGTCGGCCACCTCGCCCACCTTGCCGGCGGCGTAGTGGATCAGCTCGAACTGGGTGCGCCGGGTGAACTCGCCGATCGGCCCGGGCACCTCCAGCAGAGCCTTCACGCGCAGCTCCGGGGTGGGCAGCTTGAGGATCGGGCCCAGCTCGTCCAAGCGAACCTTGCCCCGATCCTCGTACTCGAAGCTGTCCAGGTTGAGAGTGAGGATCTTGGAAGCACCGTCCTCGCCCTTCACCTTCTTGAAGAACCCGCTTCCGGTCTTGTCCCCCAGCCACTTCTTCTCTTCGACCAGTTTCGCGAAGAACTCTGGCACGGCGAAGTCTTCGCCGGTGGCTTTATTGAGGTCGAGCGCCACCTGGTAGCAGATGTCCAGGCCGGAGAGGTCCATGGTGCGGAAGGTGGCGCTCTTGGGGCGCCCGATGAGAGGCCCGGTGAGCACGTCCACCACGTCGGGAGTGAGCTTGAGGTCCACCATGGCCCGCACGGCCCGCACCACGCCGTAGAGGCCGATGCGGTTGGCGGCGAAGCCCGGCACGTCTTTGGCCAGCACCACGCCTTTGCCCAGCACCTGGTCGCCGAAGTTGGCCAGGCGTGCCAGCACGTGGGGATCGGTCTCTCTGGTGGGGATCAGCTCGAGCAAGTGCAAATAGCGCGGCGGGTTGAAGAAGTGGCTGCCCAGAAAGCGCCTGCGGAAGTCGTCCGAGCGTCCCTTGATCTGGAGCGCCATGGGGATGCCGCTCGAGTTGGAGCTGACGATGGTGCTCGCCCCCACGTTCTGCTCCAGCTTCTCGAGCATGGAGCGCTTTACGTCCAGCTTCTCCAGGATGGCCTCCACCACCCAGTCCACCTCGGACAACTTGCTGAGATCGTCCTCGGTGTTGCCCAGCGTGATGAGCTGAGCGCGCTCGCTTACCATGAGGGCGGCGGGCTTGCTCTTGAGGGCCCGCTCCAGCCCCTTGCGGGCAGGCTCGTTGCGGTCGGCGCCCAGACCGGGGATATCGAGCAGCAAGGTGGGAATACCGGCGTTGGCGAGCTGGGCGGCGATGCCCGCCCCCATGGTGCCGGCGCCGATGACGGCGGCGCGGCGGATGCTCAGCGGCATGGTCGAGATCCTCCTGAGGTCCCGCGCAGGCGGGTCCGAAAGTCCGAGCAGCTTCGCGGGGGGAGTCCGGGGTCCTACCTCGACCCTTTGAGACTGGTGCCCCGCCGGTCTACCACGGCGTGACGGAGAAGGATGGCGTCAAATCAGAGGATCTGGTGGCCGTGTTCGAAGACTCCGACAAGCGCCTGGTGGCCTGTTTGGCGACCGGACCACAGGAGGGATTTGAGCGCTCACCAGCGCGCTCGTTCTTCGAGGGCTTGAAGGTCAATGATCTCAAAGCTATGGATCCGACGCGTTACCAGGAAGGTCCGGTTGAAGTGCCCGGCCCCTGAGAGCATCGCTTGCCGTGAAGAGCTTCTGAGCGGGGCTGACGAAAATGTCGGCCCACTCAAACGAGCGGGAACCTCGTCACGGAGCCTTCGTCAGTTTGTGCAAATGGGCAAGACCAGAGGGCGAGCACATCAGCGTCGGTCGCGGCACCAGACCACGTTGGTCTCGCTGCAGGACGTGCGGCGGGCATCGTGGCCCCACCACGTGCGCGTCCCGCGCAGATAAAGCTGACGGGGGCGATCGGTGATCTTCTCGAGGAAGGCCGTCATCGCGGCCCTGGAAACAACTTCCTCAGCCGCATGCAGCAGGGCTTCCTGCTCGGTCAGGGTGTTCTCTGTTACCATATCGACCTGCAACCTCCAACTGGCTGCAGCGCTCTTGTCCCCACTCGTGCGCCTCGGATTCGTCGCCGCGGCCTCTGGCGGACCGGCTGCTCGACACCCAGATCATACCCGGCCGACCTGGTCGGGGTTGTGAACCTGCTGTTAACAGGGTTCCAAACGGAACTCTCCTCGCCGGGCAGTCCATCGGCCTGATTGGCTGGGGTCGCTGTCGACCTGTCGACGACGGGTTTTGCTCGGCCCGGTCGGAAGGCTCGCTCCCGCGGTCGTTAAAAAAGACATTCTTTGGTGTCAGTTTTTCTCTTTGTTTGAAGGAGATTTATCGGTCTGATCTCAGGAAATGTTCATATATTTTTAAGCTGTTGGAAACAAAACCGGATAGACAACCATGGCCAGGGTCGGGATACACCCCTCGGAGAGAAAAAAAACGTGGAGGTTGTCAGAATGTGCACTATCGCTCCCGGTGGCTGTCACCCCCAACCCCTGCCTTGCCCGTACCCGCCTGAGCCGCGTCCCTGGCCCGGGCCCTGGAACCGCGGGCCGAACACCGAGAACTTGCCCGACTCCTGGGTGGGGACCGAGCGGAAGGGCTGCTGGGGATTCGACCCGGTCAAGGGCTACGGGCTGGACCTGAATGGTGACGGGCGCTACAACCGAGGCCAGGACGGCGTGCTGGCCTTCGACATCAACCGCGACGGCAAAGTCACCAACGAGGAGATCGAGGAATCAAACACTCGCCTGAAAGCCTTCGGCGGCAACTATGACGCCAACGGTGACGGCAAGACCAGCTTCTGCGAGCGCATCTCCGGCCAGCGCCGGCAGCGCGAGATGGCCCAGTATGACCGCAATCAGGACGGTCGCCTGGATGCCAATGAGCTGAGCTCGGCCGGAGGTCGCGTGCTGGTCGACCGCAATCGTGACGGCCAGTTCCAGCCGTGGGAGAACCACAGCCCTTACGATTTCCCGACCCCGGGCTTCGGTCGCGGCCGGCTCGACTTCGTCGACCCCTCCAACAACAACAGCCGGGTCAGCAACAAGTGGAACTGGTGCCAGCCCCCCTACCCGCAGCCGCTGCCCTGCCGTTGCCACTGATTCAAGCCGAGTCCCACCTCGTGTGCGCCCTCCCCGCAAAGGGAGGGTTTTTCTTTGCAGACTCTACTCCGGATTGACCCCCACCGGTTGACCCTCGCGCACTGATCGTTCGATGGCATGGATGATGCAGTAGTTCTCATAAGCCTCGGCCAGGCAGTTGTGCCTGGGCCCATCGGCCTGGATGGCCCGCACCAGGTCTTCAAACTGCATGCCCAGGTCGAGCACCGGCTGCTCCACCGGCAGGGTGACCGGGGCTTCCTCCACGTTGTCTCCACTGCGTCGAAAGAGCTGATTGCAGCGGATGCAGCCCTCAGACATCCACAGCTCCAGGGAGAAGTCTCTGGGGAGAAAGGCGGAAGCCGATACCAGAAGCTCACCCAGGGCTCCGTTCTCGAAGGCCAGCGAGACCGAGAACGTGTCCGCCTTGAAGTCCTGGCCGAGCTCAAAGCCGCTGGCCCTGGCGAAGACAGAGCGCACCGGCCCGCCGATCCATTGGAGCAGGTCGACGCAGTGAATGCCATTGCTATGCAGGAAGAAATAGGTCTCATAGGGATGCTCGAACCACCACTCTTTCTCGCGCTTGCGACAGCGGTCGACCGCGTTGTAGAGGTAGACGCCACGGAGAAACCGCAGCCTGCCGAACTGGCCTGACTCGACCAGCGAGCGAGGGCGCCGATACTGGTCTCGATAGCGGCAGTTCATGCCTACCTGGAGCACTCTGCCCGAGCTCCCCTGGGCCCGGCGCAGGCGATGGAAGTCAGCCGGCTCCAGCGCCAGTGGTTTCTCGCAGAAAACATGCTTGCCCGCCTCCAGGAATGAGGCTGCGTAATGGGCGTGGGTATTGTCCGGGCTGCAGATGAAGATCAGCTCGATCTCGGGGTCATCAGCCAGCTCTTGCCAGCTCTGGGTATGCTTACGAAAGCCGAACTCGCTCACGAAGGCCTCGGCCACCGCCTTGCTGCGACGGGTGGAATAGACCGTCCGCAGCTCAGCCAGAGGGTGCCCGGCCAGGACGGCGAGGTGCTTTCTCGCCATGGCTCCAGTTCCGGCCATTGCCAGCCTGACGGGCTTCATGGCGCCCGGCTTCGCAGGCGGTCGAGGGGCTCCTGTTTGCGGCTACTTCTTCTTGGGAGCCGGAGGCGGAGGGGGCGGAGGGGGCGGAGCAGGGACGGCTGCCGCCGGTGCGGGCTGAAAGGAGCTGTACCAGAGCCCGCTCATGCTCTGCTGCAGGGCGATGCTGCGAAGGCGGGCCTCTTCCCGAGCCTTCTCGCTCTCCGAGCGGGCCTGATTGACCAGCTGGTCGCGGTGGATGCGGCGCCTCTGGGCCTCCTCGGCCATCTCGGCGAAAATCTTGTTCAGCTCGGCGTCCTGCTCGGCCGGGCTCATCGGCGGGTCAGGAGTGCTGGTGGACGGGAGCGCGTCCGGTGGAAACCAACCTGCTCCATTGTTCAAAGCTCCATGACTTCCCGGACCTGCGACCAAAGACTGGATGAGCATCCCTGCGGTTTCCTTCCAGCATTTTCAGCGGCCAGTGGCCGACCAAGGGCGTCGGGCGGTAGTTCCCGGCGGGCTGTTGCCCACCTGAGCCTAATCCAGGGCAACCCGACGAGTCATTAAAAATTCCTGAAAAATCCGTCAGGGCGAATCCCGGCGTCTGGGAAGGAAGCCTGGAGCGGATGCGTGAGGCCCTGGAGGGCGGTCGGGCCCGGTCAGGGCGACAGACGCTTGAGCTGCCGGGCCACCTCGGCCCGTACAGTTTTCTCCTGGGCGGCCGTCAGGTCCTCAAAGGAGATGCAATGGGCAAAGCGGCGCGTGCCCCGGTTCGGCACCACTCCCCGGACCAGTCCCTGAAGCTTGATGGGGCGAGCCTTCTGGGAGGGCAGCACGATCTCTACCCGGCGTCCCTCCAGGATCGGCTCCATGCTGTCGATCGAGAGCCCGCCGAGGGAAAGGTTGCGCACCGTGCCGGTGGTCTCCATGTCGATGGCCAGGGCCGGATCGCTGGCGAAGAGGTGAGCGTCCAAGCGGGTCTTGACGCGCAGGGTCTGGCGGCGCTCGTGCATGGTCTCGGGGGTGAAGCCGATGTCCTCGAGCACGAACTTGATCCAGGACTTGCTCATCATCAGCTTGTCCTCGGCATAGGCAAGTCCGGCGATGGTGTCCATCTTGGCCTTGTTCTTGTGGGACCAGAGCACCGTGCAGCGGATCTTGTTCACCCAGACCCCCTGGAGGTGCTCCTGGAACTCCAGGGCCATCAGCTGTCCCCTGGCCAGGGGCTCGTAACAACGCAATCGCAAGCCCCCCAACCCAGCGTCCAAAACCACGCCTTTGATGGATCGCTGGGCCAGCTCGCCCTCATTGATGAGATAGGCCACCACTTCAGCGTAGCATTCTCTTCGCGCCAGCTTGCGGCGCTCGGCCAGGGCCGAGGCCGGTGTGCCACCCAACCAGCTCAGCATTCGACAGGTTTCCATAGGAAGGATGGGTTTCCTACCATCGCTTTCCGGTAGGGAAATCTCAGCCGATCTGCGAGGGAAGCCCCGGCAGGTCCAAGAAGCATGGCTGAGAAGGGGTAGGCCTTGAGGAAACTGCGGTCCGGATCGACGCTTATCGAGCTGCTGGTATGCATGTTCTTGCTCTCAGTCGCCTTCCTTTCGCTGCTGGGAGTGCTGGCCAACGGCCACAAGGCGACCGCTCTGGCACGCGATAACACCATCGCCACCCAACTCGCCCGCGAGTACCTCGAGCAGTATCGCAAAAACGACTACAACGCCCTCTCCAGCGTACCCGAGAACGAGGTTAAGGCCACTGGGTCCTACCAGGGGCGCGACTACGCGACGGTCTTTCAACGCAAGCTGGAGGTGAGCCCGGCTCTGGATGGTGAGGGCAAGAGCCTCAAGGCGGTGGTTCGTTGGCAGACCGGCAGCATGTGGCACGCTGTGGAGATGAGAACCCTTGTTGCGGCGCCTTAGAGGCCTGACTCTGATCGAGACCATAGTGGTCTGCACCCTGCTCGGGCTGCTGACCACCGGCCTGGTGGTGATCTTTGCCTCTTACGGACGCCAGATGGCCGAAACCGAGCGGCGCCGCGATTACATCACCGAAGCCCAGAAGGGCATCGGCCGGTTGGAGTTGGAGATGGGCAACACCAGCGCCAGCTATGTTTCGCTGGGGAAGAACCAGGTGATCTTTCCCTCGGCTCAGACCAGCCTGGCCCAGCCCGTGGTGATGGACGATTCGGGCAAGCTGGTCTGGCAGCGCTGGATCGCCTACGCGGTGGACACTAAGAACCGCGAGTTGTGGCGGGGGGAACTGAGCATCGCCAGGCCTTCCACCAGCCCGGGCGCGCCCCCGGCCATCGCCAGCTTTTCCAAGAATCGCCAGCTTCTCTCCGATCCGGCCCAGAGCCTGAGCGTGGTCGCCGGAACCGCCTCGGGCCTCTACCAGCTTACCCTGAAGGTGGGCGATGACAACAACGCGGTGCAACTCTCAAGCCAGGTGGGTGTGCGCAATTGAGACCACGACAGCGGGGCTACGCTCTGGCCCTGACCCTGGCCATGCTCTCGGTGCTGGTGCTGGTGATCGTGGGGATGGCCCGTAACGGCGACGCCAGTCTGAATGCAGCCCGCATCCAGCAACGTTCGGATCGGGCTCTCTATGCCGCTGAGAGCGGCGTGGCCGCCGCCCTGGTCGGTCTCAAGAAAGATGCCGAGTTTTCTGGAGCCAAAGCTACTCTGGGACCCGAGAAGTACGCGGTCACGGTCTATCGCCCCGGCAGCAAGGTTCCCAACGAGGCCAGCGTGCCGGCGGGGTGCGTCTACATCCTCTCCACCGGAACCCTGGGCAGCACCTCGCGCCAGGTGGGCGTGACCGTCAAGTTGGGGCCAGGCTCGCGGCCGGTGACCGGGGCCTATTACGCCCACTCGCTGACTCTGGGCGGAGGGAGCTGGACCGACTCATACGACTCCACCAAAGGGAGTTACAGCTCCCAGAAGCCCGGGACCAGGGGGGACATCTCGACCAACTCCAAAGACCCTGGCAGTATCCGGCTCTCGGGCGGCTCCTCGGTCAAGGGCACCATCTCCATCGGGGTGGGGGGAGTGGTCGGTCCGGGAACACCCGAGAGGTCCACGAAGAACACCAGGAATACCGTCTGGAAAGACGCCAAGACCTCCAGCCTGGACGAGGAAGCTCTCAGCAAGAAGATCGAGCTTCCGGCTGTGACCGTGCCCAGCCTGGGGCCCTCCCAGGGCGACTTGAAAGTGAATTCCAAAGGAGCCTCCCCCGCACCGGGTCGCTACGAGGACGTGAGCGTTTCCGGCGGAGGCACCCTGACGCTGGGGGCGGGCATTTACGTGGTCGACAGCCTCAAGCTGACCGGTGGAGGCAAGCTGAGCACCAGCGGGGCGGTGCGGATCTATGTCCGCAAGAAGCTCGACCTGAGCGGCGGCGGGGTCGTCAATCCCAGCGAGAAACCGGCCAACCTGGTGTTGATGCTGGCCGAGGGCGCCGACGCCAAGATCACCGGAGGTACCATGGTCGTCTACGGACCCGGGGCGGAGATCAAGCTGTCGGGGAGCGATCTCTTTGGAGCCATCGTGGGGGGAAAGGTGAGCGCTGCGGGCGGCTCCAGGGTGCACTTTGACGAGGCGCTCTCGACCTTCAGCCTGGACGGGGCCGCCGGCTCCTCAGCCACGCGCACGATTTTGAGCTGGCAGCGCTTTTAAAGAGGTGCGCTGGGTCGGCTGGCCCCTTTCAAGCTCCCAATAGCGGGTCGGGATGTCGGGATGGCGTATGGGGAATTGAGAATCGGATGCTCGAAAAAGGGGTTCGAATCGTTGCGACAATTGGAGCGCCTACCCGCCGGATGACACGGCCTTTCTCAAACTGCGATGGGGTTTCCTGCTGTTCGACAGGCGAGCTCCTGGGAGCAGTCGAACGGCCAAACTCATGTCTTCCATACCCAAATTCGTCCACCTAATTCTCGAGAAAGCGGAGGAGCTGGCGCAGGACCATTTCGTGCAGAGCGCCGACGAGGAGCGGCGCGCTTTTCTGGAGCGCTACCATCCCGACCGACTCCGCGGGCTTCGGGGGGTAGAGCTGCTCGAGCGTCTCTGCGGGACAGGAGAGGACCCCAGCTTCGGCATGTTCTACCAGCTCGAGTTCGGAAAGACGAAGAGCTGGGGAGGCATCGGCGGGGGCTCGGCCGTCAAGTTCGAGGTGTATCGGGGTCAGGATGGCGCCTGGAAAAAGCGAGGCCAGGGGAACGTTGGCGTCTCCTGCACGGAGGGCGAGGCGGCGCAACTGGCCGAGCAACTCGTCCATAGGGTGCTCCTGCCCGGGTGCGATGGGGCGAAGCAGCTCGCCGTTGACCCGGGGCACAAAGAAGCCTGGCAAACGTTCTCCGAGCTCAGCAAGAGTCTGCCCCGCCTCCATCCCGGCAACCAGCCTCTGCTCGAGCGCGGATGGGCGCACAAGTACCTGTGTCTCCTCCTTCCGGACGTCTTCTCCTTCCACCATAACCCGTCCCAATTGCGCAATCATCTGATCCGCCTCCTGATCGACCCGGAGGAGACGCGCTGGCTGCTCGACCACCAGTGGCGGATCTGGCGCTCGAGCTCCGACGAACTCCGCCACATCTCTCCCCAGATTCTGGGCGAGGCTCTCTACTCGGTATGGCCTGGTTGGCCCCGCTACTGGCAGATGGACCCGCCAAGCTCGGAGGCCGCATCGGTAAAAGCTCTCGCGCATGCAGACCGTCTGCGTGCCAGCGGGAGACTGCAAATCACGGAGACACGACGAGGACTGAGGGTTACGGCCGGGCGGTGGGTTGGCACCGTTCAGCTCGAGGACGTGCAACTCGTCATCGAGCCCAGGCTAGCGCCCTCGGCGACGGCCACATTGCTGCGCTACGCCTATCGCCTCGGTCGTCGCTCTGTCCCCCGCGTTGCCTCCCCGGCCACGGAGGCCGGGTTTCTCGAGCTGATCGCCGAGCTGATGCTGGAGGAAACGGACGTGCTCCTGCAGCGCGGCCTGTTCCAGGACTACCGTCCTCGCGAAGAGCTTCTGGTCTCGCCACGCGGCAAGATTCAGCTCCCAGGCCCAGCCTTACCGGGAAGGGTGGGGCTGGTCTGTGTCCACGCCCCCCGAACTCACGACGTTCCGCTCAACCGGGCGCTGGCAGGCTGCCTGGCCGACCTCGCGAGCGGCCTCCGACTGCCCTGGCTGGCCCTCGAGCTGCACCAGCGCGAGCGGATCCTGAGCGAGCTGTGCTCTGCTCCGCGCAATCTGACGGGCAGCCTCCTCAAGGAGGCGTTCGCGTCGCTCGACCGTCGCAGTGAGTATTACCGGCCAGCTCTGGAGCTCGCGGACCTGATACACCGGTCGCTGTCTTTCGGGTTCTCTCAAGGCAGCGTCGCTCCGATGGGAGAGTTCCTGTTCGACATGAGCCGACTTTTCGAGAGGACGCTGGAGCGCCTCTGTATCGATCATTGCCCGGCGGGTTTCACGGTGGCTCCTCAAGAGAGACACTATCGAGCCTTCCGGTATCAGCGGAACCCGGCCGGATGGAGGCGGCCCTCGCTCCGCCCGGACTTGCTCGTTCGTGACCGCTCAGGCAAAACCCGACTGGTCCTGGATGCCAAGTATAAGGATCTGGACCGCTCCGAGTTCGGCATGAGAGACCTCTGTCAGATGACCCTGTACTCCCTGGCCTACGACCACGCGCCGGCACGAATCGTCTATCCCGCCAGCGGGGTCCGGGAGCAGACCTCGCTGCGGTTCTTCTTCCCGGACGGAAGTTGTCAGGCAACGGTGCTGTTCCAGGGCATCGACCTCGGTGAGCTTGCTCGGGCCATCGAGCGGGGACAACAACGGGACTTTGCCCGGGCGCTGCTCGACGACTCGACACACCCTCCCAGAGTCGAGATGCTCAACAGCAGGTAGAATCAAGCTGAGCCTGGCCAGTCATTCTCGATTCTTCTCAACGCGCGATGAAGGCTGTGGGATCTTGTTCGTGCGCTTTGAAGATCCCAACTATCGGTGACGAAGCGGCCCAAGAAACCATTATGGTCTGGACCTTGCCTGGCCGTTCCTTGAGGAACGAGCGCGCTTCGAACAGCTCTCCTCTTGCTTCTTCTGGCCAGGCCGATCAAGAGCTCCTTAGGGTCTACAATTGTTTCGACATGCTCGGGCACCGTCTCAAGGGGAACCCCCAGATAGGGTGAGATGTTCTCTCTATCCGCCAGGAGCCAGGCTTCGACTTCGCGCACTGCGACCCGAAAGAGGAAATTCGGAGCCAGCGGGTGATCGACCCACTCTCGGATGAGTGTTGGTGGACACGGATTGGCATCGAGGTCCGTCAGCAGCAGGTAGGGAGTGCCCTTGGAGGCCTGATTGAAGCTGCCGGCCTTTTTGCGTAGATAGCCGTAGCCCTCCAGCCCAAAAACCAGATGGATACGGAGCTCTTTGGGGGAGAGCTCGAGCATTTTGCGCGCGACGAGCTCGCTGAGGCGATCCTCGACCGCCAAATTGACATGGACGGTCATCAGGAAAATAGCGTAAGCTGGTAGGCCCCAGCCGGGGTGGTGGCCGGAATCACAGCCTCTGCGGGAGTCAAGCCTGATTGCAGCAGAGCTTTGACCTCCTTGTCGCTGGCGGCCAGAACCACGGCCGAGCCTTCTTTCTGCGGCTGCAGCAAGAGGATTTCCGCAGCATCGATTCCCCGATCTTTGAGCAAGTCATAGCTGTGCGTGCTGATGAAGACCTGCCTTCGCTTGGAGCGAGTCAGGCGATGGATGAGCGGTGGGAGTTGAGCGACGAGACCCGGGTGAAGGGACAGCTCGGGCTCCTCCAGGAGGAGCACGCCGTCTCCATCCAGGAGCGACCAGAGGAGTCCGAGCAATCTCAGGGTGCCATCAGACAGCTGGTCCTCGCGTTGCCAGGCGCCCTGGGGGCGCCAATGCTCATACTTGACCTCCAGATGGGGTGTACCCATCTCGTCTCGCTGGTCCCGCAACGAGCTAAATTGTGGGACCGCGATCTGCAGTGCTTTCTCAATTTTGCGAAGCCGCGAGCGCCGCGTCTTCTCGGGGGTTCTCACAATCCGCTCGAGCAGACCCCTTCCGAAGGGGTCTCCGGGCACCCCGGGTCCGGTGAAGGCATCACGGTGCCGCAGCAGCTGCGGCACCATATGGAGATACTCGACCCGGCTGAAGAACTGGCCAATTTCCCTGAACTCCGCGTTTGCATTGATCTGCTCGAGGTGGGTCTGAGTGAGTCGGTCCTGGTCTTTCTGATCGTCTTGATTGGGCCGGTCGAGAAGAACTCGGCCTTCCTTCCAGACCCTCTCTTTGCTCACCAGAGGGAGCCGGTTGCCGCGGACTTCCTGCCGCATCTCCAGCTCGTAACGCCACTCACCCTTATCGTTGTTGAGAGAAACGTCGATGCTTACCGTAGGGTCGTTTCGTGCCGAGAGACACCGGACCGTAGAGAGCCCTCCTCGGCTCTGCAATGCATCCTGGAGGCCTCCGCCGGGTTTGGCCAGGTCTCTGAGGAAACGGAACGCGTCCAACAGATTGGATTTACCCGATGCATTTGGACCGACCAGAAAGACGCGCTCGGTAAGGTCTACGCTCACCTCCCGAAAATTGCGCCAGTTTTTGAGAGCAAGTTGGGTGAAGAGCACGAGAGGCGTGTTCCCCTGCTGGTTCCAACTCCCCTGCCAGCCCGATGTCGACTCCCAGCATTGAAGGATTCGATCCGGAATCGGAGCGCGCGCTGCCCGCGTGCAGACAAGCCGGATCGGGCTCCTTTCTTTGTCTCGCCCGGCCACCAGCGTTCGCGCTCAAGCAGTCTTTCCACCGCACCCAGCCCCCGCTTCGGCTGCTCCAGCACGAGCTACGTCGGTCTCGCTGGAGACAGTCTGTTGAACGGCGCCGCGCCAATTCCTGAAGCGTTCAACGCGCGGCGCCTTAGCGCTGCTTGGCGCTGGGTGGCCGTGTGACCCGGGTGGGCCCGCTCAGTCGAATGCGCCGGGTGAGCTGGTTGTTGGTCTCATCGCTCTCTCGAACCCGGCCCTCCCAGTCGATGGTGGCGGTCACCTCGGCCTGCATTCCCTCTTGCAGGCCGACCAGCCCGATGGTGTAGCCTCCCGTGGAGACCTCCCGATGATGCTTGGGGACCGGAAAGCGGTAGTGGCTGTTGCCCTCGAACTCTCGCTCACCGGAGCGAATCTTGACCAGGAAGTCCTTTTCTTGCGGGGTATCCCAGCCACCGTCGTTGCGATAGTTGACCCGGATGTAGGGAGCATCCCAGTAGACCTCGGTGATGACCAGATCGGGCAAGCCTTCCGTCACTGCGACCTCCTGCTGCGCCAGGGGCGGAGTCGCGGCCTGAGCCGGCGGCCTGGACCGGAGCAGCCCAAAGCCGATTACCACCGCGGACAACAGCGCTCCGAGCCAGATCATTTCACGCCGCATGGCTCACTCCGAATCGTCGCTGTAATAAGCCCATTCCGGCTCTTCGGGCACCTCGCCCAGCAGGCGTTTGTAGCGTCCCAGAAGCTGGGGCGGCAAGGGAGCGAGCTCCACTCCCACCATGTGGTTGCCCGAATCGTGGGGACAACACCAGCGCACCACGCCGCTCACCGTCAACGGGATGCCCTCCACTTCCATGCGCACGCTGACGCCGCGCCCGACTTCGAGTGGCTCGCTGACCCCGAGGCGCAGGCCCGAATGGGAGAGGTCGATGACCACGGCGGGGGTCTGCGGGTCCGTCAGGTCAACTCGAAAGACTCTGGGGATACGCTCGGCGCGTCGCCGGTCCAGTGCCGTTCGCCCCTGATCGATCGGTCTGAAGTGCTGCTCGAGCAGGCTGTGCGCTTGCGGTGGACCGAGCACGATAGCGGTGTAGGAGCTGTCGTTCGCGAAATACTCCTCCACGCGGGTCTCGAGCAGCAGCGCCTCACCTGCCAGGGCGACCTGCAAATCCTGGTCGCCCTGAACGAGTCTCTCCGGGCATGTAAAGTGCAATCGCCCCCCCGCGTAGGCCGTGACCACGATTGACGGCACCCGAGTCTTTCGGAACCTGCCGAGCATGCGGGTAAGTTCGCTGACCCTGCGCTCGAGCCTGCTCGCAGGCTCGAGCTTCTGCCAAAGATTCACACCCTGCTGGAGGTGTCAAGCTCAGGAGTGCGCTGCCCCGGTTTTCCCTTTCAGCAGCTTCGGGAGCAGGCGGATCAGGTCGGTGGTGGTGACAATGCCCACCGCCTTGTCGTTGTTGGTGATGATCACGCGGTGGATCTTGGCCTCCAGCATGATCTCCACCAGGTCCTCCACCGGAGAGCTCTCGTCGGCCTGGTAGACGGCCGGCGTCATGATGTCGGCCACCGTCCGGGAGTCGACTTCCCCGATCGAGAAGCCGTCAAACTCCTCTTCCTCCATCCAGACGTCCCGGTAGTAGTGGGGCCGCGTGGCGTGAGGCACCATCTCGCCCTGCATCCCGGCTGTGTTGGCGATGTCCGTCATCGAGACGACGCCGATGGGTCGACCCAGGTCCACCACAGGAGCACCCGAGATCCCCCTGGAGGAGAACAGCTCCGCCAGCTCGGTGACCAGCATGTCGGGGGGGACGGTGATCAGCTTGCGCTGCATGATCTCTTTGGCCTTCATCTGTTTGGGCTCCTTCGCTTTGGTATCTTCAGACTATTCAGGGGGAGGAGGCGCCGAAATGATCCAGGTCACCTACCTCGGGGAGAATCGCGCCAGGGCCGAGAGATTCCTCCCGTGGGCCTCGCAGGGACCGACCTCTTGGCGGGAGAAGGCCCGAGCTTGCGATCACTACCGGTGGAGGACCGTTCCGTGCACATCCTGCTGGCCGACAAGCTCGATCCCCGCGCCATCGAGCTCTTCAAGCAACCCGGCGTCCAACTGAGCAACCGCCCCGAGCTGGGCCCCGACGACCTGCCCGGTCAACTGGGAGACGTCGAGGTCCTGGTGGTGCGCTCGACCAGAGTGACCGGCAGGGCCATCGAGGCTGCGCCTCGGCTGGGCCTGATCATCCGGGCCGGCTCGGGGGTCAACACCATCGACGTCGAGGCCGCCTCGGCTCGAGGCATCTTCGTGGCCAACTGCCCGGGGAAGAATGCGGCCGCCGTGGCCGAGCTGGCGGTGGGGCTGATCCTCTGCCTGGACCGGCGCATCTCCGATAATGTGGCTGATCTGCGGGCCGGCAAGTGGAACAAGAAGGAGTTCAGCAAGGCCGAGGGCCTGAAGGGGAAGACCGTGGGGCTGATCGGCCTGGGCCAGATCGCCCAGGAGGTCATGGCCCGCCTGCGCCCCTTCGGGGTGCGCTTTGTGGCCTGGTCCAGGAGCCTCACGCCCGAGAAGGCGGAAGAGCTGGGTGTCACCCGCTGCGCAGATCGGCAGGAGGTGGCCCGCCACGCTGACATCGTCAGCGTGCACGTGGCTCTGACCTCCGATACGAAGGGCTTCCTCAGTCAGGCGTTCTTCGAGGCCATGAAGCCCGGGGCGTTCTTCATCAACACTTCGCGGGCCGAGGTGGTGGACCAGGCGGCCATGCTCAAAGCCCTGGAGGCTGGCAAGATCCGCGTCGGCACCGACGTGTTCGAGAGCGAGCCCTCGGGCGGGGCGGCCGAATTCGCCAGCCCGGTCGCTCAGCATCCGCAGGTGGTGGGCACGCACCACATTGGGGCCTCCACCCAGCAGGCCGAGTTCGAGACGGGGGAGGAGGCGGCCCGGATCGCCAACGCTTACCTGACCGGCCAGCCTATCCCCAACTGCGTCAACCTGCGCGACGCGCCGCCCAGCAGCTACGGCCTGCTGGTGCGCCACGAGGACCGGGTCGGCGTGCTGGCCGGCGTGTTCCAGACCCTCAAGGAAGAGGGCTTGAATGTTCAGGAGATGGAGAACCTGGTTTTCCAGGGGGCCAGGGCCGCCTGCGCCCAGATTTTGCTCGACAGTCCGGTCACCGAGAATGCTCTCGCGCGGCTGGAGAAGTGCGACGGAGTGCTTTGCGCTCGCAGCACCGAGCCGCTGGCGCCGGTCACGGCGTGAGCCGCTCGGCCCAGCTGGTCGAGCGCATCCTTCAGGGAGACCGCCGGGCCGCCGCCCGGGCCATCAGCCTGCTGGAGAACCATGCCCCCGAGGCGCGCGCTATCGCCGAGGGCCTGGCAGGGCATCGGGGCAAGAGCTTTCGGGTGGGGATCACCGGCCCTCCGGGGGCCGGCAAGTCCACCCTGGTGGACGGCCTGGCCCGCGAGCTGCGCAAGCGCGACCGCACCGTCGGGGTGGTCGCGGTGGATCCCAGCTCGCCTTTCTCGGGCGGAGCGCTGCTCGGTGACCGGGTGCGCATGGGTCGCGCCCTGGAGGACCCGGGCGTGTTCGTGCGCAGCATGGCCAGCCGGGGCACCATGGGCGGGCTGGCCCGCTCGGCCCAGGAGGCGGCCGACGTGCTGGACGCTCTGGGCAAGGACTGGGTCATTCTGGAAACCGTGGGAGTGGGCCAGAGCGAGCTGGCGGTGGCGGCAGCCTGCGACGTCACCGTGGTGGTGCTGGTGCCCGAAGCGGGAGGAGCGGTGCAGGCCATGAAGGCCGGCTTGATGGAGATAGCCGACCTCTTCGTGGTCAACAAGAGCGACCGCCCGGGCGCCGACGAGATGCTGGCTCAGCTGCGCGAGACGGCTCACTACCTGGATCGCGAGGGCTGGAAGGTGCCCATCCTCAAGGTCATCGCCATCCAGGAGCAGGGCCTGGAGGCCCTGCTCGACCGTCTGGAGAGCTACCACGCCTGGCTGCAGGAGGGGGAACGGCTGGAAGAGAAGCGGCTGCGCCAGGCTGCCCTCCGGATTCGCGATCTGGTGCGAGCGCGGCTGGAAGAGCGTCTCTGGCTCGACCCCGAGGTCGATGCCGTCGTGCAAGAGAACGCCCGACACGTGCTCGCGGGGCAGCTGGCCGTGCACCAGGCTGCCATCAATGTGTGGGGAACGGTGCGCGAGCGCCTCACGGAGCTGGAAGGCATATGAGCGAAGCGCCTCTCAAGATCTTGATCGCCAAGGCCGGGCTCGACGGCCACGACCGGGGGGCTAAAGTGGTGGCCCGGGCCCTGCGCGACGCTGGCATGGAGGTCGTCTACACGGGCCTTTTCCAGACTCCCGAAATGATCGTGGAGGCAGCCATCCAGGAAGATGCCGACGCCGTCTGCCTGTCGATCCTGTCGGGGGCGCACATGACGCTGTTTCCCCGGGTCAAGGAGCTGCTGGATCAAGAGGGCCTGCAGCACGTGCTGGTCTCAGGCGGTGGCATCATTCCGGCCGACGACATGGCCGAGCTCCAGGCCCTGGGGATGGGCCGGCTGTTTGGCCCGGGCTCGGGGCTGGAGGAGATTATTTCCTACTTTCGCCAGGAGATCCCGCGTCGCCGGTTGGCGCGCAAAGACTGAGGAGGAGCCTTGAACATCCACGAGTATCAGGGGAAAGAGCTGATGGCCCGCTTCGGGGTGCCCACCCCGCGAGGCAAGGTGGCGGCCACGCCCGACGAGGCGAAGGCTCACGCCGCGGAGTTTGGCGGCAAGGTGGCCGTGAAGGCCCAGGTGCACATCGGGGGGCGCGGCAAGGCCGGCGGTATCAAGCTGGCCAGCTCGCCCGACGAGGCGCAGGCTCACGCCAGCAAGATCCTGGGCATGGACATCAAGGGCCTGACGGTCCGCAAAGTGCTGGTGGAAGAGGCCCTGGAGCTGGACAAGGAGTTCTATCTCGGCGTTATCTTGGATCGCACCCGCTCAACTCACTGCATCATGTTCAGCCCGATGGGCGGCATGGACATCGAGGAGGTGGCCGAGAAGCACCCCGATCAGCTCAAGAAGGTGCACGTCAATCCCCTGCTCGGCCTGCTCAAGCACCAGGTGCGCGAGCTCGTCTATGCTTACGAGCTGCCCGACGCCACGCGCAAGGACCTGGCCAACTTCATCGAGACGCTCTACAAGCTCTACAGCGGCATGGACTGCCTGCTCTCGGAGATCAATCCGCTGGCCATCACCAAGGACGGCCGCATGATCGCCGCCGACGCCAAGTTCACCTTCGATGAGAACGCGCTGTTCCGCCACCCCGAGTTGGAAGAGCTGCGCGAGGTGGCCGAGTCGGACCCCTTCGAGCAGCGGGCCCATGAGGAGCGCCTGGCTTACGTGCGGCTGCACGGCGAAGTGGGCGTGATCGGCAACGGGGCCGGCCTGGTGATGGGCACCCTGGACACGGTCAGCCGGGTGGGCGGCAAGCCCGCCAACTTCCTGGACGTGGGGGGTGGGGCTTCGGCCGTCGTGGTGACGAAGGCGCTCAGCCTGGTCAGCTCCGATCCCAACGTCAGGGGGGTGCTGTTCAATATCTTCGGGGGCATCACCCGCGGTGACGAGGTGGCCAGAGGCATCGTGCAGGGCGTCAAGAGCGCCAACGTGACCCTGCCCATCGTGATTCGCCTGGCCGGCACCAACTCCGAGGAAGGGCGGGCCATTCTGGCCGAGGCCGGATACCAGACCGCCGCCACCATGGAGGAAGCGGCCGAGAAGATTGTGGCCCTGACCCGCTAAGGCGCCGTTGGATACTTCAGGATCTGGCGTGGCGCCGTTCAACAGATTGTTGACAGTCCCGAGCGTAAGCGCCGGACTGTAAGAAGGAGCAAGCAATGAGTATTCTGATCGACAAGAGCACCCGCGTTCTGGTGCAGGGCATCACCGGCCGCGAGGGCGGCTTCCACACCCAGCAGATGATCTCGTACGGCACGAAGGTCGTGGCCGGAGTGACCCCTGGAAAGGGGGGTCAGGAAGTCCTCAATGGCGTTCCGGTCTTCAATACCGTGGCTCAAGCGCTCAAGAAGACCGAGGTGGATGCCTCGGTGATCTTCGTGCCCCCGCCCCTGGCTTGCGACGCCATCCTCGAGGCGGCCCACGCCGGGATCAAGCTGATCTGCTGCATCACCGAAGGGGTGCCCATTCACGACATGGTGCGGGTGCGGGCCGAAGTGCTGCGGGTGGGCGCCCGGTTGATCGGTCCCAACTGTCCGGGGCTGATCACTCCGGGGCAGTGCAAGATCGGGATCATGCCCGGCAGCATCTTCAGCGCCGGCAACGTGGGCCTGATCTCGCGCAGTGGAACCCTGACCTACCAGGCGGTGGACGCCCTCACCCGGGCCGGTCTGGGTCAGAGCACCTGCGTGGGCATCGGGGGCGACCCGGTCAACGGCACCCAGTTCACTGACCTTCTGCCGCTTTATGAGAAGGATCCTGATACCCGAGCCCTGGTCGTGATCGGCGAGATCGGCGGCAGCGCCGAGGAGGAGATGGCTGCCTGGCTGGGTGCGCACAAGGTTCCCGCGGTGGCCATGATCGCTGGTCGCACCGCCCCTCCGGGCAAGCGGATGGGTCACGCCGGGGCCATCGTCAGCGGCAACGTGGGCACGGCTCAGGCCAAAGTCGATTCCCTGCGCAAGGCGGGAGTGCCGGTGGTGGATACCACCGACGAGATGGTGGCTGAGATTCGGAAAGTGCTCCAGCCGGCCAAGGCTTGAAGCCCCGCTACGTCACCGAGGAGGAGGTGGACCGGGTCGTTTCGGCCCGTCCCCTCACCGACGCGCTCGAGCAAGCCTTTCGCACCCTGGCGACAGGGCAGGCCCGCCAGGCGCCGCGGTTGCGAGTCACCTCTCCTCCGCACGTGCTGCACAACCTCCCCGCCATCGGTCTGGGACGAGCAGGCCTCAAGACCTATCTTTCGGGGCCGCAGGGTGTGACCATGGTGACGGTCGTGTTCGAGCTCGAGAGCGGGCGGTTGGAGGCCATCATCGAGTGCAACCGGCTCAGCCAGCTTCGCACCGGCTGCGCCACCGCCCTGGCCACGCGCTATCTGGCCGAGCCCGGCCCTCAGCGCCTGGCTTTGTTAGGAGCCGGCACGGTGGCTCGCGGTCAGCTCGAGGCCCTGGCGGCCGAGCAGGAGCTGGCCGAGGTGCGCGTGTTCAGCCCTCGTCCCCAGAGCCGCGACGATTTCGTGGGCTGGGCCCGGGAGCGGCTCTCCCTGGAGGCTCGTGGGTGTGCCAGCCCGAGCGAGGCGCTGGAAGGCGCCAACCTGGTGGTGACCGCCACCAGCTCCGGAAAACCGTTGGTGGAGGAGGCGATGCTGGCTCCAAAGTGCCACCTCAACGCCGTGGGCGCCAATCGGGCCGGGCGGCGCGAGCTGGCCTCCGAGGTGGTGCTGTCGAGCCAGCTCACGGTGGTGGACGATCTCGAGCAGGCCCGCATCGAAGCTGGCGATCTGCTCGAGGTGGCAGGGCTCGACTGGGGCCTGCTCGTGCCGCTGGCCTCCCTGGTGGCCAACCCCCCCGCCCGGCGACCCGATAGAACTTTATTCAAGTCGCTGGGAGTGGCCCTCGAGGACCTGGCTGCTGCCGTCTACGTCTTGCAGCTGCTGGAAGCCTGATCGGCTTCATCTCTGGCCTGGCGGCCCAAAATGGCTTGAGGTCGATTCAGTTAACAATTTTGATCGGCAACGCTTGCAAGCCATGAAGGGGGTGTGCTATACTGCGGTTGGGCTCAAGCCCTACTGCAAAAAACCGCTTGCCGACGCCACTTCTGCGACTGCGAAGGGGTTTCGGAGAGGAGGAAGCCAGAAAGACCCGGCCTCAGGCGCCAGGCGCACGCGAGGCCCGACCATCGGCGCGGGGCATCCGAGAGGATCGTCCGCAGCAACTTGTGGGAGGAAAACGTATGACCACGAATTCAGCTCTGTTCTGGGAGTTATTTGAATCCACCGGGTCGGTTACTGCCTACATTCTTTATCGCCAGGTCCTGGCTGAGCCCGAAACCTAAGCGCAATTTTTGATAGATCTTCAAGACACCTCTCCCCGTGAGAGGTGTCTGTTTGTTCTCAGAGAATCAGCGGCGATGAAACTGTCGACCGCTCCTGTCGTCGCTGAAAAACTGTCGACCGCTCCTGTCGTCGCTAAAAAACTGTCCCTCTGGCTGACCCTGACCATCCTGCTGCTCGCCCCGGCCCTGGCCCAGAGCCGTGAGCTCAAACTGTCAGCCGATCGGCTCGATTATGACGACGCCCGTCACAGGGTGCGCCTGGTGGGCAGCGTCCGGCTGGAGACCCCGGGAGCGGTGTTGACCTCGCCCTACGCTGAGTACAATACCGACACCCGGGTTGCCGAGATGTCCGGGGGAGTCAAGATGGTGACCAGCGATGCCACGGCCGTGGCCAGCCGGTTGACCGTCTACTATCCCGACCGACGGGCCGTGCTGGCCGGGAACGTCCGACTGGTCACCGACAAAGGTCCGGGCCAGACTCCGGCCACACTGCTGGCCGACAACCTGGATTACTTCTGGGAAGCCGGCCTGGGGAACGCTCGGGGCGGCATTCAGGTCACCCAGGGCGAGCGGCGGGTCTACGCCGACCGGGCCACCTACCAGCGCGATCAGGCCACCGTCGATCTCGAGGGTGCTGTCCGCTTCGAGCAGGGGACGGAAGGCTGGCTCACCGCCGACCGGGCCCGACTCAACCTCGTTTCCGAGACAGTCAGCGCCTCGGGGGGCGTCTTCGCCCGGATGCTGGTGGACGAGCCCGAGCCCGGGCCCCGCAAGCCTGGAACGCTGCCGGCTCCGGAAGTGCTCGAGCCTGACCTTCCCCTGGAGAGCATCCAGGCCGCGCCCCCGGCTTCCCTGCCTGGCCTCTGATATACTGATCCCATCGACGCGGTCGAAGGGAGCCTCATGAGAAACTGTCTTTTCACGCTGGCCCTGGTTGCGGCGCTGGGGGGCGGGGCGGTGGCCCAGCCCCCGGTGAGCCCCCGTGCCAAGCAAGCCATCAAGGACGCCGCAAACACCAAGAACGACGTCAACAATCAGATCAACAACACCAACAAGGCAACCACACCAACCGCACCTCCCCCCGCTTCCAAACCTCCCAAGACCTCGCCGCCCAAAACGGGCGCCACGAAGACGACCGCCGCCCCCGCGGCCGCTCCTGCCGGGATGACCAGCGCCGCCCACCAGGCCGCCCTGGCGGGCAACCTGGATGGGCTGAAGGCCTGCGTGGGGCAGGACCTGACCAGGCTGCGAGCCAGAGACGATCAGGGCAACACCCCCCTCCACCTGGCCGCCTGGAAAGGCCACAAGGACGTGGTGGCTTACCTGCTCGAGAACAAGGTGGAGGTGATGGCGCTCGACCCGATGGGCGTCTCTCCCCTGCATCTGGCGGCCAGCAATGGCCACCGCGAGGTCGTGGTCATGTTGCTCGATGCCGGGGCTGATCCCAACGCGGTCACTCGCGACAAGGGCATGTCAGCTCTCCACCGAGCCGCCGGCTCCGGCCAGGCAGAGGTGGTCCGGGTGCTGCTCGAGCGCGGGGCCCGGGTGGATCTGCCTGATCGCAGCGGTCAACTGCCCCTGGCCCTGGCCGAGCGCTACCAGCAGGGTGAGTGGCAGACGGTGGTGGAGTTGCTCAAGAAGCAACAGCCCTGAGCCCCTTTGTTCGATCGGACCTTTGGAGGACGGGCCGGCCGGGCCGCGATTGCGAGCGTTCGAAAGGTCTCCCAGCGGTCACCGTGGAACCTGCCCCCCCCTCCATGAAGCTGTGCTATTGGGTTCTGTTCCTCTTGCTCACTCTCTCCCCAGCCCTGGCTGAGTTGCCGCTGGCTTCGGCCGGCGCGGCCGGGGGCGAGAGCTTTGCCGACCGGGTGCTGGTGGCCCGGGCCTCGCTGCTCGAAGGCCGCGAGCGTGCCCGCGCGGCCATGAACGGCCTGCTCGGCCTGCAACCGACCACGACCCTGGAACAAGCGGTCCTGGCTCGCGCCCTGGGCGAGGGAGCCGTGCACTTCTCCGGCCAGGATGCCTCGCTGTCGGCCAGCCTGGCCCAGCAGGCCGAGCGAGAGCTCGAGTTTCTGACCCCCTGGCTGGCAGACTATCCAGCCCTGATGAAGGTGCACGGCTTTGAGGAGCCGGCCTGGTTGCGGGGACAGTCCGATACCGTGGCGCACGCGTTGCTGGCCTGGGTAGCGGTGGACAAGCTCGACCCCCGCCCCGATCGTCGCAAGATCATCCAGCAGTTCGCCGAGGGCCTGGTCCTGCTGCAGCGCAAGTCCACTCACCTTTATCCCTACGGGGCCCACGTCTCGTTTTATCCCAGTCCCGAGCTCGAGCCTTATGCTCCCACTCCCGATGGCCAGCTCGTGCCGGGAGTCTCCTGGATCTTGCAGAACAGTCCCCAGGTCGAGGCCCTGGTGGCCGCCGGCACTCACCTCAGCAGCCCTGCTTTGATCCAGTCGGCCGAGGTGGAGGGGTTGGGCATGCTGGCCCACGTGGTGGCTTCCGGCAAGCTCGCTTACGGGTATCTTCCGCGGCCCCAGGATGGGGGGTCAAGTCGGGGGGCCCTGGTCTTGATCGAGAACCTGGTCAGCCTGGAGAAGGCTACCGGAAGACCGGTCTACGCAGTTCTGGCCGGAATGGCCGCGGGCTGGGCCCGGCCGGGCTCGAATCCGGCCGAGCAGGCGGCCGCCCAGCTGGCCGACTCGCTCCTCAAGGGCCTGCCGGCCGAGCGCTACCGCCCGGTCGAAGACCTGCAGCCCCCCTTCAGCTACCAGGTGATGGATGCCGAGAATGGCAAGGCGGTCATCAAAGCCTTTGACGTGATGGACGTGACCTACCCGGGAGGCTTTCCGGGCAAACTGGTCACGGTTGGCCGCGAGCAGATGTTCTGGATGCGTTTTGACGTCGACCGCGAGGACGAGTATTACTTCTACCTGGTCTGTCTCAAGACGACTCAGGCAGGGCTGGTCTCGGTGGCCATGCGCATCGACGGTGACAAGATCTTCACCGTTCAGCTCGGGGGAGCCACCGACAGCTCCTTCGTGGATCTGGCCTTCGTGGCCGGTCCCCGGCGCTTGAGGTCGGGCCCTCACAGCTTCGGGATCCGTTTCTCGGGTCTCTTGATGAAGCAACCGGCCATCCTGGATGCGGTCATCGTGCAACCAGTGGTCGAACGCCGCCTGGTCAAGCTCAAGGACGGCGAGCATCTGCTCCTGCTCAAGAATCTCAAGCCCGAAGCCACGGCCACCGTGGTCACCGAGTGCGACCCTTCCCTGGCCCGGGTGGTGGCCTCGGTGGACGGCACCGGTCAGAGCTTCCAGCCCACCACCAGCGTCGACCGCAAGGGCAAGAAGCGCCTCAACCTCCCTGCGGGAGGCGTGGTGGCCTTGCAGTTTCGGAGGTAGATCGTGCACATCACCGAGTCGCGTCACCCTGACTCGCAGAACCTGGATCAGATGCCTACCCTGGAGGTGGTGCGCCTGATGAACCAGGAGGACGCTCGGGTCGTGGAGGTTATTGCCCAGGCCCTGCCTTCCATTGCCGCCCTGGTGGACAAAGTGGCCGAGCAGTTGCGCTCGGGAGGACGTCTCTTCTACGTGGGCGCCGGCACCAGTGGCCGATTGGGGGTGCTGGACGCCTCAGAGTGTCCGCCCACCTTCGGGACCGATCCCGAGATGGTGCAGGGCATTCTGGCTGGCGGACTGGAGGCCTGTGTGCGGGCGGTGGAGCACGCCGAGGACGACCCGGATGCCGCCTCTTCCGAGCTTCGTTCGCTCAGTCTGGACGCGCGCGACGTGGTGGTGGGCATCTCGGCCTCCGGGCGCACGCCCTACGCCCTGGGCGCGGTGCGTTACGCGCGGGAGCTGGGAGTCCCCACCGGCTCCATCTGCTGCAACTCCGGCACTCCTCTCAGCCTGGAGGTCGATTTCCCCATCGTGCTGGAAGTGGGGGCCGAGGTGCTGACCGGCTCCACCCGCCTCAAGGCGGGAACGGCCACCAAGATGGCTCTGAACATGATCTCCACGGCCGCCATGGTCAGGCTCGGGCGAGTGCTGGGGAACCTGATGGTGGACCTGCGCCCCAACAGCCAGAAGCTGCAGGTGCGCCAGGTTCGCAATGTGGCCGAGGCCGCCCGGGTCAGCCAGGAGGTGGCCGCCAGCTGCCTCGAGCAGGCTCAGGGCAACGTCCGGCTGGCTTCGGTCATGGCCGCCGGGGGGCTCACGCCGACTCAGGCCGAGGAGCTGCTCGCAGCCCATCCCGACTTGCGGGAAGCCCTGGAGGCCGCGCGCTCGGGTCGATGAGCGCTCGCCTGCTGGCCCTGACAGCTCTGTTGGGCCTGCTCTGCTGCGCCGCCCCCCGACCCGAGACGGACAGGATCTACCTGCTGCGCAGCCAGGCCACCCTGGCCCAGGCTGGCTGGCGGGGGGAGTGGGAGCTGGAATGCGCCCGGCGCACTCTGGCCAGCCTGGGCGCCGAGCCCGAGGTGATCGGCGAGGAGCGTCTGGCGGATCTTGCGCCCGGGCTGCTGGTGCTCTCCAACGTGCGCAACATGAGCGAGCCCGATGCCGAGGCGGTGCGCGCCTTCTGCCGCAAAGGAGGGCGTGTTCTGGCCACCGCCCTGACCTCCTATCGCCAGGCCGACGGCTCCCCCTGGCAACCCAACAACTTTGCTCTGGCCGACGTCCTGGGGGCTGACTTTCTGCGCTGGGGCGCTCCCGACCGCATGGACAAGATCCTTCTGGGCAAGCGCAACGCCATGCTGGTCAGACCTCGCGACCACGCCCGTGTGCGAGCTCGCTTCGAGAGCGGCGATCCGGCCATTCTGGAGACCGACTGGGGAACCTATGTGGCCGAAGACCTGCTCGCGCCCGAGGATACGGCCGCCCCCGAGGTGCGCAAGCTGCTGGCCGAGCTGTTGACCCGGCTTTCTCCGCTGCGCAGCTTCGCGCCCGGTCCCTACACCGAGCTGCCGCCCCCCCTGCCCTTTCGCGAGACGCTGCCCGAGGGCGAGAGGCTGGACGTGCTGGTGGAGGAGAAGGTCCCTGCCATCAAAGTGGGCTCGCGGGAGGTGCGGGCCATCCTCACGGTGGGCAAGCCCCCTGCCCTGGCGCTCTATGACCGGGCAGGAAAGCTGCTGCGCCGCAGCAGCGAACCCCTGATTTTGCAGGAGAAACCTTACACGGCGTTGCGCATCACTCGCAGCAACGGCAGCTATCGCTGGTCGGCCTATCGGGGGGAGGTGGTGCTGGTTCCCGAGCTGCACGGACTGAGCGTGCTCAACCGGTTGACGCTGGAGGAATATCTGGCCGGAGTGGTGCCCAACGAGGTGCCCCCCGGTTTCCCGGCCGAAAGCTTGAAAGCGATGGCGGTGGTGGCCCGCAGCTACTCGCTGGCCCACCGGGGGGCGCATTCCGGGGCCGACCTGTGCGACGAGGTGCACTGCCAGGTTTACGGCGGACTCGCCTCCGAGGCCGACAGCACCACGGCGGCGGTGCTGGCCACCCACGGCGGCGTGCTTTCTTCTCTTGGCCAACCCGTCGACGCCACCTTCCACGCCGTCTGCGGCGGGGTGGGGCAGGACGCCGACCGGGTCTGGTCCGGTCGCGGGGCGGCCTATCTTCGCGGCCGCCCCGACACGCTCGAGTCCGATCCGGGCAGTTTGGCCAGCGAGGAGGCGGTGAGGACTTTCCTCGAGCACCCTCCCGAGGACGCCTGCTGTCGCCAGGCCGGCCGGTTTCGCTGGCGGGAGAGCTACTCTCGCCAGGAGATGGAGCAGCGTCTGAACGCCTCTCTCAGTGTGCTGGTCAAGGCCGAGTGGCACGGGCTCGGTCGCTTGAAAGCCCTTCGAGTCACCGAGCGCGGCCCTCTGGGGCGGGTCGAGGCACTCGAGGTGGAAGGCGAGCAGTGCCGCTATACGGTACGGGGGGATCGGGTGCGCTGGCTGACCAGCGGTGGGAAGATCGGGGCAGCCGGGTTGAACAGCACTCTTTTTGTGGTGAAGCTTGTCGGGGACAGGGTCGAGCTGGACGGGGGGGGCTGGGGCCACGGTGTGGGCATGTGCCAGGAGGGCGCGGCCGGAAGAGCCCGCTCAGGGTGGAAGTACCCGGCCATTCTGGAGCATTACTACCCGGGAACCGACCTTACAGGACCCCCTGCACCCTGAGCGAAGGGCTCTTCTTCCAGTTTGCATGGGAGGATGCCGATGTCGTCACGAGCGTTTCTGTTTGTTTGTCTGGGGTTGATGCTGCTGCGGCCCGTGCCGGCTCAGGCTCAGGCCCAGGAAAAGTCTCTCTATGAGCGGCTGGGCGGGCTCTATGCGGTCTCAGCTCTGGTGGACGATTTCATCGACCGCCTGCTCTCCAACGAGCTGATCATCCAGAACGAGCACGTCAAAGGCGCTCTGCAGCCCAGGCCGTTCAACAAGGTGCCCGGGCTCAAGGTGCACATCGTCAACCTGGTCTGCCAGCTTACGGGTGGGACCGAGCACTACTCGGGTCGTGACATGGCCAGCTCCCACGCGGGGCTTCAGATCCGCCCCAACGAGTGGGACGCCATGGTGGGCGACTTCAAGGCCGCCATGGAGGCCATGAAGATCCCTGCCAGAGAGCAGGCCGAGTTGCTCGAGCTGGTGGGCTCCACCAGGAAAGACATCGTCCGCTAAGGAGGGTTTGAGTAAAGGCCCGATCTCGGTCGGGCTTGGATGCGCCAAGCAGGTCCCTGGGGGTGGAACCCTCGACGCCCCTGGATTGGATGCGCCCAAGCAGGTCCCCGGGGGGTGGAACCTGCCCCGTTTCGGTGCTACGATTTACAGGGTGGCCCGGCTCCGGCATAGGAAGGGTATCACGGTGGCTGAGCTTGTCATGGCCATCGTGCTGCTGGGGATGATCGTGACGGTCACGGTCATGGTCTTTACCCGGATGCTGGCCTCCACCAGCAAGACCACCAACCAGACCGTGGGGCTCGTTTTCGCCCAGCGCCGACTCGAGCAGGCGACCCAGATCGGCCCGCCCGAAACACCCGGAGGGCCGGGCTGGGGAATCTCCGATCCGAGCGAGGTGCTGGCAGAAGGGGTCTACACGCCCGATGATCGGCTTCAGACTACGTTCTGGAATCGCCTGACGGTGCAATCCCTGGACGAGCGCTCGGTCATGCCCGACGGAGGTCGGAAAATGGGTGATCTGTATCGTCTGAGGGTGGAAGTCTACTGGTGGGCCAGCGACCCCGACAACCCTCAGCCGATCGTGCGTCAGGGCCTGGGGGTCCAGAAAGTCGAGCTCGAGACGATCTACTACTACCAGAGGATGAAAGATTGAATCGGCGCGGGCTCACCCTCCCGGAGGTGGTGGTCTGCTTTGGCATCTTCAGCCTGCTCTCGCTGGTGGCCCTGGGGACCCTGGTCTACGGAGCGACCGGATTTCACCAGGTCGTCTACCAGCAGGGCTCGCAGAACGATGTACGGCGAATCATGGCCGCTTTGCAGCGCGATCTTGCCTCCACCCACCATCGTTCCATCACCGTCGAGAAGCGCCAGAGTGTCGCTGGCTACGCCCGCGACGCGATGGCGCTATGCTCGCTCGACAGTTGGAGCGATCCGGCCAACTTCGACAACTACCTGCGACCGCGCTGGAACTGTTACGTCGTCTACTACGCCAGCCGCGAGCAGAACGGCGTCAACGAGGCCGGCAAACTGGTTCGTCAGGTGTGCTATCCTCGGGGCACCCCGGTCGGGGCGTTCGAGTATGCCACCTTCATCAGCTCCCCCGAAAGCCTGATCCGCGATGGGGAGCCGCTGCAGAGCGATGAGGTGCGCTCGCAGATCCTTACGGACCGTCTCTGGAAATTCGAGCTGGTCGACAATCCTCTGACCCAGTCAGTCTCCATCCGTCTGTCCCTGCGCAACCCGCCCCAGAAACGGGCCACGGGAATCGAGCGCGACCTGCACAGCATAGAAGTCCTTCAAGAGATCAAGCCGGCCAACACCTGGCCTCAAATCTGAGCTGAGAGGATCTGCGATGCGAGAATCACGTCAGGGCGTAGCACTGTTTCTCGTGCTCACCATCCTGGGCGTCATCACCACCATGCTGGGTGCCTTCGTGGCCCTCAATCAGCAGAACTTCAGCCTGCTGGCCAGCTCGATGGAGCAGTCCGAGGCCCTGCAGGCTTGCCTGAGCGGCTACAACTATGCTCTCTACCGCATCGAGCACGACAAGAGCTGGGGGAAGGACGCCTTCAATGGGCTCGATGACGCCGCTCCACCCACGGGGACCGCTCTCGATGGAACGCTGAGCTGCGATCTGATCGAGCCCTCGCGCCTCTTCTTCAGCATCCAGGGTACGCGCATGAAGTTCGAGCTGACTGTTGTCAACAATCTCCCGGTTTCCTCGCGCTCGGGGGGGAGCCCGGACCCGGACACCCGACCCGGCGGGATGCCGGTAGTGGCCGACGATGCTCTCTACCTGCGCATCGTGGGTCGGGCCGGTCGGGCCACCAAAAGGGCGGATGTGGTGCTGCACACGGCCCCGGCCTTCGACTCGGCTGCCCTGAGCAACGGCGACCTGGAGATTCGCCAGGGGCGCGTGCACATCGACAGCCATGATCCCATGCGCAACTTCATCAAGTCCAACGGAGACATCAACCTGCCTCGCGTCAACCGGGCCGGCGATGTGCGCTTTCGGCACACGGGCGACACCGCGCCCACCAAGCGTCCGCCTTACGGCCACGCGTTGGCGCGTAACACGGTGCGCTCCGGTCCGACCGACCTGGGGCAGAACGATGAGGCTCTGGCCCAGGCCAGGCAGGACTCGCAGGGGTTTCTGGCTCCCAAGTCGCCGCGCAAGGCCGAGATTCTCAATCTGGACTTCGCCGACATCAATTTGCCGCCCGGGGCCGAGTCCAACCTGCCGCCCGGGAACTACGTGTTTACCACCACCAAGGTCAATATCCCCGTTCAGGTGACCTACACGGACTCGGAAGGGATCCCGGTCTCCGAGCGCAAGAACCTGCGCATCACGGTGCCCGCCATCGTGCGGCGCAACGCCGAGACCGATGCGGTGGAGAAGGTCTGGTGGAGCGACACCGACATCTACATCCCCCCCAATACAGGCACCTGGCTCCCGGGCATCGGGGGCGCCGTGGTGACCCAGCTCGGCGGAGAGAGCCTGGCTGAGAACGTGCCGGCCTCCGAGGTTCTCTCGGGGGAGCCTCCCATGGCCATGCTGGCCCCGGGGGTCCAGGCCGACCTTTGGAACGCCACCGTTCAGGTGCAGCAGAACTATCGGGTCAACGTGGAGGGAGGCTTCGGTTTGCGCTATGAGCGCCGCAGTCAGCGCACCACGGTGCAGGAGGGCCCCGAAGGCATCGACGTGGGGGACTACGAGGTCCCGGAGGGCTCCAAGGATGCCCTGCTGATCATGGGCGACGGCACCAGCGGGTCCTCGATCCGGGCCACGGGCAAGGTGGACCTGCGCCAGGTGACCGGCAAAGGCGCCATCCTGGCCAACGACGACCTGACCCTGAACGGCACGCTGGTGGCCGAGGGGACCGGGGTGGAGACGGGCGGTCTGGCCTTGATGTCGGAGCGGGACGTCGTCCTGAACGTGCCCGAGGAGACCTACGAGGCCGACACGGTCACCGATACCCTGCGTAACACCGTTTTTCGTGGCCTGGTGTACGCCGAGCGAGACTTCGTGGTGCGCCCCCTCAGCAGCGACGCCAGGGTGACCCGCAGCCTGGACATCACCGGCTCCGTGGTGGCCCGGCGCGGCAAGATCGTGGTGGAGGGCACCAACGAGGTCAACCTGACCTACGACCCGCGCTATCTCGACGATGTCGTCAAGGACCTGAGCAACAACCGCATCAAGCTCGAGCGCTACTCCTTCACCTTCAAGTGAGGCTCACTCTTCAGGGGCCAGCTTGAAGCCCTTACGGCCCAGGAACAGCATGACCACGGAGAACGCGATGAGCACCGCGCCCCAGATCAGGTTGATATTGACGCCCAGCGACCTGACGTAGGTCTCGGGCGGCGTCATCAAACCGTAAATGGCCAGCAGCAGGCCCTTGACCAGGAACATCAGCCCGATGGGAACGCGAATGTCCAGTCCACCCATCTTTCCTCCTCTGTCAGTAAAAAACCAGATTGAGCAAGATCACGCCGATACCCACCAGCACGGCCAGGAAGGCCGGTTTCTGGTAGAAGGCCAGGTGGCCTTCGGCAGGGCGCTCGGTGAGCGAGTAGACCAGGCCCTTGAGCTCCTCGTCGGGGCGTGGTTTCGTGACCAGGCTGACCAGGATGGTGACCACGAAGCAGGTGGTCCAGGCCGCGATGGCGGTGTAAAAGGTCTGGGCCATCGGGTTGGGATAGGTGTGCAGCACGCCCAGCAGGCCACCCTTGATGCCCGGCACGGCCCCGGCCGGCAGGGTCAGGCAGTGGTGGAAGAAGGCCGCCAGGGTGCCTGACACAAGCCCGGCGAAGGCGCCGTTCCCGGTGGCCCGTTTCCAGATCATGCCGAGCAGGAAAGTGGCGAAGAGAGGTGCGTTCACGAAGGCGAAGACCAGCTGCAGCACCTCCATGATGTTGTTGAATTGGAGCGCCAGGTAGGCCGCCACCATGCTCAGGCCGATGCCCCACACGGTGGCCATGCGTCCCACCCACAGGTAGTGCTCGTCGGAGGCCTCCTTCTTGAGGTAGGCCTGGTAGATGTCGTAGGTCCAGACGGTGTTGAAGGCGGTCACGTTCCCGGCCATGCCTGACATGAACGAGGCCAGCAGGGCGGTCAGGCCCAATCCCAGCATGCCGGCGGGAAAGAAGTACAAGAGCAGGGTCGGGATGACCATGTCGTAGTCGGGCTCAAGCTGGCCGGTGGACGGATTGAGCTTGTTCGGGATGATGCCCACCTGGGGAGCACCGCCCGCCTGCGAGATGGCGGCTGTCTGGTCGGGGGCTCCGGTGGCCACCGGGGTGATGGCCACCGCGATCAGCCCGGGCATGATGACCAGGAAGGGAAAGAGCATCTTGGGCACGGCCGCGATCAGGGGGGTCTTGCGGGCCGAGGTCATGGAGTCGGCGGCCATGGCTCTCTGCACCACCAGAAAATCAGTGCACCAGTAACCGAAAGAGAGCACGAACCCCAGCCCCATGACCATTCCGAACCACTCGACCCCCAGCGAGTTGGTATCGGCGCTGGACATGCCTTTCCAGGTGTGCACCATCTCCTGGTTGCCCAGGGCGACCATGCGCTCTTTCAGGCCTTCCCAGCCGCCCAGGCTCTGCAGTCCCAGCCAGACCAGCGGGAAAAAGCCCGCTACGATCAGGAAGAACTGCAGTACCTCGTTGTAGATGGCGCTGGTAAGTCCGCCCAGGAAGATGTAGCCGAGCACGATCACGGCTGAGAGCAGGATGCTGACCAGGAAGATGTGGCTCTTATCGATGCCCAGAGCCTCGAAGGGCTGGTCGAAGAGCTTGAGAGCCTCGATCAGCTTGGCCATGGCGTACATCGAGACGCCCGACGAGCAGACCGTCATCAGGGCGAAGGTGATGGCGTTGAGGGCCCGCGTCTTCTCGTCGAAGCGCAGGCGCAGATACTCGGGCACCGACCGGGCTCGCGAGCCGTAATAGAACGGCATCATGAAGAGACCCACGAAGATCATGGCCGGGATGGCGCCCACCCAGTAGAAGTGGCTGGTGGCGATGCCGTACTTGGCGCCCGAGGCGGCCATCCCGATGACTTCCTGGGCCCCCAGGTTGGCCGAGATGAAGGCCAGTCCGGCCACCCAGGCCGGAATAGACTTGCCCGCCTCAAAAAAGTCCTTGCTGGTCTTCGTGAAGCGCTTGAGGACAAAACCGATTCCCAGCACGAAAACGAAGTACACCAGCATGATGAGCCAGTCGATCGGGTGCAGGTTCATGGTGGTGTGGTGGCCTTTCGCGGAAAATGCCAGGCAAGACGCCCCTGTCGACGGTAGGCCTCGGACCTGAAATTGGCCTGAAAGTCGGTTGCCGCTCTGAGATCGGCCAGCGACCGCTCAGCCTCCGGGGCTGTAGTAGACCTCCACCTCGATTGCCGCCTGGCCCCGGTCCGGGCCACACTCCAGGTTGAGTCGACGCAGCCTGGTGGGGCGAGCTTGCCGAAGCAGCCCGTCGAGCAAGCGAAAGAGCTCGTCCTTGGGTCCGCTGGCCTGCAACTTCACCGAAACAGAGGGGTTCAAGCCGTAATTCATTTCGTCCAGGATGTCTTGAACGGTGATGGAGACTTTCAGGCCGGGCCGTTTCAGCAACCCCCGCCATTCTTGCTGGAGCTTCTTTGCCATCGCTGACGTGGCGGTCGGGTCAGGCTGGAGCTTGAGCCCTTGACGAAGGGCCTGCACCTTTGCCTCGAGCTCGGCCGCTCGAGCGGTGAGCGCCGGCAGCTCGGCCAGATCGGACTGGCATTTTTGAGGGCGCTGGCGGAGCTCGATGGCCTGCTGTCTGAGCATCTCAATTTCTTGAAGCTTGTCGCTCCAGCTCAGAAAGTAGCCGGCCACCAGCAGCAGGCAGGAGGCCACGACGGCAGCCAGGCTCACTGGTTGAGCACTCCCTCGAGTTGACCTTCCGACTCGGTCAGCCCGGTCACTCCGGGCACGGTCTCCAGCCGCTCCCTGGCGCGGGCGAGGTTCTTCGACTGCACGATCAGGGTGCCGCCCTCATACCCGAAGCGCGTCAGGTCGGTTCCCAGGGAGTCGATAGCCGCAAGCAGCAGCGACTGGCCGGCAGCCATCACCGGGGTCTCGCGCAGAGCCCCCAGGGCCAGCTCGCTGCGCTCGGCCCGGGCCCGGGTCTCTTCCAATGTCTTGATCTCGGGGTGCTGCCGCGCCCATTCGCTCAGTTCTTGCTGGGCGGCCTCGAGATCGGCCCGACCCGCCTCGAGCTTGAGACCGAGCAGGTGCTCGACGGCAGCGCCGGAGAGCAGGGCAATGAGCAGGATGGCCACAGGAGCAAGTCTCACGCCGCAGCCCTTCTGATCTCGGCAGGGCCTTCCCTGCACTGGCTGGAACTATCCTGTATGGACGCGCAGGAGATCTTGTCCTTCCCATGTGATTTCCCCGTCAAGGCAATGGGCAACTCGGCCCCCGACTTCGCCGAGCACGTGGCCGCCATCGTGCGCCGGCACGCTCCGGGGTTCAACGAGGCGGCAGTCTCGAGTCGCAGCTCGAGCGGGGGCAAATTCACCGCCGTCACGGTGATGATTCAGGCCACCAGCCGGGCCCAGCTTGAGGCGATCTACCAGGATTTTCACCAGGACGAGCGCGTGCTCTACGTCATTTGACTCAAGGAGGCCTTGATCGTGTCGCATATGACCGTGGTGGTGACCCAGCTCATCGAGCCGCGCTTCATCGAGAAGGCGGCCGCCGACCTCTCTCACAAGGTGGAGATTCAGGCTCGTCAGAGTTTCAGCATCGAGCGGGTGGCATTCAACTGGAACGGCAAGAGCTATGAGGCCAGCGCAGATAGCGACCATGTGAAGGCCGAGAAGGTGCATTCGCTGGCCAGGAAGCTGAGTCAGCGCTACGCCTATCACGCCACCAGGGAAACCCTGGCCGAGAAGGGCTTCGACCTGGTGACCGAGGAGACCGAGAAGAGCGGCGCCATTCGACTCACGCTGAGGCGGATCGCCTGATGGAGATTCAAGAGGTTCAGGTGGTCATCGGCCCCGATGGCCAGGTGCAGATCGAGGTCAACGGCGTCAAGGGGGGCGGTTGTCTGGAGTTGACCGAGCAGCTCGAGAAGGCGCTGGGCAGGGTCTCGAGCCGGGAGATGACCCCCGAGGCTCACCAGCACGTGGAGGTCTCTCAGGACGCTCAGGTTTGGGGCGGCTGAAGCTCCATCACTTCCTGAAGGGCAGCCGGGCCAACGGTCCGGGGTTGCGCGCGGTGCTCTGGGTGCAGGGCTGCTCGCTGGGCTGCCCGGGATGCTTCAACCCCGAAACCCACGCGTTGGAGGGCGGCCAGGAGTGGGAAGTCGATTCCCTCTTCGACGAAATTTGTGCTTTAGACGAGATCGAGGGCCTCACCATCAGCGGGGGAGAGCCCTTGCAGCAACGCGCTCCCCTGCTCGAGCTGCTCGGTCGGGTGCGCCGCGAAACCGGGCTTTCGGTACTGATCTTTACCGGGTTTGCCTTTGAGGAGCTGCGCTGTCCCGAGTTGCTCGAACTGGCCGACGTCCTCTTGTGCGGGCGCTTCCACGAAAAAGAGCGCCTGGCCAGCGGCCTGATCGGGTCGGCCAACAAGGCGGTGCATTTTCTGACGACTCGCTACTCGATGCAAGACCTGGACGAGGTGCCGGTGGGAGAGGTGGTCATCGGGCCCGAAGGGGTGGTGGTCTATACCGGGATCGACCCGCTGAGGAGCTGACCGTGGACTTCGAGGACCAGCTGGAAATCTTTCTGCGTGCTCGCTTCACGCTGATCGCCGTGACCACGGTCGAGGAAGAGCGCGCCCTGGAGGCCATCGCCCGGGTCTGCAAACGCAACAACCTGGGCTGCGTCAGCTGGGACGTGGCCGATACCTTCGCGCACCTCTTGCCGTCCAGGGAAGAGCTCACCTCGGCCCGCGAGCCCTTCACCGCCCTGGAGAAGATCGGCGCTTACCGCGGCGATGCTGTCTTCGTGCTCAAGGACTTCCATGACTTTCTCAATGTGCCCCAGGTGCGCCGTAAGCTCAAGAGCCTGGCCTACCAGCTCAAGGTGTCGCGGCGCCACCTGGTGGTGCTCACGCCCTTCGCGAAGGTCCCCGAGGAGCTGCGCGACATGTGGGTGCCGCTCGACCTCCCCATGCCGTTGGCGGGCGAGCTCGACCAGCTGGTGACCCAGCTCTCCAACGTGGCTGGAGGCAGCGTGCGGCTCACGCCGCTGGGCCGCGAGAAGCTGGTGCAGGCGGCCCTGGGTCTTACCGCCTCGCAGGCTTCGCGGGCCTTCGCCAAGGCGCTGGTGACCGACGGCTGCCTCGACGATCGCGACATCGGCCTGGTCACCGAAGAAAAGCGCCTGATCCTGCGCGAGAGCGAGGCCCTCGAGTTCTTCCCCGTGACCGAGACGCCCGCCGACGTGGGCGGGCTGGGGGTGCTCAAGGACTGGCTGCGCCTGCGCGAGCGGGCTTTCACCAAAGAGGCTCGCGACTACGGCCTGCCCACCCCCAAGGGGATCGCCCTGGTGGGCATTCCGGGCACGGGCAAGAGCCTGACCGCCAAGATGATCGGTGGCCTTTGGAACATGCCGGTGGTGCGGTTGGACGTGGGCAGCCTCTTCGGCAGCCTGCTCGGTGAGTCGGAGGAGAAGGCCCGCCGGGCCCTGCGCCTGGCCGAGACGGTGGCTCCCTGCATCTTGTGGATGGACGAGATCGACAAGTCGCTGGGAGTGGGGACCGGGGCTTTGGACCAGGGCACCAGCCGGCGCGTGCTGGGCACGCTGATCACCTGGATGCAGGAGAAGACGGCCCCCTGCTTCGTGGTGGCCACCGCCAACGACATCCAGACCCTGCCCCCCGAGCTGCTGCGGCGCGGCCGCTTCGACGAGATGTTCTTTCTGGATCTGCCCACGCTGGAGGAGCGGCGCGAGATTCTGGCGGTGCACATCACCCGCCGTCACCGCCTGCCTCACGACTATGACATCGCCCGCCTGGCTGGCATGTCCGAGGGCTACGTGGGGGCCGAGCTCGAGCAGGCAGTGGTGGATGCGATGTTCTACGCCTTCAGCCAGCAGCGCGAGTTTACCACCGAGGACGTGGCCCGGGCCATCCAGCAGCAGGTGCCGCTCAGCAGCACCCAGCGCGAGGTGGTGGAGGGCCTGCGCAAGTGGCTGCTCGAGGGGCGGGCCCAGTCGGCTTCCTTCCGCGAGGTCACCGAGGCCCAGCAGAAGGCCGTGCCCCTGCAGCTGGTCAAACGCTCCTACGGGGTTTGATGCGTCCCGCAGTGTTCTAATGTGTTGAGCGTTACGTGCTGAAGGTTTTGCCTCTCCTTCGGAGGCGCCTCCACACAAGTCTGTCGGCGCGATTTACTGCAAAACCTTCAGCAC
>JAANMX010000115.1_pt1 | contig 95623 bp, 81 predicted proteins | sample 7279681 | NCBI WGS metagenome assembly JAANMX01 (sample SAMN14094542, study PRJNA606508) | bioreactor metagenome | isolation source: A lab-scale SPAN reactor treating ammonium-rich wastewater day 351 | place: Ireland: Galway | collected 2018-01-01
CGAAAAGATGCTGCCCGGCCTGCTACCACTCCCCCGCCCCGGTCCAACCAAAAACGCACCCTGAAACTTGTGTAGATACGATTGGCGTAAGCTGGGGGTTTGCTCCACAAGAATTTGTCGAGGCGCGGAGCGCCGGCACAACGGCGGCGTGCCGCCGAACAACCTTGAGACCGCGCGGCGATTGTGTCGGCGCTCCGCGCCTTGGCTGGCTCACAACGCCGGGACCCCCAGCTTACGCTGGGGGCTAACAGTTGTTACGGCGGATGCGCCTTACCGCCGACCCAATACTTACGTTGGAATGCGTCCGCAGTTTCCCAAAGAACGAGGCATTGGGCGCCCCGACCGTGCGCCACAACCGCCGGGCGCAGCCCGGTGGGCATGGGCGAGGCGCCCATGGCACTCTGCGGCGCATTAGCCGTCCAGCGCCTTGAACCATTCGGTCAGCATCGGCTCCGGCCAGAAGCGTGAGGGCAGAATCCAGGTGGCCTCGCTGTGCCGGGGCGCGATCACCAGCGGGAACAGCGAATCCGCCAGGAACGGCACCGGCAGGTGGCTGCGCACCACCATGCCGCAGGTGTAGGTGGCGGGCTTGCCGCCGGTCATGCTTTTCGGGATCGGCAGGCGCAGTTGCCGCTCGTGCTCGTCGTACAGCATATCGGCGAAGCGCTGCACTTCCGGGTCGCCGGTCTGCTTGCCCTTGCTGTCGCCCAGCCCGCCGGCGATTGCGGCCAGGCCGTCAACATCTTCCTCAAAGCAGGGGTCGGTGCTGTACAGCCAGGCGGCCGGTGCGTCGTCAGCGCCCTCCTCGAACAGCAGGTAGTTGGCCTGGATCAGGAAACCCCAGACCACCTGGCCGTTCTCCATGATGGCCTTCATGCTGCGGTACTGTTCCCAGATCTTGTCGTTGCGGTCGCCCTGTATCCAGGCCGGCGGGCGAACGCGCAGGTCGTTCATTTCATCGGCAGTGAACTGGCGGGGCGCGGCGCGGAAGTTGCGGCGCGCCTCGGCCAGCATCAGGCTGAAGATACCCGGTTCGGACACAATCGCCTCCGCAGGAAAGGAGAAGCCGGTCGATCATCATAGAGACTCAGAAACAAGAATCATCCGGAATCATAAAACCAAGGCCCGGGGTGGGTCGGCTTCAACTCGCGAGTCCAGATTTGCTCGCCCGCGATTGGCTCCTTACGGCGCGCGCAGGCGGGCGACGTAGCCTCCGTCGTGCCAGGCGGGCACGGGCAGCAGGTAGTTCTCGTACTCGACTTCCCAGTCGTCTTCGCGGCGCTTATCGCCCACCTTGCCGCGCAGGAAGCGGTGGATCACGTCCGGGCCTTCATCCAGCAGGATGCTGCACACGCTGTACACCAGCGCGCCGCCGGGCTTCAGGTTGGCAGCCGCGTTCTCGAGGATTCGCAACTGCAGGGCGTTCAGCTCGCGCACGGCGTTTTCGTCAATGCGGTGGCGTGCTTCCACGCGCCGCGCCAGCACGCCGCTGTTGCTGCACGGGGCGTCCACCAGTACGCGGTCGAACTGCTCGGGGAACTTCACCTCGGCCGCGTCGGCCTGCACCATGGCGATGCTGCGATAGCCCATGCGCGCGACGTTCTGGCGGATCAGCTCGATCTTCGGCTCGGTGACGTCGCAGGCCAGGATCTTTGCGCGGTCGCCGGTCAACTCCGCCAGGTGGCCGGCCTTGCCGCCCGGGGCGCTGCACAGGTCCAGCAGCATCTCGCCCGGCTTGGCCTGCAGGGCCGGCGCGACCAGCTGCGCCGAGTAATCCTGCACGTAGAAGGCGCCCAGGGCCCAGCCCGGATGCTCGGTCAGGTTGCGCACTTTTGCGGGCAGGGCCAGCGCGGTTGTGTCAAAGGGCGTCTGCACGGCCTCGACGTCCGTGCCGCGTGCGGTCCACCACTGGGCTAGCTCCTGCCAGCCGGCGCTGAGCGGGTTGGGGCGCACCCAGGTGGCGGGGCGTTCGATAGTCGAGATCGCGACCTGCGTGGCCGCCTCGGGGCCGTGCTGCTCGATCAGCCGCTCAACCAGCCAGCGCGGCAGCGAGCCGACGATGCCCAGGTGTGCAGCCAGGTCTTTGGCCGGGTCGGGAAAGATCGCGCGTTCCGCCACCAGCAAACGCCCGGCGCCAAGCCGTGCGCGGTCAACCCACAGCGGGGGAGGCTGGTGGGCGGCAACCAGTCTGCGGTAATCCTCCGGTTCGGTCTGCTCGACGCGCACGAACTCGCCCAGCCGCCTCACCAGCGCGTTCACGAAGCCGCGCCCCTTGTGGTCCGGCGTCAGCAGGTCCACGGCCGCGTTGCCATGGGCGTAGGCCGCGCGCGGGTCATCCAGCAGGTACCAGGCGAGAAACAGGTGCAATGCCGCCCGCACGTCGGGGTCGAGCTCGCCGGGCGGGCGCGACGACAGGTGCGCCACCAGGTGATCGAACAGGAAGGCGAAGCGCACGGCGTCTTCCAGCATGGGCAGCACGCGGTGGGCGGCTACCGGGTTGTGGCCCTGGTACTTGAGGGTGGCCTGCACCGCGGGCTCAAGCAGGTCGCCGGGTTTCATGCGGCGCAGGGTTTCGAAGGCCGCGCGGCGCGGATCAAGCTCGTGCACGGTGCGGGCGTGGGGCTTGCGCCGCTCGCCGCGCTGCTTGAAGGGGCGCTCATGGCGCGGGCCCTTGGGCTGGCCGTGGTAGGGGCGTTTGCTTGGGGCAGGTCCGGGTTGGCGCGCACGGCCGCGGGGTCGATCAGTCATGGGGCCAAGATAGTGGGGGATTGAGGGAAACCAAGTACTCGGAGGTCAGAGGTCGGTGGTCTGAGGTGAGAGGTCAGACGATAGAGGTCGGAAGCATCCAGGCGGGCTGCATCCCTCCCGTCTACGGCCTCCCGCCTCCAGCCTCCTGCTTCCTGCCTCCTGCTTCCTGCTTCCTGCCTCCCGCCTCCTGATTCCTGAACCGACGCCCCTTGGACTGACACACCGGAATGATACTCTCTTCCCCCTTAGGAAATGACCGCCCCGGTAAACCACCGGGCTCGGCTGATCGTTTTGATACCGCAGAGGTTGCACGGACATGAAGCACTGCCTGCTGATCTGGACACTGGCCCTCACGGCCGCGATTTCCCTGGCCGCCGGCGAGTACGCCGACGAAGTCAAAGACCTGGGCGACAAGAACAAGCGTTCCGCGGCGATTGAATCCCTGGCCAAGGCCGGCGGCGACGCCTTTGAAGACCTGCTCGACGGTCTGAACCAGAACCCCGACGAAGAAGGCCTCGCCGCCGACGTAAAGGCCGAGCGCAGCGCCCGCCGTCTTGAGTGCGCGCGCCTGCTGGGCGGCCTGAACGACACCCGCGCCAGCGCCGACCTGGTGCGCCTGCTGGAAGCCCAGGCCGTGGAAAACCCGGCCTACCCGTGGCTCGGCGCCGCCTGCGCCAACGCGCTGGGCCGCCTGTGGGCCGAGAAGCCCGCGGGTGCGGACCGCAACGCCATCGTCGGCAGCCTGAAGTTGTACGCGCTGGACGCCAAGCTTGACAACCGCCTGCGCTGGGGCGCCCTGCACGGCCTTGCCCACCTGAAGGCCGAGGCCGCCAGTGTTTCGCCCATGATGACGGATGCCTCGCTGGACCAGCTGTTGCGCTCGGCCGCCATGGAAGTGGTGGTGGCTTGCAAGCACGAGCCCTCGGCTGACGCCTTGCTTGACCTGTGGGAGACCCAGCGCCTGGGCGCCAAGGGCGAAGACGGCAAGCGCAGCGGCGCGGTTTCAAAAGACTACACCCGGCCGCTGGGCCTGCAGGCGCTGTTCGGCCTGGGCGCCATGGGCGACAAGCGCGCCGTGGACGGGCTGGTGGACGTGTGCACGCTCAATGAATTCGCAGCCTACGCCGCCCTGCGCGACGAAGCCGTGCGCCTGATGAAGGGCGACGCGCTGGTGGTCGAGGCGCTGGGCGTGCTGGTGGCGACCTTCAAAGATGTCGACAAGCCGACCTCCCGCGGTCGCGCGGCCCAGACGCTGGGCGAATTCGGCGCCCGGGGTGTGACGGCGTTCCTGGCCGTGGCCGACGACGAGGCCCCCAAACCCAAGGAAGGCGAGCCCGAGGACAAGTACGCCGCCGACCACTACGCCAAGGAAGTGGACGCGCACCTGACCTCGCTGCGCAGCGACGACGCGCTGAAGGCGTTCGTTGAGGCTTACGGCAACCTGCCCGCGGAGTCGAAATCGCTGCGCCAGAAGATCGTCGACCACCTGCTGAATAACCGCAATTCATTGAAGGAAGCCAGCCTGGGGCTGTTCCGCACCGCGGCCGACGACGACAGCATCGAGGCGCCCAAGCGCGCGCAGGCCGTCAACGCCTGGGCCGAGGCCAAGGGCAAGGAATCGTTCGAGGACCTGTCGCGCTGGGCGAAGAGCGCCGACGGCGTGATCCGCGCCCAGGCCGTGCAGAACCTCGGCCGCAGTTACATCCCGCTGGCCAAGTCGCTGCCGCTGTTGAAGGAAGCGCTGGCAGACAAGGGCGAAGATTTCGCAAAGGCGCGCGAGAACGCGATCCAGGGTCTGCAGCGCAGCGATGACAAGGAGCTGCTGCCGCTGTTCATCGACTCGCTGGACCCGGCGAAGGAGACCAGCGGCGAGGTGCGCAACACCGCGCTGAAGTCGATTGACGTCTATCGCCGCAACGCCCGTGTCGACGACGAGCAGGTGTTCGCCGCCGTCAAGGGCCGCGTCACCGACCCCGACGAAAACGTGCGCGCCAGCGCGGTGCGCATCGCCTCGACCATGGCGCAGCGCATGGGCAACCGCACCGAGGGCGTCGAGATCATCGAGAAGGCGCTGGCGGATGCCGGCAAGGAAGTGCGCCTGCAGGCATACGGGCAGGTGGTGCTGGTGGCGAGCGAGATCAAGGTCGACAAGGTGATCGGCGCGGCGCTGCTGGAAGAGACCCCCGACCTGAAGGGCAACGCCGTGCAGGCGTTGTCCGGCCTGTCTGCCTTCGGCGACAACACCGAGCAGCAGCAGCGCCTGGTTGACCTGGCGCTGGGCGTGATCGATGACCGCGTGCGCGAAAACGCCGCCAAGGACCTGCTGGGCAAGCTGGGCCAGGGCGCGCTGTTCAACTACACCTCGGACAAGCTGCGCGCCCGCATCGAGGCGCTGACCGGCACGGAACGCAAGGAGTACGCCAAGGTGCCGGTGCTGGTGCGCACGCTGGTCGCGATCCACGACGACACCTACTTCGGCAACGTGCAGACGCTGGCCGAGGTGCCCAACGTCGAGCTGCGCCGCGCCTGCATCGAGTACATCAAGGCGTTCGGCACCAAGAACGACCTGCCGTTCCTGCGCACGCTGAAGGACCGCACCGACGCCGCGGCCCAGAGCGTGCGGGCCGAAATCGAGGCGGCCATCACCACCCTCGAGAACAGGTAAGTGCCGGATTTAACGACCCTTGCGCAGGGTCCGTGCGTAAAAATGGTGCAGCCCCGATGAGCAGGAGGCAGACCTTGCGAACCCGAACCCTGTTCCTGCTTCTCGCAGGCTTCGGAATTTTCGCGGCCCTCAGCCGGCCGGCAGCGCCGGTAATTGCCCAGGACGAGGGCGGCCTGATCGAGAACCCGGACCTCTACCTGCCCGCCGGGCGGGTCGAAGACGGCGTGATGTACAAGATCCGCGAGGCGCGCCAGCGCGAGCTGGAGGCCCTGCAGCTCACCCGCGACGGGAAGGAAAAGGAAGCCTTCGAGAAGTGGCGCGACGCCTTCGGACGCTACCACCACCTGCGCGAAGAGTACCTGAAGGACGACCTGCCGCCCAACGCGGAGCTGCTGGTGCGCGCCGAGGTCGGCTTTGACGACCTGCCCAAGGAAAAGCGCAACGAACTGGCGGTCTACACCGAGACCTGGATCCCGCTGGGCGATTACATCAACTCGCGCTTCCGCATCACGGATTGGCCGGCCGCCCTGAAAAGCAGGCTCGAGCTGCAGCAGTCCGCCAAGGGCGCCGAGATGCTGACCAGGGCGGTGCAGAACGACGACGCCTTCCTGCTGCGGCGCTGCGCGCGCTTCTACCAGTTCAGCGAGGCCGGTCGCACCGCGTTGCGGCTGCTGGCCGAGCAGGCGCTGGAGAGCGGCGACGCGGTGTCGGCCGTGCGCTGGCTCGAGGAATACCAGTTCAGCTGGGCCGAGGCGTTCGACCGCGACGCGGCCATGCAGGTGCAGTTCGTGCGGGCCTGCCGCGACGCCGGCATGAACTACCGGCTGGGCAAGATGCTGCGCAGGCTGGAGCGCACGGGCTTCAGCGCCGAGGTGGATGTGGGGGGAAGGAAGCTCAAGAGCCTCGACTACATCCGCGCAATGACGCAGGAGCAGCCGCCGAACCAGCGCCCTGAGCTGGCGCAGGCCGGCTGGCGCACGCTGCATGGCGACGGCTCGCGGAACGCCGTGGCGCCGCCCCTGGTCGAGGTGACGGAGATGCTGGACCTGGGGCCGGAAGACGGCGTCAACGGCTTCATGCTGGTCGAAAAGGTTCCCGGCCTCGAGCGCCGCCAGGACGAATACAGCGGCGAAGAGCAGCCGGCCCTGCCGGTGGTGTTCCCCACGGCGCACGACAGCGGCTTCTTCGTGCACCGCGTGCCCGGCAAGGAAGACGAGCCCGAGCGGCTGATGTGGTTCCGTCACGGTCGTGAATCCAACCCGATGCCGCTGGAAGTGCCCAAGAGCCTGCGTTACACCGTGCGTCCGCAGCAGCGGGACCGCTGGGGCTGGGGACGCGGCGGACAGATGCGCTCGCGTTATCGCGTGCTGGCATCGAGCATCGGGCGCCTGCGCTGGGAACTGGACAACCGCGAAAGCGACGTGCTGTTCGCGGTCATGGGCACCGGCAGCCCCAGCCGCGAGAAGACCGGGGACCCGACCGGCAACCAGATCCAGGCCTTTGACCTCGGGCGCGACGCCGCCCTGCGCGTGACGCTGCCCAACCGCAAGGTCGAAGAGAAGGGCGGCGACTGGGAGTTCCTGAAGGACACGGTGTTCTGCGGCGCGCCGCTGATCCGCAACAACAAGCTGTACATCGCCGGCGCCTACACCGCCAAGGACAGCTATGAGGTGTGGATGTGCTGCTTCGACGTCACGCCCAAGGGCGACCCCAGCAAGGGCGAGGGCAAGCTGGTGTGGCGCACGCAGCTGTGCGCCAGGAAGCTCACCAGCCAGCTCTACGGCTGGGGCGGCAGTGAGCCCGTCACGCTGCCCGAAATCAGCAGCGTCTCCGAGCAGGGTGGCCTGCTGTACTGCACCAGCCACGCCGGCGCGATCGGCGCCGTGGACCGCGCCACCGGCGAACTTTGCTGGGTCGCACGCTACGGGCGCGATCGCGGCGTCTATCTCGAGGGCTGGTTCAACAACGCGCCGCTGGCCGCGGGCGGCTTCGTGGTGACCGCGCCCTACGACCACCGGCTGGCCCTGGTGCTCGATGCCATCACCGGCAGCCACCTGATGGAGTATCCCAAGCGCGCCCGGGGCGCCGTCGGCGAGCAGGAGCACGTGCTGGGCGTGATCGACAACCGCATGATCATCCAGGGGCGCTCGCGGCTGTTCTCGGTAGGGCTGACCGAGTTCCGCGCCGGCGGAACCCGCGAGGCCGACTGGGGCAGCCAGCACTTCCAGGCCGAGTATGCCACGGGCGACAAGCCCCAGGGCCGCGGGTTGATCGCCGGCGACCGCGTGCTGGTGCCGTTCACGCAGGCCTCGGCGCCCTATGTGGCGGTGTATGACGTGAACTCGGGCAAGCTGCTGACCCGCATGAAGCTGGACGGCATGAAGTCCAGCGCGCTGCCCACGACACTGACGGTGATCTGCCGCGGCGAATCGTACAAGGACGCCGACGGCCTGACCCGCTATCATCCCTGCACGCTGACGGACCCGAAGACGGGCAACGTCTACAATGTCGAGCACCTGAAGAACGGCGAGACTTTCACCTTCCCGTCAGGCGAGAGCTCGACCGTAAAGAAGGAAACTTTCCTGGTCGTCGCGTCGGCCCAGTGGGTCTACGTGTTCAAGGCTGAGTAGAGGCGTATCCAAAGAGGGCCACATGGCAGAGCAACAGCAACTGGAAGGCGAAGACCTGAAGGCAGTGCAGGAACTTCGCGACGCGCACGACCGCATCGTCAAGCAGCTCCACAACGTGGTGGTGGGCCAGGAAGAGGTGATCGAGCAGACCCTGATCGCCATCTTCGCCAGGGGCCACGCGCTGCTGGTGGGCGTGCCGGGCCTGGCCAAGACCCTGCTGATCCGCACCCTCGCCGACACCATGTCGCTTAAATTCAGCCGCATCCAGTTCACGCCCGACCTGATGCCCAGCGATATCACCGGCACCGAGGTGCTGCAGGAAGACAAGGCCACCGGCGCACGCGAGTTCAAGTTCCTGCCCGGCCCGATCTTCGCCAACATCATCCTGGCCGACGAAATCAACCGCACGCCGCCCAAGACACAGGCCGCGCTGCTTGAAGCCATGCAGGAGCACCAGGTCACGGCCGGCGGACGCCGCCACAAGCTGGAGCAGCCGTTCTTCGTGCTGGCGACGCAGAACCCGATCGAGCAGGAAGGCACCTACCCGCTGCCCGAGGCGCAGCAGGACCGCTTCATGTTCAACATCAACGTGGACTACCCCACGGAAGATGAAGAGATGCAGATCATGAAGATGACCACGGCCACTTATGCCGGCAAGGTCGACCACGTGCTGGACGGCGCCAAGATCATGCGCCTGCAGGAGCTGGTCCGCAAAGTGCCCATCAGCGAGCACGTGATCAAGTACGCCATGCAGTTCGCGCGCCTGACGCGCCTCAACAACCCGCAGACGCCCGACGAGATCAAGCGCCTGCTGGCATGGGGCGCCGGCCCGCGCGCTTCCCAGTACCTGATCCTGGGCGCCAAGGCACGCGCGGTGCTGAACGGCCGCTACTACGTGTCAGGCGACGACATCCGCGCGGTGGTGCACCCGGTGCTGAGGCACCGCATCATCCCGAACTTCAGCGCGGAGGCCGAGGGCATCACCAGCGACGTGATCATCGACAAGCTGATCCAGATGATCCCGCGCGCCGAGGCCGAAAGCCTGACCGACGCCAGGCTGCCCGACGTGACCCGCTAGACCGGACGACACACAGATCAAAGCCCAGCCCGCAAGGGCTGGGGTGCCAATGAGCGAGACTGAAACAGACAAGCAGAAGGAGAAGGACGAAGCTCTCCAGGCTCGTAAAGAGGAGCTGGAAGAAGAGCTCGAGCGTTACGCCCAGGCCGGCGCGTTCAGCCCGGGCCTGATCAAGTTCACCCGCTGGCTCAGCCGGCTGCTGTACCTGGGCATGGCCATCGCCTTCATGGCAATGCTGTTCAGCGGCTGGGGCAAGGTCAGCGAAGAGAAGTACCAGGAGGCGGTGCAGCGGGCGATTGACATCAAGAAGACCGCCGACGAAGCCAGGGACAGGCTGGCCGAGGCTGAGGGCGCAAGGCTGGTGGCGGAGACGCGCGCCAGGCTGCTGCAGAACGAGCTGGACGCGTTGAAGACGGGTCCAGCGGTAGCGGACCGGGCGCAGGAGAAGGCCCGCAACCTGGTGTGGCGCGCCTGGGGCGAGCAGGCAGCCGCCGAGCTGTGGCGCGAAAAGCTGGGCCATGGTGGGGGAGAAAGCCAGTTCCCCGACCCGGCCCTGGCAGCAAAGCAGGCCGTCGAGCAGCTGGGCAAGTCGCCGGCCGGCGCGCGCCTCTCGCTGCTGAAGGAGATGGTGGATTTCGGCGAGGTGCTGGTGACAGGCGCCGCGCTGGAGCAGGTGAAGTCGCCGCAGCCGGAAGTGCGCGCCATCGCCGCCATGCTGCTGGGTCGGCTGCGCACGGAAGAGTGCAAGGCGGCGCTGAAGGGCGCCATCGAGCACGAACAGGACGGGAACGCGAGAAGCGAGCTGCTGTTCAGCTTCGGCCTGGCCTGGCCCGGCGAGCTGGAGAACGAGTACGAGGCGGAGGCGTGGGCCGGTTTCGCGGCGATCGAGTACAAGCAGGTCGCCAGGCTGGCGGACGCGTACAAGCAAGCGCCTGAGGACAAGAGGCTGGAGTTGCTGGCGCTGCTGGCGGAGGCGGATCGAGGCGGGTCGCTGGAACTGTTCGCGCAGGTCACGACCTCAGAGCGCGCGCTGCCGGAGAAGATCGTCGCGGTGCGCTGGCTGGGCAGGCAGGAAAGTGAACGAGCAAAAAGCCTGCTGCAGTCACTGAGTGAAGGCGAAGGAGCACTGGCACAGGAAGCAAAGGCAGCACTTAAAGAATAGGGGAGGTGGTTTCCCTGAAACCTGACCCCTGAAACCTGAAACCCGAATCCATGGCTGAGCCGTACCAGAAATATCTCGACCCGCAGGTGCTGAACAACATCCGGCACCTGGAAGTCACCGCGCGCAACGTGGTGGAGGGCTTCATTTCGGGCATGCACCGTTCGCCGTACCGGGGCTTCAGCGTCGAGTTCGCGCAGCACCGCGAATACGTGCCCGGCGACGACCTGCGATTCCTTGACTGGAAGGCCTACGCCAAGTCCGACAAGTACTACATCAAGGAATATGAGGAAGAGACCAACTTCCGCGCCGTGATCGTGCTCGATGCCAGCGAATCCATGCGCTACCAGAGCGGCGAAAACCCCTCCAAGATGGAGTACGGCAAGTACATGGCCGCCAGCCTGGCCTACCTGATCCAGAAACAGTCCGACGCCGCGGGCCTGGCCCTGTTTGACGAGAAATTGTTCGACTGGGTGCCGCCCGCCAACAGCCAGGTCACCCTGATGCGCATGCTCGCCACCATGCACGAGCGCGCACCGCAGAAGAAAACCAACATCGGCGAAGTGCTGACCGACGTGGCCCAGCGCACCGGCCGGCGCGGCATGGTGATGGTGATCAGCGACCTGTTCGATGACCTGAAGCACCTGAAAAAGGGGCTCGAGCACCTGGCGGCGCGCAAGCACGACGTGATCGTGTTCAACGTGATGGATCCCATGGAGCGCGAGTTCACCTTCGACCGCTTGACGCAGTTCCTGGGCATGGAAGGCTACCCGGACCTGCTGGTGGACCCGCGCAGCCTGCGCAAGGCCTACCTGGAAGAAGTGAACCACTTTACCGCCGAGGTGCGCCGCGTATGCCTGCGCGCCAAGGCGGACTTTCAACTGATGGACACCAGCATGCCGCTGGGCGTGGCCCTGCAGGCGTACCTGGCAAGAAGGACCGGAACTCGAGCGTAAGCAACTACAATGACCAATAACCAATTTCCAATGACCAATTCGACTGCGCCCACACCGCGCATTGGTCATTGGTCATTGGTCATTGGTCATTGCAGTTCCGCCGGGAGGGCTTCCTGATGCCTACCTGGCTGATCTGGACACTTGGACTTGGCGTGCCGCTGACCGCGGCCGCCGTGCCCATCATCATCCACCTGATCAACCTGACGCGCTTCCGCAAGGTGGACTGGGCGGCCATGGAGTTCCTGCTGCGCGCCTACCAGAAGACGCGCCGCAAGATGCAGCTGGAAAGTCTGATCATGCTGCTGCTGCGCATCGCGGCGGTGATCCTGATCGCTGCGGCGCTCTTCCCCATGGGGTGTGAGCGCGTCAGGGACTGGGCCGACGAAAGCCTGGGGCTCACGCCCGGCAGCCTGGCCACCGACTCGCCGCTGCACCTGGTGCTGGTGCTCGATAACAGCGCCAGCATGGGCTACGAGCAGGAAGGCCAGACCAGCTTCGACCGCGCCCGCCAGTACGCGCTGGCGCTGGTGGACAGCCTCGAGCCCAACCGTGACCGCGTGACGATCATCCGGGTCAGCGACGTCTACGTTCCGCCCGGCCTGGGCGGCGTGGTGCTGACCGACGACGAGGCGGCCAAGAGCCGCCGCCGCCGCGTGGGCCAGCTGACCTCGCTGAATCTCGAGGCCGCGAGGCGCGAAATCACAGCCACGGCGATCGCGGCCGTGGACACCAACGTGCTGGCCGCGTTCCGTGAGGCCGCGCGCATCGCGGAATCGACGCCGGAAAGCGACGCGGTGGGCATGGTGGTGGTGTCCGACTTCTACATGAGCGGCTGGGGCGAGCTGCGCAAGGACGGCGCCGCCAACCCCGAGTTCGTGGAGACGGCGAACCGCATCCGTGAAAGGCTGCAGAAGTCCGGCACGTCGCTGACCTTCTATGACGCCGGCTTCGACAACACGCAGAACGTGGCGATCAGCGACGTGCGCGTGGCCGAGCGCATCATCGGCAACGGCATGGAAGCCAGCGTGTTCGTGGACCTGACCTACCACGCCAGCAGCGCCCGCGCGGAGAGGCGCGCCGTGCGCCTGAAGTACCGCGTCGACGGCGGCACGGAAAAGCCCTTCTCCGGCACCATCGAGCTGTCGCCCGGCGAGAGGCGCGCGAACATCCCGCTGACGCTCACCCCGCTGGAACTGGAACTGAAGGACGACGAGCTGAAGGCCGGCGCTTCGCGCAACATCGAAATCTTCACCGAGCAGGCGGACGCGCTGAAGGCCGACAACGCGCGCAACCTGGTGATCCACGTGGTGCCGAACATCCCGATCCTGGTGGTGAACGGCTCGCCGCACCCGGACCCGCGCAAGGACGAAACCTTCTACCTCGAGACCGCGCTGGGCATCAGCACCAGCCGCGTCGAGGGCGAATCCGGCGAAGAGCCCATGGTGCGCATCACGCCGAACCGCGTGGTCACCATGCGCGCCGAGCAGCTCAGCGCGGTGGACAGCTTCCTCGACTACCGCCTGGTGGTGCTCGCCAACGTGCGCGACGTTCCCGAGGGCGTCGCCAAGAAGCTCAACGAGTTCGTGGATGCCGGCTTCGGCCTGATGGTCTTCGACGGCGGCCAGCTCGACTACCAGAAGTACAACGCCATGCTGTACCAGGATGGCAAGGGCCTGCTGCCCGCCAGGCTGGGCCGCCCGGCCGGCAGTGACGACGAGGCCACCGCGCCGCACTACAACCTGGCGCCCGGCGACCGCGACCACCCGGTGATCAAGCTGTTCAGCGACACGCCCGAGAACCTCTCGATCATCACCGAGCCGAAGGGCGTGCGCAACTGGCGCAGCGTCGAGCTGCCCCAGGGCGCCGAGGCCGACCCGCTGCGACCCGCCCGTGTGCTGCTGAACCTGAACACGCCCGGGCAGCCGCAGCCCTTCATGGTGGAGCGCGCTTACGGGCGCGGGCGCGTGGTGTACGTCGCCACCTCCGCCTCCGAGACCTGGAACAGCCTCTGGAGCATGGGCGACGGCCTGCCGCTGTTCCTGTACCTGGAGGTCGCGGGCTACCTGACGGCCAACGAGGCGCGCTACAGCAACCTTTCGGTGGGCGAGCCATACCGCCGCGTCCTGCGCGTCACGGACATCGCGCCCAGCTACACGGTGCGCGACCCCAGCGGCACCACCACGGAACTGGTCAGCACCGCCGAGGAGGACTTGAAGCTGCTGGAGTTCGGCGGCACGGCGCAGCCCGGCGTGTTCACCGTGACGGCGCTGGACCGCATCGAGGGCGGCGAGACGAAACGCAAATGGCAGGAACGTTTCGCAGTCAACCTGGAAGCGCGCGAGTCCAACGTGGCAAAGCTAGGCCCCGTGGAGCGGCCGGAAGGCGCGGACGCCGGCGATCCGCGCTCGGCCGTGGACGCCGCGCTCAAGGAATCGCTGGGCTTTGAAGACTTCCTGCTGGTACGCAGCGGCGAAGAGCTGGGGGATGGCGGGCCCCTGGGCGGCGACGACGGCAGGAAAACGTGGATGTGGCTGGCCATCCTGGGGGTGGCGTTCCTGGTGTTCGAAACCCTGTGGTCCGGCGTGATCAGCAAGCCCGAGGACTAAGCAGTGTCGACTGGACTCAAAGCCGTGATGTCGATGTTCGGCCTGCTGCTCGTGGCCGTGGTGGTGACCGTTGTGTACGGCGCCATCTTCCCGGAACGCATTCTGCAGGCAATCGCGCCCGACTCGATCTTCAACTGGGAGAACTTCAAGCCGCTCTCGCGGGACCCGGGCCTGTTCGGCATCTCGCCCCTGATCTGGACCGCGCTGTTCGTGGTGCCGATTTCGGTCGGCCTGCCGCTGCTGATCTACATCTATGAAAAGAAGCGCGTGCCGGCCGTGGTGCGCGGCTTCATGGCGGCGATGCGCATGGTGATCCTGCTGCTGCTGTACATCCTGCTGGCGGGCCCGTCGCTGGTGGACACCGAAAAGTACGTGGAGGGCAGCAAGGTCGCGATCCTGATCGACGACAGCCTGTCGATGGGCGGCGAGTCCCGCGAATTCCCGATCTTCAACGTGCTGGATGACCGTGAGTCGTCCGACGTCAAGGTCACCCGCGACGACCTGGAGCGCCTCGGCATCCGCATCGACAAGCCGCCCGCCCAGGGCTTCGTCACGCTGTCCGACGACGAGCTGGCGGTACGCGGCTTCGTGCGCAAGGTGGTGCGCCAGCGCGCCGCCCGCCTGATAGCGAGGCTGAAGGAGCTGCACGGCAAGGAGTTCCAGATCCGCGACTGGCAACAGGCCCGCGCCGACGTGGAGCGCCTGTCCGCCGAGGCCGACCTGCTGCAGTCCGCCCTGTCCGGCGAGCTGGCCAAGCCGGAAGACCAGATCGACGAGGGCGAGAAGCGCCGCCTCGAGACCGCGCTGAACGAGAAGCTGGGCGAAATCCAGCGCCGCGAAACCCGCTTCGCGGAGCTGCTGGGCGGCGACCCGAAAGACCCGGCCATCCGGAAGAAACGCGCGCTGGTCGACAACCTGCTCGAGACCGTGCACGCCGAGGGGCCGCGCCGCTGGGACATCGCCTGCGAGCTGGTCACCGAGGGGGCGAAGCTCGCGGTGCCGACGGGCTCGCAGGTGGACCTGATCGAGCTGCTGAAGCAGAAGGCCGTCGAGATCGAGGCCAAGGGCAGGCAGGACGAAGCCGAAAAGGCGCGCCGCATGTCGATGGTGCGCTACTTCGTGTTCTCCACCAAGTTCGGGCGCGACCAGCTGACCGACGAGGCGATCCTGGAGATCGATCCGGCTGAGCTTGATTTCCGCGCGCCGCAGGGTCGCCTCACCGAACTCGACAAGGCGCTGGCCGAAGTACGCCGCTACTACACCGACGAGGACGACCTCGCCACCGTGATGCTGCTGACCGACGGGCGCGACACCACGCCCGCCGCGGAGCGCGAGACCGCCGCCCCGAAACTGAAGCCCGGCATCGAGGTGGTGACGGTCGCGATCGGCAACCCCAAGCCCGTCAAGGTGCTCGAGCTGCTCAGCGTGTCCGCCGACCGTGAAATCCTGAAGGGCGACTTCCTCGACTTCAAGCTCAAGATCCGCGCTGACAAGGCCTACCGCGCCGATCCCGCATCCGGCAAGCCGGGCATCGAGGTGAAGGTCATCCTGTGCGAGGACTCGGTCACCAATCCGGTTGCCTACAGCGAGCTCAACGGCCGTCCCGTGCGCGGCCCCGACGGCATGACCATCGAGCTGGGCAGCGAAGAGCTGGCCGAGGTGAAGATCCGCTTCAAGCCGGGCGTGACCGGCAAGCACGTGTACTTCCTGAAGCTGAACGACGACCGCCTGCCCGACGAGGACACCTACCGCAACAACGTGAAGGAGCACTACGTCGAGATCATCGACCGCAAGATCAAGGTGCTGTACCTCGAGCAGCGTTTCCGCTGGCAGGCCCGCGCCCTCAACGAGGCGCTGAAGCGTGACAAGAAGCTGGAGTACCAGGGCTTCTTCTTCGACGCCCAGGACGGCTGGACCCAGCCCACCAGCAACTACGACGAAGAGGTGAAGAAGAACGTCAAGCCGCTGGGCTGGCCCTTCTTCGGCAACGGCAAGGTCGTGCGCGAGAAGGAAGAGTTCTTCAAGCTCAACTACGACGTGATCATCCTGGGCGACATCGACCCCGCCAGCCCCTTCTGGCGCTTCGAGTACTGGGACTGGATCGAGGAGTGGGTCTCGCGCCAGCGCGGCGGACTGATCCTGCTGGCCGGGCAGTCCCACAACCCCAGCGCCTACGCCAACAACGAGAAGGCCCGCGCGCTCTACCCCGTCGAGCTCGACTTCCCCAGCGGCTACGACAGCCAGGTCAACCGCGCCATGCTGAAGTACTGGCGTCTGACCCCGGCCGGACGCGCCCACGAGGTGCACCGCCTGAGCAGCAACCAGGACCGCAACGATGAGCTGTGGGGCAAGGTCACCGACGGCAACTTTGAGCACGGCGAGCTGCACGGTTTGTACTGGTACCAGGTCACCGGCGGCATCAAGCCCGCGCCCGCCGTGGTGTTGTCGCGCGTCGCGCGCGACGGGCCGGTGGCAGGCGACGGCGAAGTGCTGACGGCCGCCATGCCCTACGGCAACGGCATGACCTTCTACTGCGGCAGCGACGACACCCACTACTGGCGCCAGTGGGTGGGGGACTACTACTTCTACCGCTTCTGGCAGAACTCGATCCGCTTCGTGGCCAGCCGCCGCCTCGCCGGCAAGCAGCAGCGCGTGGACGTCTACACCGACAAGACCAAGTACCAGGTCAGCGAAGACGTGAAGATCTACGTCGAGCTGCTGGGCGACATCTACAGCGAGGTGGTGCAGAACCAGCTCAAGGAACTGAAAGAACTGCCGGCCGGTGAGGACGACGCGGAGGTACGCCGGATCATCGTTGACGTGCAGGCCCGCAGCCAGGGCCGCCTGTCCTCACGCCGCGTGGTTCTGCGGGAAGTGAGCTGGAGCCCCAACCTGTTCGAGGGCGTGGTCGAAGCCAACGAGCCCGGCCAGTTCGACGTGTGGGTGCGCGGTTATGAAGAAAGCCGCAAGACCCCGCACCGCTACACGGTGATCGCCCCGATCGCCGAGCTGCGCAACCTGACGCTCGACCTGGACGGCCTGAAGGAGCGCGCCACCAAGCTGCCGCCCGGCCGCGCGCCGCTGGCCTACCAGGACGGCAAGCGCATCTACCTGATGACCGACGCGGGCGACGCGGCGCTTGAGATCCGGGAGCGCGAGAACGAGGTCAAGGGCATCACCACCCTGGTCTGGGACCGCAACGAGGACCGCTTCGGGCTTCGCAGCCTGCTGCTGCTGCTGCTGATCCTGCTGCTGGCCGGCGAATGGCTGACCCGCAAGCTGGTGCGCATGGTTTAAACAACAGGTTGTAGGTTGTAGGGCCTGCCCTGCACGTCCCCCTACAACCTACAACCTGAAACCTATAACCTGCCGTTTGTGCCCAAGCCCGTTCCCGCAACCGACTTTCTGAAGGCGCCCGACAAGCTGGAGAAGGCGCCGGTCTACGCCGTGTTCGGGCCTGAGGAGTACCTGCGCCGCAAGTGCCTGCGGGCGCTGCTCGGCACGCTGCAGGCCCGCGGGCTGGAGATCCGCCGCGTGCACGTTGAGGACAACATCGCAAGCCTGCTTGATGACCTGCGCTCGCCCAGCCTGTTCGGCGGCGACTTCGCGGCGGTGCTGCTGAACCAGCGTGTCGGGCCGCGGCACGAGGTGACCACGCGTTTCAAGGAGGAACTGGCGGCCTACCTGGAAAAGCCGGGCAAGCGCAACGTGCTGGTGTTTGACGGCGCGACCTTCCAGCGCAACCTGACGGTGCCCAAGCGCGTGTGCGAGAACTTCCCCAGCGTGATCTGCGAAGAACTGAAGCCCTGGGACGTGCGCGGCTGGCACCAGTTGGCGGCGGGCGCGGCCCTGGAGCTGGGGCTGAAGGCCGACGACCGGGCGCTCACGGCGCTGCGCGAGTACACGGGCGGCAGCCTGGCGCGAGCGGAATCGGAATTGCACAAACTTGCACTGCTGTGCGATAGCGGGCGCCTGACCGCGGACGACATCGCCCACGCCTGCGGCTACGAGGGCGCGGACATGACTTTCCCGCTCTGTGACGCGATTCTCGCAGGAGACACGAGACAGGCGCTGGCCCATGCCGCTAAAATGGCTGGCAAAGCGGAGATGGGCTCGGTACTCTCTTTGCTTGCGCTGCTGCGGCTGCAGGTTGTGGCCCTGGGGCGCGCTGCAATGGTGTTGCGGCAGGGAGGTTCCGCCCAGGCCGCGCTTTCGGACTCAAAAGCCAGGCTTCGGGAGAACCTGAAAGCCGGTTTTCTGGCCACGGCGCGCAACCTGGACAGGACATCGATCCGGGACGCGATCAAAGTATTGCTGAACGCCGACGAAACCATGAAGTCGTCATCGCCCGACCCCGCTAATCTGCTGGTATCCGTGGTGGCAAGGCTTTGCGAAACTTTACACAAACGGGAAACCGAACGTTCCCTTGTTCGTTAGCATCAACTTGAGGCACAACAACAGAGGCTAAGGTGGTCCCCGACTACGACGACGACGATATTGTTGAAGACTACGAGGAAGTCTCCACGGACTCACCCGCGCGCCGCGTCAGCTCGGCGCAGGGCGGGCCCGTGAAGCGTCCGGCCTCGGGCGCGCGCCCGTCGACGACGGCCATGGCGGCGCTCCCCCCGGATGACGAGCAGTCCGTTGAAGTCGGGGGCAAGGGCAAGATCAGCCACAAGTCGGCCAAGCTGATCTGGATCATCTGCATCGCCATCACCGTGCTGGGCGTCGGTGCATTCGTCGCCGACGTGGCGTTCGACCTGTTCGGCCGCCGCAAGGGCGCCAACACCACGGCCGTCAACACGGACACGCCGCGTTCCAACCGCACCGGTCTGCCGCCTCGCGAGGCCCGCAGCCCGCGCCAGCAGGCGGAGGACGACTTCCAGGGCGCCGTGGTCACCATGATGAAGCAGATGGAGGATTCCAGGGCCTGGGATCTTTACTGGCTGTCGTTCCTCGAGTTCGACGCCGCCTACGACAAGGCCATCGAGTTGAAGAAGGCCGACAGTACCGGCGAAGAGCTGGAAGCCGCCTGGGCCGAGACCATCCGCTGCTACTACAAGACCCGTTACGCCAGCGAGCTGTTCAAGCACCGCTACGACCGCAACGAGATTTCACTCGATTTCTTCCCGATCAACATCTCGGATCGCGGGCAGTACGCCGACCTGACCACCGAGCAGCTCCAGAGCGCTGATATCCGCACCTACCAGGCGGCCCACGCCAAGATCGACACCAAGTCGGCCAAGGTCAACAAGTTCCAGACGGACGTGCTGAAGTACGACCTCACGGCCTCCAACGTGGCCCAGAACAGCGAGTGGGAAGCCAAGGTGTTCGGCGAGTACAAGAACAAGTGGAAGGCTGCTTCGGTGGCCTCCGGCAAGCAGTTCGACCCGGACGACCTCGAGTTCGTCAATGGCCCTGACTACAAGGCCGGCGAGAAGAAGAGGTGGGAGGCCTTCCTTGATGCGAAGGAAGGCGGTTGATACCGCGAAGCTGAAACGGCGGGGGGCGCATGCCCCCCGCTTCGCATTTGCGTTGCACCGCGGGCGCCGTTCTGTTTGGCTAGTGGGGCTGGGCCTGAGACGAGGGAACCGACATGGGAAAACTGCTGCACGTTGCCGTCTATGTGTTCGCCGTGATCGGCATTCTGATGACCGTCGGCGTGGGCTATGTGTACGTAGCCAACAGCCAGCTGATGGGCGAGTTCTGGGCCGTGAAGGAAGACTTCCGGGCCGTGCCCGATGAACGCCGCACCGAGGTGGTAGCCGAGCTGCCGGCACGCATCACCTTTGAGAAGGAAGTGGCCGCCGAGATGGCCGAGCTTCCCGAGGAACGGCGCACCGCGCTGTATGAGCAGCTGAAAAAGAGCCGCGAGCAGGTCTACAGCCAGTTCAAGGCCCGCATCACCGCCGAGGCCAACGTCGCCCGCGAGGCCAAGAAGGCCCAGAAAGACGTGAAGCAGGTCGCCGAGGAAATCGAAAAACAGCTCGGCAAGGTCAACGTCGGCATCGACCTGACCGGCAAGGGCAAATCAGCCCCCGACAACCTGGCCGACGTCAACAAGGCCAACGGCGACGTCGCCGACGCGCGCCTGGCATACGGCGAGTCGCGGGAATCCGCGGATGGCGCACGTCGCGTCAAGGCGGCAATCGGCTTGCTGGAGGCCCTGGACAAGCTGGGTGACAAGGTGCAGTCCGCGCGCAGGAAGAACCTCAGTGACGACGAAAGGAGTCGCCTCAGCAACGTGGTGAAAGACGCCAAGGCGACGCTGTACGACGTGAAGCAGACGCCCAAGCTTTCGGATGACCCCAAGGCCAAGAAGCTGATGGTCAGCATCCCGCAGAAACTCAACGAGTAAAGCGGCATGGCCGCGTCAGATGTGCATCCGGCGGGCTGACGTCCGCCGGATTGCCATTTGGCGCGATCAACCAAGCGCCGCTTCAATGTACGCGCGGGGGATGCCGATTTCCGCCACCGTCACCTGCCCGCAGAAGGTGGGGCCGGCCGCCTGCAGGAAGCCCGGCTTGGCGGCCACGAAGGTGACCGTGCTGTCGGCGCGGATGCACACGCCCAGGATGTCGCCCGTGTTCGCGTCCAGCCCGCTGGGGATGTCCACCGCCAGCCTGGGCGTGTCGGCGTCGTTGGCCGATTCGATCACCGCCCGGAAGGGGTCTTCAATCGTGCGCGTCAGGCCCGTGCCGAACAGCGCGTCGATGATCAGCGGCGCTTCATTGAACACCGGCCAGGCGGCCTTGCGCTGCTCGCGCTCATGCAACTCGGCGATCTCGATGCCCAGGCCGCGCAGCAGCTTCGCGTTCAGCCGCACGTCGGCCGAGGCCTTGTCCAGCTCGGCCGGGTCGCCCACGTAGTAGACGCGCACGGCATGGCCGCGGTTGTGCAGGGTGCGGGCGATCGCCAGGCCGTCGCCGCCGTTGTTGCCGGGGCCGCAAAGGATCACGACCGGGGTGCCGGCGGTGTGCAGCCTGGCCTTCCAGCGCTCCAGTTCTTCGACGTTGCGGGGGATGTCGTCCTTGCTGCCCGGCTGGCGCAGCCTGGCCATGGCGCGCGAGACGCCCTCGATGCGCAGCAGGCGCTCGGCCTCGTCGGCGCAGGCGCGGGCGGCGTTTTCCATCAGCAGCATCGACGGGATGCCGTATTCCTCGATGGCGCGGCGGTCAAGCTCGCGCACCTGTTCGCGCGTCAGTGTCCTGGACTGGGCCATGATGCCACGCTAATACCCGCTCGCCAGGCCGACAAGCGACCAACTGGCGCGCGCGGCGTGAATGGGTAAAACCGCGCCATGCCCTACGACGTCAAAGTGCGCGTGCGCTACGCCGAGACCGACCAGATGGGCGTGGTCTACCACAGCAACTATCTCGTGTACTTCGAGATTGGCCGCACCGAGATGATGCGCGCGGCCGGCATCAGCTATGCCGAGCTGGAAGAGCGAGGCTACGTACTGGCGGTGATCGAGTCGTCCATGCGCCATACCGGCAGCGCCAAGTATGACGACGAGCTGACGGTGCGCACCTGGCTGCGCGAAGTCAGCAAGACGCGGCTGCGCTTCGAGTACGCGGTGATGCGCGACGGCAAGCCGCTCACCACGGGCCACACGGTGCTGGCGTTCCTGAGCCGCGCCGAGGGCATGCGCCCGGTGCGGGCGCCCGAAGACGCCCACCAGAAGGCGTTGAAAGCCTGCGAGCCGGAGTAGGGACACGCTGCCGCGTGTCCCCACCCGATTCCTTCGTTACTTGTCGTACCAGATCACGTCCGGTTCACGTAGGGACACGCTGCCGCGTGTCCCACCCGATTCCCGGTTACTTGTCGTACCAGATCACGTCCGGCACCTGCCAGTCGCACTGCTTGTCCATGTACTCCTCGTTCAGGTACTTGTCGGCGGCGTGCTGGTCGCCCTTCAGGTACTTGTCGAAGAACACCGTGGTCAGCGCGCAGATCAGCAGGTTGGCGCGGGCCTTGCGGCTCCAGTCGTTGTCGGCGTTGGTGAAGTCCAGGTGCTCCACGTTGCGCAGGGCCACAAAGTACTTGTCGCCATCCGGCATGTCGTCGTAGCTGGCTTTCTTCTCCAGCCAGCCGTCTTCCGTGCCGGTGATCTGCAGGCAGGGCGTGTCGCAATGGTCGAAGCTGGTGTCGTCGAACCACGGGCTTGCCAGCCCGATGTCGCCGGCCGCCATCGGCACCACTGCCTTCACGCGCGGGTCGGACAGGTCTTCGTGGTGGTCGTCCATGTCCACCTCGGCGCCGCCCATGAAGTGGGCGGTCGCGCCGCCGAAGCTGTGGCCGGTGACGCCGACCCGGTTCATGTCAATGCGACCGGTCAGCTCCGGGTGGCTCAGGTTCCAGCTTTCCGCCATGTCCAGCACGAAGCTGATGTCGGCCGCGCGGTCGCGGGCTTCGGCCTCGCTGTACAGGGCCTCGGCCAGCTCAAAGGCGTCCAGGCGCGAGCTGCTGCCCACGTGCTCGGGCACGATTACCACGTAGCCGTGGCGGGCCAGGTGCTTGTCAAGGTAAATGTAGTGCGAGCGGTCGCCGCCCAGGCCGTGCGATAGCACGATCACCGGGAAAGGCCCGGGCTCGTCGCTGGGGTAGTAGACGGTCGTTGGGACGTCGCGGTCGCGGGCGGAGTCTTCCAGGTCGTTGAACTTGACGCTGGCGATCGCGTGGCCGCCCTCTGAGGCCGGGCCATTCTCAGGCTTCTCGGTATCACAACCGGCAAGGAACAGCACCAGCAGCGCCAGCGCGGCGCAGGCAGTTTTCATGATTGCCCCCCGAAAGGAGGATGTGAGCGACGCCGGTTATTATGACTTCGCGGGTGCCGCTTTCACGAATTTACCGGGTTTATGCCACCCCGGAACATGAAGAACGCCGCCGCCACCAGGCACAGGCCGGCCCACAGGTAGTCCAGCTTCAGGGGCACCTTCATGTAGAAGATGGCGAAGGCGGCGAACACGGCCATGGTGATCACTTCCTGCATCACCTTGAGCTGGCCCAGGCTGTAGCCGACCTTCATGCCGATGCGGTTGGCCGGGACCTGCAGGCAGTACTCGAAGAAGGCCACGCCCCAACTGATCAGGACGGCGATCCAGAGCATGGTGGTCTTCTGGTCTTTGAGGTGCCCGTACCAGGCATAGGTCATGAACAGGTTGCTGCCGATCAGCAGCAACGGCGTGTAGAGCTTGTCCATAAAGTAGAAGCCCACAAGAAACCCCGCCTCAAGGGCGGGGATGATTGGTATTGCTGGCTGTTCACTCAGGATGCCCTTCGGCGTTTCGTTTTCGCCTCGTCTTCAGCGATCCACTCCGGCCTGCGCTCCCAGGAAACTACGCGCTTTGCAACAGCCCGCCCCTTTTCATCCCGGACGATGTGGTAAGCCCACTTCTTGCGCCAACCTGGTCCTTCGGGACGTTTCATTCTGTCACCATCACTTGCGCGGTCTGAACCACTTTCCCATCCAACTCCAGCTTCAAACTATACAGTCCGGCGACTTTCAACTCCAGCCAACGGGCATCAAACCACGTCTCCGCAACGCCGGCGACGTCAAACGGAGGCACCTCCTGATACTGTTCGTCTATCTGCACTCCTTTCGGTGAGGTGAATGTGAACCGAAGCAGTCCCTTCACTCGCTTGCCGGACAGTCGAACGTAGACGGCGACACGAGGCGCGATGTAGGGCAGCGTTCCGTCCGTCATGATCAGACTGGATACACCTGATATCGTCATCAGCCCGGCGCGCACGCGCACCGAGCGGCAGGGGATCAACGTTACCTGCAACTCGCTCATATGACGTTGGCTTCGTCGTGGAGGCGGCTGGGGTCGTTAAACCGCTCCATCTCCAGCGCCGTGATGTCCACGCTGCTCGCCTTGCCGTCGAGCATCAGCTCCGCCGTGACGATTCCCGCGGCCGGGGCGTGCATCAGCCCGTGGCCGCTGAAGCCCGCGCACACATACGCGCCGTCGAGGTGGCCGAGCCTGTCGATCACCGGGTGGTGGTCGGGCGTGACCTCGTACAGGCCGGCCCACTTGTGCTTGGGCACTGCGTTCTCGAGCACCGGCGCGCGCTCCATTGCGGTCATCAGCATCTGCTCGCCGAACTCTTCGTTGAAGCTGTCGTTGAAACCCGCCGACTCGCTGTGGTCGCTCATGCCGATCAGCACGCCGCCTGACTCGCGGTGGAAGTACAGCGTTGTTGACAGGTCAACAGTCATGGGGAACGGGTCGGCGATCTGGTCGAACTTGTCCGTCACGATGATCTGCCGGCGGATCGGCTCGATCGGCACATCGATGCCCGCCATCGCCGCCACCTTGCGGGTCCAGGCGCCCGTGCACAGCACCAGCCTGCTGCAGCGCACCTCGCCCCGGTTGGTCTCCACGCCCACCACCTGGCGGCCCAGCGAGTCCAGCTTGATGCCCGTGACCTCCACGTTGTTCTCGATCACCGCGCCGTGGCGCCGCGCGGCCTTGGCAAAGCCCTGGGTGATGTCGCTGGGGTCGCCGAAGCCGTCGCGCTGGTGGAATGTCGCGCCCTGCACGCCTTCCATGTTGATGTAGGGCAGGCGCTTCGCGACTTCCTCGGGCGACCACCACTCGGGCTGCATGCCCAGGCGCTTCCACATCGCGAACGACTTCTTGAAGTTCGCCACCAGCTCGTCGCTGGTCAGCAGGAAGCAGTAGCCCCACTGCCAGTACTGCAGCGGCTCGCCGATCTCCTGCTGCCAGTTCTCGAAGGCCTTGATCGAGAGCAGGCTCAGCCGTGTGTTGACCTCGGTGCTGAACTGCGCGCGAATGCCGCCCGCGCACTTGCCGGTGCTCTCCTGGCCCAGGAACTCGTCGCGCTCCAGCAGCAGCACGCTGCCCGCGCCGCGCCTGGCCAGCTGATACGCCACCGATACGCCGATACAACCGCCGCCTACCACCACGATGTCTGCGCTGTCCTGCATGGCTGCTCCTGACTCGTAAGCAGCGACGTTAGCCCTGAAGTCTCGCAAACTCAACGGTGGGGGATTCGACGCCGCGCGTCGTCCTGGCCTCTCGGCCGGGGCTCTAAGCCCGGGCGGCCAGGGCTTCCTTCATGCGCTTGAAGTCATCGTTCGGGCAGCCGCGTCGGCCGAAGAACTTGCTGCGCGCGTGCTCCGGGCCGTGGAAGTCCGCGCCGCCGCTGACCAGCAACTCCAGCTTGCGCGCCAGCGAAACGTAGTGCTGGCTGACGTCGTGGTTGTGGTCGCTGTGGTGGCACTCGATGCCGTCCAGCCCAAGCTTGCGGGCCTCGAACACCACCTCGTCGCCGTTGCGGTACAGGCCGGGGTGGGCAATCACCGCCACACCGCCCGCGGCCTGGATGGCCTCGATCGCGCCTTCGATGCGGATGCGCGAGTGGTCCACGAAGCCGGGGCGGCCCCGGCGCAGGTAGCGCTCGAAGGCTTCCTGGTAGCCGGCGACCTTGCCCTGCTGCACCAGCAGACGCGCCAGGTAGGGGCGCGCCAGCGAAACGCCGTCTTCGACACCTTCAGTGCTGAGCGGCACACCGTGGGCGCGCAGGCGCGCGACCATCTCGAAGAAGCGCTCGCGCCGGCGTTCCTGCACGTCGGCGCAGACCCGCTGCAGCTTCGGATTCAAACGGTCAATGCCCAGGCCCAGCAGGTGCACTTCCGTGCCCGCGCACTCGCAGGTGATCTCCACTCCCGGCACGAACTCAAGGCCGTGCTGCTGGGCCGCGGCCTCGGCCTCATCCAGCCCGGCCGTGGTGTCGTGGTCGGTAAGGGCCAGCGTAGTCACGCCGCGGGTCGCGGCTTCTTCAACCAGGCGGGCGGGCGCGAACGCGCCATCGGAGCGGGTGGAGTGACTGTGCAGGTCAACGAGACGGCTGTCGATCATCGTAGTCTAGAAGGTAAAGTCCTGACCGGTTTACGAAAGGGGGCAACGTGAAACAACTCGCACTGGTCTGCCTGGGCGGCGCGCTGGGTTCGTCAATGCGCTACGGCATCGCCCTCGGCCTCGAGCGCCTGGCGCCGAAGTTCGCGCTGGCCTTCCCCTGGGCCACACTGGCCGCCAATTTTGTGGGCTGCTTCGCGATCGGCCTGGGCGTCGGCTTTCTAGGTCGTGACGGGGTGAAGTGGGGGCCCGAGCTGCAACTGCTGCTGCTGGTGGGCGTGTGCGGCAGCCTCACCACCTTCAGCACTTTCGCGAACCAGACGCTGGAGCTGGCACCCGGCAAGGCCCTGCTGAACATCGGCGCCAGCGTAGCCGGCGGCCTGTTTCTGGCCTGGCTCGGCCTGACACTAGCCGGAGGCCGCGCCGCCTGATCGCTTTCATTAGGTGACATCGACGTCCGGTCGATGCGTCCGCCGCGCGTCCCGCGCGGCGAAATCGGGTGCCGTGGGCGGGGCGCCCACAGCCGGTGCAGGCGGGGCGCCTGCGCTACAAACCAAGCCGTCCGTGTCACCGGGTGCTTCGCCCCATTGCGCCTGCATTTGCCGCTTCTATACTTCCTCCCCCTTCAGCGGCGTGTTCCCGGGCGTGTGCCCGGGCGCCTTGAAGAACCTCCAAGACCCCGGCCGCGCCCTGGCTTGCCAGCGGCCCGAAGCCGGGATTCAGGATCCCTTACATGACAGCATTGCGTGCCATCAACCCCTTGGTCCGCCGTTACGGCCCCAAGGCGGAAGTCGTTGAAGCAGAGCTTTCGACGATCTGGAAAGAACCCTCGCTGGACGACCTTACGCCCAGCACCCGCGCCTTCAGCGAAGACTCGCTGGTCAAGGGCCGCGTGATCAGCGTCGGCAAGGACCAGGTCACAGTCGACCTCGGCGCCAAGACCGTCGGCATCATCAACACCCGCGAGTTCGACAGTGAAGAAGACCGTCCCAAGGCCGGCGACGAAATCACCGTCCTGATCGAGGAACTCGAGAACGACGACGGCCTGATCGGCCTCTCCAAGCGCAAGGCCGACCGCAAGATCAACTGGGAAACCGTGGTCGCCAAGCACAAGGAAGGCGACACCGTGCGCGGCAAGGTGGCCAAGAAGATCAAGGGCGGCCTGCTGATCGACATCGGCGTGCCGGCCTTCCTGCCCGCCAGCCAGGTCAGCATCCGCCGTACCCGCGACATCAACGAGTTCATCGGCGACGAGCTCGAGTGCGAGATCATCAAGATCGACCAGGCGCGCGAGAACATCGTGGTCAGCGCCCGCAAACTGCAGGAGCGCAACCGCGAGCGCCTCAAGGACGCGCTGCTTTCCGAAATCGAGGAAGGCCAGATCCGCGAAGGCGTGGTCAAGAACATCGCCGACTTCGGCGCGTTCGTTGACCTGGGCGGCATCGACGGCCTGCTGCACATCACCGACATGACCTGGGGCCGCATCCAGCACCCCAGCGAAGTGGTGAAGATCAACGAGACAGTGAAGGTGAAGGTGCTGAAGGTCGACCGCGACCGCGAACGCATCGCGCTCGGCATGAAGCAGCTCGCCGACAGCCCCTGGAAGGGCATCGCGGAGCGTTACCCCGTGGGCTCGCGCCACAAGGGCAAGGTGGTCAACATCATGTCCTACGGCGCCTTCATCCGCCTGGAAGAGGGCATCGAGGGCCTGGTGCACGTCAGCGAAATGAGCTGGACCAAGCGCGTCAACGACCCGCGCGAAGTGGTGCAGCTCGGCGACGACGCCGAGGTCATCATCCTGGGCGTGAACGAGGAAAAGCAGGAAATCTCGCTCGGCATGAAGCAGCTTGAGGAGAACCCCTGGGATCGCGTCAGCGCCCGCTATCAGCCCGGCGCCAAGGTCAAGGGCGTGGTGCGCAACCTCACCACCTACGGCGCGTTTATCGAGATCGAGCCCGGCATCGACGGCCTGCTGCACGTCTCCGACATGAGCTGGACCCGCAAGGTCAGCCACCCCAACGAGATGGTGAAGAAGGGTGACGAGGTCGAGTGCGTGGTGCTCGCGGTCGACACCGACAAGCACCGCATCGCGCTGGGCATGAAGCAGCTCAAGACCGATCCCTGGGAAGACGAGATCCCCGAGCGTTTCGCCGTCGGCACCGAGATGGACGGCAAGATCACCAAGATCACCAACTTCGGCGTGTTCGTCGAGCTCGACAACGAGCTGGAAGGCCTGCTGCACATCAGCGAGCTGGCGGCCGAAGGCGCCGACAAGCCCGAGGAGTCGGTCACGGTGGGTGAGACCATCAAGGTCAAGGTCATCAAGCTCGACCCCAAGGAACGCAAGATCGGCCTCACCGCCGCCGAAGCGTAATCCGCAGTCACCAATGAACAGCGCCCGGGCTTCGGCCCGGGCGCTGTTGCATTAGTTTGACAGCCGGCACAGGGAGGGGTAACAACCGGTGTTGATACTCACATGTTGCGCAATCTGGAGACGCCCATGACCCGTATCCCGCTTACGCTGCTGCTGCTCATCTTCAGTCTGCCGGTGTTCGCCCAGGACCCGCCCAAAGTGGAACTGATCGAGCGCAAGAACCCGGCCGGGCAACTGGTCGAGCGCTACAGGACAGTCGATGGCAAGCGCGACGGCAAGTACGAAAGCTGGCACAACAACGGCAAACAGGCCCAGGTCGGGGAGTATGAAGACGGCCTGCAGATCGGCGAGTGGGTGAGTTACCACGAAAACGGCAACGTGTCGTTCCAGCGCAGCTACACCAAGGGAGACGTGAACGGCGTCGCCGCCTCATATTACCCCAGCGGTGCAAAGCGGATCGTGGGAACCTTCGCCGACGGCTACGCCAAAGGCGCCTGGACCGAGTACTACGAGAACGGCAAGGTCTCGATCCAGGGTGACGCGTACAGCAGCTGGCACAACGAACTATACGCCCCGAAGAAAACCGGCCCCTGGAAGTGGTACCACGAAAACGGCGTGCTTTCGCTGGAAGGCAGCTACGAGCAGGACATCCTGACCGGCCACGCGATCAGCTACCACACCAACGGCAACAAACGCATCGAGTGCGACTTCACCGAAGGCTACGCCAGGGGCGAGTGGATCGAATACTACCCCGGCGGCCAGGTTTCCGTCCGGGGAGAGGCCTACACCAGCTGGCACAACCAGCTCTATGGCGCCAAAAAAACAGGGCCCTGGAAGTGGTACCACGAAAACGGCGTGCTGAGTCTCGAAAGCCCCTTCGTCGAAGACCAGATGCACGGCCACTCGGTGCGCTACTACATCACAGGCGAAAAGCAGGTCGAGTGCGACTTCGATGCCGGCTACGCCAAGGGTGAATGGATTGAGTACCACCTGAACGGCAACGTGAGTGCCAAGGGCCAGGCGAGCTCAAGCTGGCACAACCAGTTCTACGCCCCGATCCGCGAAGGGACCTGGGTCTGGAACTTCGAAAGCGGCGAGAAACGGCTTGAAGTACCTTACGTCAGGAACGTTCGCCACGGCGCGCTGCATGAGTACTACGCATCCGGCAACCAGCGCGTCGAGTGCGAATTCGACAACGGCAACCTGGTCAGCACCTGGACCCTCTATCACGAGAACCAGCAGATCGCCGCCATTGGCGAGGCCATGGGCCAGAAGTGGGACAGCCACAACCACCCGATCCGTACGGGTTTGTGGGCCGAACACTTCGAAGACGGCGTGCGCTCATTCGAGGGAACCTACGTCAACGGCAGACTGGACGGCATCGCCTCCTGGTACCACCGCAACGGCCGGAAATCGCTGCTGACGGAATGGATCGAGGGCGTCATGCGCGGCAACTGGACCGCCTGGCACGACAACGGCAACCAGAGCGGCCACGGATTCAGTTACGGGGCGCGCTGGGACAGTCCGAACCATCCGCTGAAGCATGGGCCGTGGGTCTGGTACCACGGCAACGGAAACAAAGAGTCCGAAGGCAGGTACGTTCGCGACGTAAAGGTCGGCCCCTGGATCTACTACGACGCCGAAGGGCGCGTGAAAGAGATCCACAACTACATCAACGGCGAATCCAAGGCTGTCTCCGAGGCCGTGCTGGAAGACGGTACCCGCGTGATCCGCACCAGCAACCCGGACGGCTCCAGCGACACTTACACGCTCGACAAAGACGGCAACATCATAGACCACAAGCACACACTGCCGCCCGACAAGCAGAAGCCGTCCATCACCTACACCGACCCCGACACCGGCGAGACCACCACCATCACCCACGACGGTGACGGCAACCCCAAAATCACCAAGGGAAAAACCACCAAGGACGAAGACGGCACCACCCACACGCACGAGGAAGACGACGACGGCACCGTGCGCGACATCACCACCCACCCCGACGGCAGCCGCGAGTTCCGCGAAGTGCGCCCGGACGGCACCGTGCGCGAATCCACCCGCGACAAAGACGGCAACATCGTCCGCAAGCAGACCAACCCTGACGGCACCACCACCGAGTACACGCAAAGCCCCGACGGCCGCAAAACCCGCACCCTGCGCGACGCCGAGGGCAACATCATCGAAGAGGCCGAGCGCACGCCGGTGGGCGTCGAGACGGTGAAGAAGCCCGACGGCACCGAAACCCGCCGCCACAAGGATGAAGACGGCAACTGGGTCGAAACCACCACTCGCCCCGACGGCACCACCAGCCGCGTCGTGCGCGACGCTGAAGGCAACGTCATCAGCCGCGACGACAAGTGGGGCGAACGTGAAGAAGGCCAGAGCCTTTACGAAGACGTCCAGGGCGGCCGCGACTGGGACAAGCTCACGCCCGAGGAAAAGGCCGCCTACGCCGCGCAGGAAGACAAACTGCGCGAAAGCGGGCAGCTTGACGAGCTGCGCCGCAACGCCGCTGACGGTGAGATGCAGCGCCGCGATGACGCCCGTTCAGCGACCGACAGCGCGCTGCAGGACGCCGGCGCGGATCTCAAACGAAAGCCCGCGACGGACGGCGCCGCTCCGCCCGCGGACAAGCCGATCGACAAGCAGAAACTGGGAGTCGCCGCAAAGGCCATCGAGCTTGCGCTGCGCATGCCCGACATTCCGTTCGAACAGCTCAAGGAAGAACTGAAGAAAGCCGCCGGCGATGATGAAGAGCTGCTCAAGGAGTTGATGGAGCAGAACGAGAGCAGCCTGCCCGGTTTCCTCGGCAAGCACCCCAAGCTGGCGCAGAAGTGGACGCAAGCCGTGAAGAGCGGCGGGTCTGCCGTATCCGCGGCGCTGGCAGTCGCGGAAGGCGTGGATCACCTGTTCAAGGGCGAGTACGGAGCGGCGCTGGAGAAGTTTGCGGGCGCCAGCGCGTCCGCTTTCGGCGCGATCCCGCCGGACACGATGGCGCAGATCGAGCGCGAGTTGGGGAACAACCCCGCCAATGTGGCCGCGGCGGTGAAGAACCTGATCAGTTTCGGGCGCGAAGCGTCGCGCGAACTGAAACCCGGTGAGTCGCGCAATTACGGCACACTGCTGAACGAAGGCGTAAACTTCATGGTCAACGCCTGGAAGGCCCTGCCGGCGGAACAGCGCAAAGAGTTGTTGAAGACCCAGTTGCCGACGCTGCGCAAGTTTATCGCCCAGATGGACAAGGGCATTGGCGGTTCGGGCGCCAACCGAGGAGACGTTGTCATGGCCTTGCTCGACGCTGCGCCCGACGCTTACAAGCTGATCGACGAGTGGGGCGGCGAGAACGACGCGGCGAACATCACCGCCCTGACCCAGAAAGTGGGACCGAAAGCTATCGGGCTGCTGGTCAAGGCCGCCACGCGCTCCGAGACCGCGGGCGCCGCGGCCGAGTTCGTGGCGCAGCTCGGCACCGACTATCTGGCCCACCTCGGCAACGACGCGCGCGAGGCCGCCAAGGCCGCCATGCTGCAGGCCGGCACGGAGGCCAACTCCTACGCCAACCTGCGCAGCACCATGCGCAGCCTGGCCCAGAAAGCCGGCATGAGCCCCCGCGACGCCGAGCAATACGAATTTCTGTCCAACCTGGTCAGCGGCCACGAAAGCCGCCTGGTGCTGGGCGACATGCGCCGCACAAAAGACATCCTGGGTGTGCACGAGGCCATGCAGGCCTGGCGCCGCGTTGACACCGACCTGGGCAAGCAGGCCGGCGCGGTGGGCTTCTTCTATGGCGGGCTGGTTGATGAGAAGTCGCGCTCCAGCACAGACGAGCGCGCCTACCAGATCTGGAAGACCAACCAGGTCAACAACGCGCGCCGCACCGCCGCCCACATCCGGGCCATCCTGCCCGAGTACGCCCCCGGCAGCGCCGCGCACAAGTTCCTGTCACACTGGAAGAACGACCTCGAAGGCATGGTGCGCACCTTCGGATAAACGTGGGGCAGACATGCCGGCTGCACCGTAGGGACACGCGGCAGCGTGTCCCAGGCCGTGGGGCAGACATCCTGTTTGCCAAGGCAGGCCGGGGTCTGACCCTCTTTTCGCAGTTTGAAAAGAGGGTCTGACCCCTTGCTGAGCGATTGACGTCCAAACCAGAGGGGGTCAGACCCTCTTTTTGTTCCAAAAAGAGGGTCCGACCCCGGCGTTTGCTGTCTCACCCGGGGGCCACGCGCTTGCGCTTGCGGTTCCTGTTCCCACGCCTCGGCGTTTTGTTTGCTTGGCGGGGTGTTTTTCAGCACAATCCGTAAGGCCTTTGGCATTTCTTCCACTGACAGTACGGGGCCATGGGTTGGGGAATGCCGGGCATTTCCCTGCCGTGTCGCCTCTGGCGACCGTACTCGAGTTTACGAGGGTTGCCTCCATGCGTTCGATCCAGCTTTCCGCTCTGCTGCTTGCCCTGTTTGCCGCGCCCCTGTGGGCCGGCCTGTTGGAAACCCATTTCCCCGGCAAGTCCGAAACCGACGTCGCCGCCGAGTTCGAGGCCGGTCTGCCCAAGCTGCTCACCGCCGGCCTGAGCGAAGTCGCCAAGCCGCGCATGTACGCGCTGGTCAACAAGGCCGAGGTTTACGTGCAGCTCACGGCCGTGGAGGGCGAACAGACCACCTGGACCACGCTGGTGCCGACGGGCTGGTATCCGGAAAAGGCTGAGTACGCCTACGATGTCTACGGCAAAGACTTCAAGTTCAAGCTGAACGAGCTGCCGCCAGAGGGCGTGGCTTTCTGGCTTTCACCAAAGGGGCGCACCCCGGCACTGATCGTCTCACTGGCGTGCTGGCTGGCCGGCAAGGGCAAGCCCATGCTCGCCAACGCCGAGCTGGCGGCGCTGGTGCCGCTCGACGGCCGCGAGAAAGAACGCGAGGCGCTGAAGAAAGAAATCGACGAGTGGCTGTGCGCCAAGCTGGGCTGGTCGGCGCCTGACGGGCTGGAAACCATCGCCACCCACAACCTCGAACACAACCAAGACGGCTGGCTGCTGCTGACCAAGGAGCTCGCCGCGGAGCACTTCAAGAACCTCGACAAAGAGGCCAAGAAGGCCTTCAAAGAGCTGGAGAAGCTGCAGGGCGGCGACGTGAAGAGCAAGCCCGGCCAGCGCAAGACTTCGCCGGGCATGCGGCTGGCGATCCTCGATAAATACATCGAACGCTGGGAGCGCCGCTACACCGGCACCGCGTTCATGGCCAAGAAGGGCGCCAAGGAAGACCTGCAGGCGCTGTTGGAGGCCGTGAAGGCCGACATGGCCTGGGTCGAGGCCGAGAAGTTCAAGGCCGAGCGGTTCGGTCTCGATGGCGACTGGGCGGGCGCCGGCAAGGCCTACGATGGCCTGGTGCGCGCCGATCCGCTGAACCCTGAGATCCTGGCGGCGGCCGCGGACGCCTGGAACAAGGCGGCCAAGATCACCGACGGCGGGCAGAAGGCGGAAGACCCGGCGGCGGCCCGGCGCGCGGCGGTGCTGTACGAAGAGATGCTGAAGATTTTCCCGCGGGCGCTGGGTTACCACAACCACGCCGGTCTGAACTGGCTGGCGGCGGGTGATAAGGGAAAGGCCAAGGCGCACCACGAAGAGGTGATCCGCCGCACCGACGGCATCCAGGAGCCGTCGGAGACCGATCGGAAGAACCGGGAGTTCGCGGAAGGCCAGTTGAAGCTGATCAAGTAGCGTTTGGTTGCCAGGGGCACCCTGATTGGTACCTTTGGAGAAGCCAGGGGCACGAGGAGAGAGGCATGAGGACATTCGGGACGAAACTGCTGGCGGCGCTGGCGGTGGCGTTGTTCGCGGGAAGCCTGTCGGCCGGGCCGTCGGAAGACCTGTTCGCCAAGACCCACAAGGGCATGAAGGAGTCCGACGTCGCCTCGAAATGGTACGAGAAGCTGCCGGAATGGGTGGCGTCGCTGACCGGCAAGAACCAGTTTCCTGATACATGGCTGCCCTTCAGCGCGGACAAGGGCAAGCTGAAGCCGGCCAAGGAGCTCAGCAAGTTCCAGATCCGGGACGCGAACAAGAAGCAGTTCAGCGCCTACTACATGGTGCGCAACGGCGTGGACGCAAACGGCCGCACCATCTACGAGAAAACCAACGAGTTCGGCTGGCTGCCCTGGAAGTCCTGGCCGGCCCGGTCGATCGTCCAGACCTACCCGGTCGAGGGCAACCAGGACCACACCGACCTGGTGGGGTTTGCAGCCTGGCTTTACGGAGAGAAGGAAAACGAACTTGCGAACCGCGTGCTGACGGTCGTGCACGCGCGCGACAAAGAGCTTGCGCCGTTGATCGAGGCGTTCATCTGCGACAAGGAGAAGTGGACGCTGCCCTCGGAGGGGCTGAAGAACTGGAATGCGTGGGACATCGATTTCCAGCTCGAGCGCATCATCCTGGTGACGCCTGAAGAGTACGAAAAGCGCCTCAAGGCGCGTGAAACCGAGGCCGCCGCCGAATTCAAAAAGCTTGTGCAGTCCCGCGGCGACACCAAGGGCCGCCCGCCGCGCCGCGTCTCGCCGTCCAAGCAGCTGATCCTGATCGAGTGGGAAATCAAGCAGTTCAAGATCAAGTACGGCTCGGCCGAATTCCTGAAGGACACCAAGATCACCGACAAGCTTCAGGAGATCCAGGACTCCATCACGGACGACCTGGCGCTGATCAAGGAGAACCTGGAGCAGTCCCGCAAGATGGCCACTGACAACAACCCCAACGACCTGAAGAAGAAGGCCGAGTTCCTGGAGCAGATCCTGCTGATCGATCCCCAGGATCTCAACCTGCGCAGCCAGGTCGCCAATGCCTGGTACATCTGGGGCAACCCGGCGCCTCACGGCAACGGTTGCGACCGCGCCGAAGGCATGAAGAAGGCCATCCCGCACTATGAGATCATCGTTCAGGCCTATCCGAACAATTCCGGCTTCCTGCTGGCGATCGGTCGCTGCTACCAGGCGCTCGAGAACAGCAAGCAGGCCCGGCCTTACTACGAGAAGGTGATCGAGATCGACGGCAACCAGGGCAACGGCAACACCGCGAAGTCGCTGATCCGCAACATGGACCAGGGCGACCAGAACCGCTCCAAGAAAGACGGCAAGTAGGCTTCAACGAACAGCACGGGGCCCGGAAATCCGGGCCCCGTCTGTATTTTTTCATTTCAACTGTAGGCGTGCCGCGTTTCCGGCAACTCATAGGCAGACGCAACGACCCCGTACTTTCCCCTGTTGCGACCGATCATGCTGAAGACAACCGCCTTGCTGCTGTTGATCGGCCTTGCGGTGCCGCTTGGCGCGCAGTCACTGCTGGACCGGTTCCACGACGGCAAAAAACCATCCCGGGTTGCCAAAGACTGGTTCAGGGGCCTCGACGACTGGGTCAACGACCTGCACGAGCAGGCCCGCAACGCGGAGAGCTGGTTCCCCGATCCGGACCCTGCCGCCAGGGGCAGACTCTGCCGCTACCGGCTGGAAGGTGCCGACACCCGCAGTCTGACGGTGCGCAAGCTGCTCGACACCGGAAGCGTAGACACCAATGGCAAACCCGTGCGTGTGGCGGCAAAGGAGACCTCGCTGTTCACCTGGGACCAGTGGGAGTCGCGCTTCCTTGTCACCACCTACCCGACCAGCACCAACCAGGACGCGGCCGACCTGGTCGGCTTTGCCACCTGGCTGTATGAAGCGCGCAAGGCCCCCGTGGAGGCAAATCGCGTCCTCACCATCCTTTACCAGCGAAATGAAGGCACAGACGCCGAGCTGCAGGAGGCAATCTGCCAGTTCATCCGAGAGCAGGAACGCCTGAAGAAAGACAGCGAACTCAAGCCCTTTGAGTTGTGGGACGACGACTTCAAGGTGTTTCGTACCGTGTTGATACCCGCCGACAAGGCCGACGAGTTCAAGGCCCAGCGCGAGCGGGCGGCCAGGGGGCGTATCATGCAGCTAAAGGCCGAGTCTGATGAGCCGGCCAATCGCACGCTCACACTTGACGAGCTGGAGTTCGCGCTCTCCCGTTGGCCCACAGAATTCGCCGACACCGTCGCGGCCGCAAACTGCGCCGAGCTGGTTTCAAGCCTGTTGGCCAGGGTGCAGGAAGCGAAGAAGAAGGCCGCGGTGCATGCGGACCTGGCCGCAGCCGCAGAGAAAGCTGCGGGGCAGAAACCGGCCGAGTGGAAACAGGTCGCTGACGACTGGCAGGCGGCCCTGGCGCTGGACCCGCGTTCGCTGTTCCTGCTCTCGAAGGTCTCCAATGCGCGCTACGTGCAGACCGGCGCTGAGCGCGTAGCCGGGCCGGACCGCTGGGTGGGGGACTATCACGTCGCGAAGGCGGCCATTGAACTATACGAGGCGTGGCGAGAGCGCGAGCCGGCCAATGTAAAGGTGATCCTGAACCTGGGCATCCTGCACCACGTGCGCGCGGAATTCGACGAGGCCAAGAAGTATTACCGCCTCGCGGCGGCGCTGGATCTTGACCCGGAAGTGACGCGCCTGGCGGACAACTACGAGGCGATCAAGAACTGGAAATAGGCGTACCGATTGCCAATCCCGACCATCACCGTAAAACCGCGGCATGGACGGCGAGAAAATTGCGATCATTGGTGTACCGGCGCTTGCCGTGCTGTTCCTGGTGACCGGGTTCATCGCCAACCCGCCCGCCGAGACGCAGCTTGAACCCGCGCCGCCCCAGGACTTCGATAAGGAACTCGCCGCCGCGTACGTGCAGGCCGGCTGCTGGCAGTGCCACGCAGTCAGCACCCTGCAAACCGAACTGACCGAAGCCTTCGGTGAGCAGGCCGCCGGCGTGCGCCCCATGGGTCCCGACCTCGCCGGTGTGGGCGCCCGCTTCAACGCAGACTGGCATGCCGCGCACTTCTGGAAACCCGACGACGTGTTCGCCGGCTCCCAGATGCCCGCCCAGCGCCAGTTGTTCGAGCCCGGCCAGCCGAAGCTGAACGAGCAAGGCCGCAAGGTGGTCGAGTTCCTGCGGACACTGAAGTCGCGCTCAGACCTCAACAAGCCTTGGCCCACGGCGCGCGTAGTCGCGCCCGCAGGCGACGCCGAACGCGGCCGCCTCCTGTTCCAGCGCGAATGCGCCGGCTGCCACGGTGCTGATGCCGGCGGCGAAGGCCCGGCCTCGAAATTCATCAGCACGCCGCGCAAGCCGCCGGCGCTTGCCAAAGGTGAGTTCGTGTACCTGCCGGCCGGCGAACGGCCGATTGACAGCATCTACACGGTGATCACCAACGGCGTGCCGGGCTCTGCGATGCCGAGCTTTGCGTCACGCCTGAGTGAGCAGCAGCGCGCCGACCTGGCGGCCTGGGTGGCAAAGGTGGGCGGCAAGTAGAGGTTTGCCGCGCAATGCGCTAGGATCACGCCCGCAACGGACAAGGACCAACCATGGCACTGTTTTCATCGACCTACCCGATCCGCTTCAGCGACGTGGACCACGCGGGCATTTTGTACTACCCGCGTTTCCTGCATTACTTCCATTGCTGCTTCGAAGACTTCTTCGAGCGCGGCATCGGCATTCGCTACAACCACCTGCTTGATGTCGAGCGCATCGGCTTCCCCACCGTGCACATGGAAGTGGATTACCTGAAACCCCTGCGCTTCGGCGACCAGGTCGAGATCAGCCTCGGCGTGCAGAAGATCGGCACCAAGAGCATCACCTGGACCTACACCGGCGACACGGCGCGCGAGAACAAGAAGATCCGCGCCGTGGAAGCCAGCCTGGTGACGGTGTGCCTGGACATGGACAGTTTTAAAGGCATCGAGCTGCCCCAGAAGTACCACGACCTGTTCAAGAAATGGCTCGTCCCCGACAGCCACCGCACCGGCCTCTACAAGGCGGTGAAACCGGAGTAGGGGCGATGCTTGCATCGCCCGCGTTTACGGTTCTCTTCTGGCCGTAAACTCGAGTCAGACTTCTGATGAAAGGCAACAGCGGTGAACCACGAAGAACCACCAAGGACCACGAAGAACGGCGGGTTTTGTTTTGCTTCGTGGTTCTTGGTGGTTCTTCGTGGTTAACATGTTTTTGCAGTTGCCCGTAGGTGAGGCCGCCCATGTTCGATATCCCGGAATTCCCTGAACGCTTCAACATGGCGTGCTACTTCGTGGACTCGAACATCGAGGCCGGGCGCGGTGGCAAGACCGCGATCCACTACGAAGGCCGCCGGATCACCTTCCAGCAGGCTTTCGAGAACGTCAACCGCGCCGGCAACGGACTTCTGGCCCTGGGCCTGCAGCCCGAGCAGCGCGTCCTGACCGCACTGCACGATAGGCCGGAGTTCGCGTACTTCTGGTTCGGCGCCATCAAGGTCGGCGGCGTCGCCACGCAGATCAACCCGCTGCTGCCCACGGAAGATTTCGCCTATTACCTGAACTACACCAAGGCGCCCATCGCGGCCGTGGACGCGGAGGCGCTGGAGAAATTCATCCCCGCGCTCAACGAGGCGCGCTACCTGAAACACGTGATCGTGGTGGGGGATGCGGCCGTGGGCCAGCTGCCGCGCGGCATCACCATGCACGCCTGGGACGACTGGCTGGCCGGGCAAAGCGAGAAGCTGACGCCCGCAGACACCACCAAGGACGACCCCAGCGTTTGGCTGTTCACCAGCGGCACCACGGGGCACAGCAAGGGCGCGGTGCACTTTCATTTTCACTTCCCGTACAACACCGAGGTTTACGCCAGGCGTTTCATCGGCATGCGCGAGGACGACATCACCATCAGCGGCCCGCGCCTGTTTTTCGGCTACGCCACCGGCACCAACGTGATGTTCCCCTGGGCGGTGGGAGCGAGCACCGTGCTGTTCAAGGAGCACCCGACGCCCGAACGGCTGTTTGAGCTGATCGCAAAGCACAGGTGCACCGTACTCACCAATGTGCCCACGCTGATCAACAAGATGCTCGCGGCCGACGTGAAACCCGACCTGTCATCGCTGCGCTTCATGTGGAGCGCCGGTGAAGCCCTACCCGCCGACCTTCACAAGCGCTGGGATGAAGCCTACGGCGTGCCGATCATCGACGGCATCGGCAGCGCGGAGAGCTTTCACATATACATTTCAAACCGGCCCGGCGACGTGCGCCCCGGCAGCCTCGGCAAGCTGGTGCCAGGCTACACGGCCAGGCTGACCGACGACGACGGCAAGCCCGTCGCCCAGGGCGACGTCGGCACACTGTGGGTGGGCGGCGACAGCGCGGCGCTGTACTACCACAACGCCTATGCCAAATCGAAAGAACACCTGAGAGGTGGCTGGATCGTCAGCGGCGACAAGTTCCGCCAGGACGCCGACGGCTACTGGTACTACGAGGGCCGCGGCGACGACCTGATCAAGTCCGGCGGCATCTACGTTAGCCCGCTCGAGGTAGAAAACTGCCTGATGCAACACCCGGCCGTGAAAGAGTGCTGCGTAATAGGCAAGAAAGACGAAGCCGGGTTAGAGAAACCGTTCGCTATTGTGGTTAGAAGCGTGAGCGAGCGGCCCGATACCCCGGAAGACACCCTCACCAAGGAACTCATAGAGTTCTGCAAACAGAAGCTCGTGCGCTACAAAGCCCCGCACGGAGTAGCCTTCAGCAACAAGCCCCTGCCCAGAAACGACCGCGACAAAGTCGACCGCAAGGCCCTGCGCAAGGTATACGGCGTTTGACGGAACGCGGGCGTCCCGCCCGCCGAAGCCTGAGCAAGGCCGGAAGCGGCAGCGACGATAGACATTCCGAACGGCATGTGTAGCCTATTGTGTGGAGGTATGTGTAATGGCTACCAACCTGGACTTGGACGACGCCCTGATCGAGGAAGCGGTCAAGGTCGGCAAACACAAAACGAAAAAAGAAGCCGTCACGGCCGCATTGCTTGAGTACATCAAGCGCAGAGGTCGCCTAGGGATTCTCCAGCTCGAGGGCAAGATCGATTACGACCCACGCTACGACTACAAAACGGCACGCAAAAGGAAGCGCGCGTGAACGTGCTGGTGGATACTTCGGTGTGGTCGCTGCTTCTGCGCCGAAGGCAGTCCGCTCGACTTTCGACCAGGCAGGCTGCCGCTGTGCAGGAGTTGAAAGAGCTCGTCCGGGAGGACAGGGCACAGCTGACGGGTGTGATTCGACAAGAGTTGCTGACCGGGATTCGCTCCGAGGCCGAATTCGATGAGTTGAGGTCCTGGTTGCGCTTTTATGATGATCTGCCCGCGGACTTCGAAACGCATGAACTCGCGGCGCAGTATGCAAACCAATGTCTCGGGACCGGTGTCGTTACCAGTGCGATTGACATCCTGATCTGCGCCATTGCCATGAAGCACCAGTTGCCCGTCTTCACGCTGGATGATGGCTTCAAGAAGATTCAGTCTGTCGTTCCGATCACGTTTCATGTTGCGAAATGAGTGAGCTTTGGACCCAGCCTTCGCCAACAACAACTGGCCGCAGATTGAAGCCGCGCTGAAAAGCGGCGCGCGTTGCGTGGCCATCCTGCCCTGCGGCGCCGTTGAGGCCCACGGTAAGCACCTGCCCCTCAACACCGACGTCATCATCTCCGAGGGCATGGCCGCCTACACCCTGCCCGCCCTGGAAGAAAAGGGCATCGTCGCGCTGGTTCTGCCCTCGCTGGCCTATGCACCCGCCGAATACGCGGCCGCGTTTGCCGGCACCATCAGCATCAGCGAGCAGGCGGCGGCCGCGGTCATCTTCGACATTGCCAGGTCGCTGAAGGCGCAAGGCTTCGCCTGCCTGGCCATCGCCAACAGCCACTTCGACCCGGCCAACGTTAAAATGCTGCGCGAGGTGGTGGCGCGCATCGAAACCGAGCTGCAACTGCCCGTCGCCTTCCCCGACTTCACCCGCCGCAAACTGGCCCAGTGCCTGACTGAGGAGTTCCAGTCCGGCGCCTGCCATGCCGGCCAGTTCGAAACCAGCCTGGTGATGGCCTCGCGTCCGGAACTGGTGGACGAAGGCGAAAGACAACGCAGTGCAGACAATCCCGCCAGCCTGACCGAAGCCTTCAGCAAGGGTGCAAAAACCTTTGAGGAAGCGGGCGGCCCGCAGGCCTACTTCGGCTACCCGCAGCAGGCCAGCGCCGCCGAGGGTGTTGCCACTTATGAACTCCTTGCGGGTTCACTGGTTGAAGCGATAGTGGCAAAACTGTAAGAGCTTATCCTTTCGAACTTTCTAAAAATAACGCATCTATGTAGGTTGCGTTGTATGACTGTATAAACCTAAAGTAATGACATGGCACCTTCGGTAATCATCACTGGCGCTTCACGTGGCATCGGCAGAGTCATTGCCCTGGACCTGGCTCATCGCGGCTTCAACCTGATGCTGGCCGCCCGCAACGGTGCGCACTTGCAGGCCGTGCGCGCCGAGTGCGAGAAGATCGGCGCCAGGGCCGCCACCTGCATCATCGACGTCACCAAGCCCGAGTCCGCGCCCGCCCTGCGCGACGCCACCCTCGACGCCTTCGGCCCGCCCTGGGGCCTGGTCAACAACGCCGGCATGGCCGAGAGCGCGCCGCTGGCCAAGACCGACGACGAACTGCTGCAGCGCCACATGGAGCTGAACTTCTACGCACCCATGCGCCTCACCCGCGCCGTGCTGCCGCGCATGGTGGAGAACAAGGGCGGCCGCGTGGTGAACATCTGCAGCACCGCCGCCCTGTGCGGCTACCCGTACGTCAGCGCCTACGCGGCCAGCAAGCACGCGCTGCTGGGCGCCACGCGCAGCCTGGCACGCGAGTTCGCGCAGAAGGGCGTCACGTTCAACGCCGTGTGCCCGGGCTACGTGCATACGGAAATCTGGGACGACACGATCAAGAACATCGTGGACAAGACCGGCCTCGATGAAGTGCAGGCCGAGGACAAGCTGAAGAAACTGAGCCCGCAGTACCGCGTGTTCGAGCCCGCCGAGGTCGCGCACACCGTGGCGTTCCTGCTGGCCGAGGAGTCGCACGGCATCACGGGCCAGGCGCTGAGCGTCGACGGGGGAGAAATCGAGCACTGATGGGCACGCGCGCACACATTATCAATCCGCCGGGCTGGAAGCGGCCCAGGGGCTACTCCAACGCCGTGGTGCTGCCGAAGGGCAGGCCGCTGTTCATCGCGGGCATGGTCGGCTGGGACGAAAACGAGCGCTTCCAGAGCGACGACTTCGCCCACCAGTTCCACCGGGCGCTGCTGAACATCAAGTGCTGCGTCGAGCAGGCCGGCAGCCGCATCGACTGCATCGGCCGCCTGACCATTTTCGTCTCGAGCAAGCAGGAGTACATCGACTGCCTGCCGAGGCTCGGAGCGCTTTACCGCGAAGTAATGGGCGAGCACTACCCGGCCATGGCGCTGGTCGAGGTGAGTGCGCTGCTTGAGGAAGGCGCCAAGGTTGAAATCGAGGCTACCGGCGTGGTGCCGGACTGAGCAACCAGGAGCGTATCATGGCAGACAACCCGTTGACCCCATCTGAGCGCGCGCGCGTCGGCCTGTGGCTGCGTCTTGCACGCTGCTACAACCTCGCGATGCGCGAATTGCGCGCCGGCCTGCGCGAGGAATGCACCATGCCGCAGTTCGACGTGCTGGCGCAGCTCGAGCGCTCGCCCGAGGGCCTGACCTTCAGCGCGCTCAGCGAAAAGCTGCTCGTCACGGCCGGCAACCTGACCGGCATCGTGGACCGCCTTGAGAAGCAGGGGCTGGCGCGGCGCGAAACCAACCCGGCCGACCGGCGCCAGACCTTCATCAGGCTGACCGACAAGGGGCGCGAATACTGCGACAAGATCATCCCGCAGCACACCCACGACGTCGCGAAGCTGTTCGGCGGCCTGAGCGACAACACGGTGCAGAACCTGCGCTCGGACCTCGAGCAGCTCTCCACACTGCTCGGCAAACAGACGGAACACGCGGAATCGTGAGCGGAGACGGCCATGCAGCCCAAATCGTTCCTGTACACCGAGCAGGACGGCGTCGGCACCATCACGCTGAACCGGCCGGAGCGCTACAACGCGCTGACCTTCGAGGTGTATCGCGAACTCGGCGCGTTCTTCAAGCACCTGAATGATCGCGAAAGCGTGCGCGTGGTGATCATCACCGGCGCGGGCAAGGCCTTCTGCAGCGGCGGCGACGTCGAGGACATCATCGGCGAGCTGTTCAGCCGCGACATGAAGGGCCTGCTTGACTTCACGCGCATGACCGTGGACCTGATCCGCGCCATCCGCGCCTGCCGCAAGCCCGTCATCGGCGCGCTCAACGGCACCACCTGCGGCGCGGGCGCGGCGATCGCCCTGGCCTGCGACTTCCGCATCGCCAGCCCCTACGCCAAGTGCGCGTTCCTGTTCACCAGGGTGGGCCTCAGCGGCGCGGACATGGGCGCCTGCTTCCTGCTGCCGCGCGTGGTGGGCCTGACCAAGGCGACCGAATTGCTGATGCTGGGCGATTTCATCGACGCCACTGAGTGCGCGCGCATCGGCCTCTACAACGAGGTGGTGGACAGCAACCAGCTGATGCCGCGCGTGAATGCGCTGGCGCAGCAGTTGTGCAAAGGCCCCCAGTTCGGCCTGATGATGACCAAGGAATTGTTGAACAAGGCGCTGAGCTTCGACCTGGAAACCGCCCTGGAGGCCGAGGCGCAGGCCCAGGCCATCTGCATGCAGCACCCGGATTTCCGAGAAAGCTACGACGCCTGGACGGAAAAGCGCGAGCCCAAGTTCAAATGAAGATCGGAAACTTCAGCTCACACGAAGGCACAAAGACACGAAGAGCGGCGTGTTTTCTTCTTTGTGTCTCCGTGGCTTCGTGTGAGCTCAGTAGTTCAGCCGAGGTGGCAGTGTGAACGATCTTCTAAGACTGCCGTTCTTCACCGACGAGCAGCGCGGCTTTGCGCGCGAGCTGGATGTCAACGCGCGGCAGCATTCCTGGCCCGATCCTGAGAAGGACGACGCGGCCGCCTTAAAGTCCGCACTGGCTACGCTGGGCAAGGCGGGTGTTTTAAAACATGCGCTGAGCGAGCCCTGGTCCATGCGCGCCAACGTGCTGGCGCGGGAGGTGCTGGCCTATCACTCCGGCATCGCGGACCTGGCCTGGGCCATGCAGGCCCTGGGCGGCGTGCCGCTGTTGATCGCCGGCAGCCCTAAGCAGAAGCAGCTGCTGGCCAAGGGCATCAGCGGCGAGGCCTGCCTGGGCTTCGCCATCACTGAGCCCGATGCGGGCTCCGACCTCTCGCGCCTGAGCCTGCGCGCGGAGAAGGTGGGGGACGGGTACGTCCTCAACGGCGAAAAGCACCTGGTCAGCAATGTGGGCGTGGCGCACTTCTTCGTATTGTTCGCGCGCACCTCCGACGACAAGCGCGGCGTTTCGGCCTTCCTGCTGGACACCTCGCTGCCCGGCCTGAGCTTCGAGCAGCAGCGCCCGATCTCGCCGCACCCGCTGGGGCGCATCGTGTGCAAAGACGTCAAGCTGCCGGCCTCCGCCCTGATCGGCGCCGAGGGCGACGGAATGGGCATTGCGCTCGGCACGTTGGGGCGCATGCGCACCACGGTGGCGGCCGCGGCCAACGGCTTCGCGCGCCGCGCGCTGGATGAGGCCCTGGCGCATGCCAAGGGCCGCGCGATGTTCGGCTCGACCCTGGCGCAGCAGCCCCTGGCGCAGGGGATTCTGGCCGAAATGCGCGCACGGCTTGACGCGTCAAGGCTGCTGACCTACCGCGCTGCGTGGGAATACGACTCCGGTGCTTCAAGGATTCCCCTGCAAGCGGGCGTGGCCAAGTGGCAGTCCACGGAAAACGCCCAGTGGATCATCGACAAGGCACTGCAGCTCGCGGGCGGGCTGGGCGCTGTGCAGGGCAGCATCTTCGAGCGCCTGTACCGCGAGATCCGCCCCCTGCGCATCTACGAGGGCGCCAGCGAGGTACAGCAGCTGCTGATCGCGGGCGAAATGTTGAAGGAGTCCCCATGACCAGATACCCGCCCTACGAGCGGCACGTGTTCATCTGCCTCAACCAGCGCGAGGCCGGCCACCCGCGCGGCGACTGCACCTCCAAGGGCGCGCCCGAGGTGCTGGAGCGCTTCAAGGAACTGGTGCAGCAGAAGGGCCTGAAGCCGCGCATTCGGGCGCAAAAAAGCGGCTGCCTCGACACCTGCGAGCTGGGCGTCAGCGTCGTCGTGTACCCCGAGGCCGTGTGGTACAAGCAGGTGACGGTTGCCGACGTGGACGAGATCGTCGAAAGCCACCTGGTGAACGGCGTGCCCGTAGAGCGCCTGCGCCAGCACCCGCAGCTGCCGGGCGACTCCAGCAAGCTCAAGCCCATCGGGAACGCGTGATGGTAACGGTTTCCGGGCTGCGAACGGTTCTGTCGCCCCTGACGGGGCTCTGGAATGGTGGTTGCCCAGACACCCGGGGCGTAAGCCCCGGGCTACGTTCTTGCGCCCGCAAGCGGGCTGAACCGCAACGATTAGATGTAGCACGATCGGTTGAAACGCGTTCCGCTGAGCCGGTTGGCGCCGCGGCGCTGGGTGGAGCGTCTCCGCTGGTTGGCACCAATGCCCTGGTCGGCGAGGACTTCTGCGGTGTTCATCTCTGTCTGAGGGAAAAGCTGCCGTGCCCCTGTTTTGAGCCGCCTCCGACGGCGTCAGATCGTAGCCCGGGGCGTAAGCCCCGGATCTCACGACCCTCGCCGCATCCGGAGCCCCGTGAGGGGCGACAGAAGCGCACCATCCACCCTCGCCTGCGTTCGTTAACCGCTAAACTATCCTGACAATCATGACCTTATTCAGTCCCCTAACCATTCGCTCCATGACCCTGCCCAACCGCGTCGTTGTGCCGGCCATGGTCACGCGTTTGTCGGGCGAGGACGGCTTCGTCAACCAGGACATCACGGACCGCTACGTGCGTTTCGCCAAGGGTGGCGCGGGGCTCGTGGTCCTTGAAGCCATGGCCGTTCACCGGAGCAAGTCGGGTCCCCTGCTGCGCATCTGTGACGACGAATTCGTGCCCGCCCTGCGCGAACTGCGCCGGAAAATGAAAGACGCCGGGCCCGGTTGCGTTGCCCCCCAGATCATTCACTTCCTCAAGATCTCCCGCAGCGGCTGGCGGCAGAAAGTTGAGGACCTAAGTAATGACGATATCCAGAACATCGTCGAAAACTACGCCGCCGCGGCCGTCCGCTGCGCCGAGGCCGGCTACGACGGCGTCGAGCTGCACATGGCCCATGCCTACACGCTGTCCAGCTTCCTGAGCCGCATGAACAAGCGCCGCGACGACTACGGCGGCAGCCTCGACCGCCGCCTGCGCCTGCCGATCGAGGTGACGCAGGCCGTGCGCAGGGCGGTGGGGGAGTCGTTCCCGGTCGGCGTGCGCTTCGACGGCGAGGAGTGCATCAAGGGCGGCTACACCGTTGACGAGTCAAGGCTGATCGCCCTGCGCCTGGTGCAGGCCGGCGTCGATTACGTCAGCGTCAGCGCCGGCGGCAAGTTCGAGGACGCCCAGCCCCGAGAGGGCGAGCCCCTGTACCCCTACACCGGCTACAGCGGCGAGCGCTGCATGCCCGGCAAGACCTACCCGCCCGCCGCCAACCTGTACATCGCGGCCGGCATCAAGCAGTTCCTGCGCGAGCAGGGGGTGCACACGCCCGTGGTGGCCACCGGCAAGATCAGCACGCCCGAGTTGGCCGAGCGCATTCTGGCCGAGGGCAGCGCCGACCTGATCGGCATGGCGCGCCCGATTCTGTGCGACCCGGACTGGCCGCGCAAAGTGCAGGCCGGGCGCTTCGACAAGGTGATCCGCTGCTGCTACGCCAACGTGTGCAAGGCGAAGGACGAGCGCTTCCAGACCGTGAGCTGCTTCCTGTGGCCCAAGGGCAGCATCCAGGCGCCGGAAAGCGACGACACCGTGGCGCCGCACTGGTCGGGGCAGGGCGCCAACCTCACGGCTGACGGCAGCAAAGGCCGCATCGACCTGCGCTGGCACGCGGCCGAGGATAACGAGGGCGTGTACGGCTACGACATCTGGCGCGCGCTGGGGCAGGGCGAGTTCGAGCGCATCGACGCCGTGCCCGCGCCGGTAACGGCCTACCACGACACCACAGCCGTGGCCGGATTGGAGTACCGCTACTACGTGCAAGCCTACGACCACGCCGGCAACCGCACACCGGCGTCGGAAACCATCATCGCCCGCGTTGGGTGATTGGGATCACCTGAAAATTTTTGGGGTACTTTTTTCACCTCAGGAAGTTTGGTGGGGGGTGGTTCGTTTCTGGTTCACGTCGGTCTGACTATGCACCAAGGCGGGCAGCCATGGATGTCGGAGCCTTACCCTTGAATCAGAAATCCAAAACACGGCTGGTGGTCGGCCAGCAGGTTTACTGTTCGCGCATCGGGCGCGCGGGCCAGCTCCTGGGCGTCAGCCAGCCCCAGGGGGCCTGCGTGATCCGCATCGCGGGCAGCAACGAAGTGGTCACCGTGGACGAGTGCGAACTGCGCATCGCCACCTGGGACGAAATCCGCGGCGCATGCCCCGGTCCTTGAAGAGCCCCGGCGGAAACGCCGGGGACCGCCGCGCGTGCGCGGCGGAATTGGTTCGCACCGTTCACGCGGGCAAGCCCGCGTATCCCCGGCCTTTCGGCCGGGGCTCTACAGCAGCTCCACGCCCTGAGGCAGCATCACCAGCACCACGCAGCCCTTGCGGCTTGACGGCCGGTGCGCGCTGCCGGGTGGATGCCAGATGTAGCTGCCGGCGGGCCAGCCCTTGCCCAGGTCGTCCAGCTCGCCCTCAAGCACGTAGTATTCCTCACCGCCCGGGTGCCGGTGGCCGTGGTAGCGCGCTCCGGGCTCGAACTTGAGCAGGATGGTCAGGCCGCCTTCAGCGTGCTTGCGCAGCGTCTTGTAGCTGACGCCCGGGTTGTCCGGGAACTCGCGCCACTCGCGCTCGTGGGTCAGTATCTGGATAGACTCGCTCATGCTTCTAATCTAGCGCGGCCGCTGGTTTCTGCAGGGCTCAATTTCTGAACTGGAGCAGCCATGTTCCTGGTGATGAACCGTTTCAGGGTAATCCCCGGCCGCGAAGCCGACTTTGAAGAGGCCTTCAAGGGCCGCGCGCGGCTGGTGGACCAGATGCCCGGCTTCATGGCGCAGGACATGCTGCGGCCGGCCGGTGAAGAAGGCGTGTTCATCAGCATGACGCGCTGGCAATCGCGGGAAGCCTTCGAGGCCTGGACGCGCTCGGAGCAGTTCAAGCAGGGGCACGGCAAGCGGCACCCGGGTATGTTCCAGGGCCCGCCACAGCTCGAGATGTACGAGGTATTCGACAGCACCACGGAGGTCTAGCAGGTGGCAAAGAAACGCAAGATGCGCGGCACGCTGATCGGCACCATCGTGTTGGCGGCGATCCTGGGCGCGGTGATCGGCGCGATCATCTTCCATGACCCCGGCCAGCCGCTGCCCGGGCCGGACAGCGTGAAGTTCACCGACGAGTACGATGACGAGTGGGGCAAGCTGGCGGCGCCGATCTCGCACGTGACGGTCACGCACATCCTGATCAGCTGGAAGGGCGCCAACCCGCGCGTCACGCCCAAAGAGCCGGAACGCACCAAGGAGCAAGCCTGGGAGCTGGTTGAGCAGCTGTGGAACCGCTACAAGACCGAGCCCACCAAGGAGAACTGGACCGCGCTGCAGGCCAGGTACAATGAGGATTCCAAGCCACACGAGCGTTACGGGGTGCCGGACCCCACGGGCCAGCCGCTGGCCAAGCCTTTTACGGACTGCGCCAAGAGCACCAACGTCAACTTCGCGCGCATCGTGGAAACCGAGTTCGGCTACCACCTGATCCGCCGGGAGCAATAGCATGCGCTTCACGAACAAGGTCGTACTGATCAGCGGCGGCGGCACCGGCATCGGCCTGGGCGCCGCCAGGCGCTTCGTATCCGAGGGTGCGAAGGTCGTCATCACCGGCCGCCGCGAAGACAAGCTCAAGGCCGCCTGCACCGAGGCCGGCACGGCCTGCAGCTACGTGGTGGGGGACGTGACCAGCGCGCAAGACTGCGCCCGCATGGTGGCCGAGACCGTGGCGCGTCACGGCCGTATCGACGTGCTGGTGAACAACGCGGGCGTGATCGGCAACGGCGGCGTGCAGGACACCACGCCCGAGGAGTTCCAGCGCGTGATGGGCCCCAACGTGTACGGGGTGTACCACCTGACGCACGCGGCGGTGGGGGAGTTGATCAAGCGCAAGGGCGCGATCGTGAACCTCAGCAGCGTGACCGGCACGCGGCCTTACGGCAACCTGCTGGCGTACTGCGCCTCCAAGGCGGCGGTCAGCATGATGACCCAGACCATGGCGCTCGAGCTGGCGCCCAAGGGTGTGCGGGTGAACGCCGTGGAGCCCGGGGTGGTGCGCAGCGAGCTGCACCGGGTCACGAATGCCGTGCCCGACTACGACGCCTTTCTCAAGCGCGCCCAGGAGACCCATCCCATCGGGCGTCACGGTGTGCCTGAAGACGTGGCGGCGGCGATCGCCTTCCTGGCCAGCGACGAGGCGGGCTGGATCACCGGCGAGTGCATGAAGGTGGACGGCGGCCGACACATGACGAGCCTGCGCTAGGTCGTTTTTGCGTAAGGGTTTCCGTCCCTGGCCCACATAACTTCTGACGCCTTTTTTGAAGAAATCTTTCGGGAACTGGCGTAAAGTAACCCGTGGTGCTGGGCCAGGTCATAATTCCGGGAGCTGTAATGCGGAAAACGCTGATTTACACCGCCGTGGCGGCCTTGATTGTTTTTGGCCTCACACGTCCGACCGTTGCGCAGGACGCCGGTGATGCAGAGAAAAAGCGCGAAGACATGTTCGGCAAGTCCTTTGCCGACAAGGTGGAAGACGCGGTCGACAAGGGCTGCGACTGGCTGAAGAAGCAGCAGGGCATCGACCCGGTCGATCCCAAGCCGGTTTTCGGCAAGTTCCCGGAAAACCCGCCGACTTACGGCGCGGGCACGCCGCACCGCTACCTGATCGCGCGCACGGCCTTCCCGATCCAGGCGCTGTGCAAGTCGGGCTGCTTCGTCGACGAGAAGGAAATCGACACGGCCATGAAGTGGCTGCGCGAAAACTACACCGACCAGGGTGCAGTGCAGTCGATGCAGGGCTTCGTGGGCAGCTCGACGTACGAGGATGCCACGGTGCTGAACGCCGTTGAGGCGTACTACATCAGCGCCTGGGAAGCCAAGGACCGCAAGCTGGAGAATCCCAAGAGCCGCTTTGAAAAGGACGCCGACGGCAAGAAGGTGCCCATCAAGCGCTGGGGTACCGAGGACAAGGGCGCCAAGAAGAAGAAGAAAGAGCGCAACTTCAAGCTGGACAAGAAGGACGAGAAGATCTGCGAAATCGCGGTCAAGGCCCTGGAGGCCCGCTTCCGCAAGGCCTACGGCGGCGGCGGCTGGCGCTATGCCAAGGAGGGCATGGGCGAGAACGACCCCAGTGTGGACGTCTCCGCCACCCAGTACGCCATCCTGGGCCTGAAGGCGGCCACCCGCCTGGGCATCAAGTACGACAAGAAGCTGCTGTTTGACGTGTTCCGCTTCTACCGCGGCCAGCAGGACAAGGACGGCCCGGTGGTGAAGGCCAAGTGGAAGAAGAGCGCCGGCGACGACGACGACAAGAAGAAGGGCCGCGGCACTTCTTCCGAGGAACCGCCGCCCGAGCTCAAGGCCCGCGGCTGGGGCTACTGCCGCGAAAGCAACCACCAGCCCCTGGACAAGACCACCTACGGCAGCATGACGGCCGCCGCGGTCAACGCGCTGATCCTGATCCGCGACGAGCTGGTGGAAGACCCGGGCCAGAAGAAGACCTGGGACAAGCTGGACAAGGACTGCAACCAGATGATCGGCGACGGCCTGGCCTGGATGATCCAGAACTGGTCGATGAAGGAGAACCCGCGCGCCGGCACGTACCGCTACTACTACTACCTCTACACCGTAGAGCGTCTCGGCATGCTGGGTGGAATCGATGAAATCGGCGGACATGACTGGTACGTCGAAGGCGCCGAGCAGCTGCTGGAGCAGCAGACAAAGGGCGGTGCCAGCGACGGCATGTGGGACATCAACAACGAGGTCGACCCGTCTGATATCTACAACACCTGCTACGCGCTGCTGTTCCTGAAGCGCGCCACTTCAGGCGTTGACCGTCCGATCCCGGTGCTCACCGGCGGCGACGGCGAAGAGTAGATCGGCACCAAAGCAAACCCGCGGGCTTTCGCCCGCGGGTTTTTTATTGGTGCGGAGCCGGCGGATTACTTGCCCTTGCCCAGGAATTCACGGATCGAGTTCATGATCCCTTCCACGTTGGCGATGTCGCTGGTGATCACCTTCTCGTTGCCGCCGTAGCGGTGGTCGAGGTCTTCCTTGAACTTGCCGCTGCCGTAGGCGCTGCGCACCTGGCCGTAGCAGAACATGTTGCTGGCGGGCAGGATTTCGCCGTCCAGCAGCTTGAAGCACTGGCCGGTGTCGTCGGCACCCCAGTTGTCGCCGTCCGAGAAATGGAACGGGTAGATGTTCCACTCCAGCGGGTTGAAGCGTTCACGGATGATCTTGGAGCACAGCTGGTAAGCGCTGCTGATCTTGGTGCCGCCGGACTCACGCAGGTGAAAGAAGGTGTGTTCGTCCACTTCTTTCGCTTCCGCGTCATGCACGATGTAGACGCTCTGGATGTTCTTGTACTGGCTGCGCAGCCAGGTATCGAGCCAGAAGGTCTCGATGCGCACGATCTCTTTCTGCTCTTCGCCCATGCTGCCGCTGACGTCCATCATGTAGATCAGCACCGCGCTGTTTTCCGGGATCGGGCGCACTTCCCAGCTGCGGTAGCGCCGGTCGTCGCGCTCGGGGATGATCACCGGGTTCAGCGGGTCGTACTCGCCGCTGGCCACCTGGCGCAGCAGCGCGGCCTTGAAAGTACGCTTGAAGTGCCGCAGCGACTCGGGACCGATGCGCCGGATGCCGACGTAGCGCGACTTCTCGGTCTGCACCACATGCTTGCCCTTCGGCTCGATGCGCGGCAGCTCAAGCTCTTCGCCCAGGATTTCCGCCAGCTCCTGCAGCGTAACGTCCACCTCCAGCACGTGCTCTCCGGGCTTGTCGCCGGCCTCCGCGCCTGTGCCGGGCTCGCCGTCCTGGCCCAGCGCGTCGCCCACGTCGCCGTCGCCCTGGCCCACGCCGCCGGTCTGCTTCTGCCCGAACTTGAAGCGGGGAATGTCGATCTGCGGCAGCGGGATGCTCACGGCATCCTTGCCCTTGCGCCCCACCAGCTCCCCGTTGGAGAGAAAGCGGCGCAGCTCTTTGCGGATGCGGCCGCGGACTATCTGGCGGAAGCGGCCGTGATCGCCTTCAATCTTGTGCATCTTCATCGTTGATCCAGTCTACCACCGGTTGTCCCGCGGGACACATCCCCGCCGATCACGAGCTCGGCAGGATTTCCAGGCGCCCCAGCCCGGCGTAGCCGCGCACCAGGGATTCCTCTTCGTCGAAAGAGTGCCCCATGCCCCGGATGTCGCTGCCCGCGAACCAGTTGAAGCCGACCAGGCTGACCGGCATTCCCTTGAAGCGCGGGTCGGCCAGTACGCGCTCGATGCCCAGGATGCCCGTCGATGGCAGGATCTGCTCCCTCAGTGTGCTGCTGAATCTCGCCAGTTTCTCCTGCACGCTTTCGTACTCCGCGCGCGTGGTGTAGATCGCGGGCTTGGCGCTCATCCCGTTCGCACGCAGGATCTTGGCGCCGTAGTCGAAGTACTGTTTGCGGGTGCGCGGGTGTCGCAGCAGAAGCCATAAGCGCTGCAGCGCCCCCTGCCGAGGATGACGGAACCACAGTTCCTCGGCCTGCTCGGCGGGCGGCCATCCGCGCCAGGTCTGCTTTTTGTAGGCGTCTCGGCCGTTGGCCCTCAGGTTGATCCAGACCAGCACGGTGGTGCGGGTTCCGGTGTTCTTGCCCCAGTTCCTGCACAGGTTGAATCTCACCACATGGCGGCTGTTGTCGATAAATTCGCCGTAGTCGATGTTCACGTCCGCGTTGCCCACGAGCACGACTCGCGGCTGAAGCTCGGCCATGACCGCGCGCTCCGTCATTCGCCCAACAGCCCGTCCAGCGCCCTTTGCACGTCATCCACGCTGATCAGCTTCATCAACACGCCCTCGTTGTCTTCGCGGCGGTCGTAATCAGCCGGGCGCCTGGAGGAGTCGCCCTGCAGTACTACGGCTTTCTGTTGCTTCGGGTGAGGGCCGGTCCAGGCCGGGTCGTCCGGGCCGAACAGGGCGATGGTCGGCACGTCCAGTGCAAAACCGGCCTGCATCAGGCCCGTGTCACCGGTGATGTGCGCTGCGCACAGCTGCAACAAGGCAGCGCTGCCCATGAACGGCAGCTTTCCGACCGCGAAGTGAACGGGCGATTCGTGGTCGCAATGTTCGCGGACCATCTCGGCCAGCAGCGTGTCGTCGGGGCCGCCGACGAACAGGCAGGCGTGGCCCCTGTCGCACAGAACGCGCGCCAGCGCGACCCAGTGAGTGATGGGCCAGCGCTTGCTGGGCAGCGATCCACCGAGGTTCATGGCGATCGCCTGCCCGGCCTTGAGGTTCATGGAATGCAGCAGTTCAGCCGCCTGGGCGCGGTCGCCGTCGTCAGGAAACAGCTCGGTGTGCCAATGGGTGCCCGCGGCCCCGACGGCGCGGCACAGGGCCAGGCGCGCGTCGATGGTGTGGGCGCCCCCGGCGCGGTCCGCGGGCGGCAGCTTGACCGAGTAGAGCTCGCTGAAGGTGTGGCTCTCGTAGCCGACCATGAACTTCGGGCGCGCTACGCCTATCATGGGCACCACGTCGGGGTCGTTGGCGTGCTGGATGATCGCGACGTCGTACTTCTTTTCGCGCAGCTCGCGGATGGTCGCGCGCACGCGCTTGAACTTGCCGGGGTAGACCACGATGTCGCTGAGGTGGGGGTTGTTCTCAACCAGTTCGACGCGGCGGCGGTCCACGAACAGGTCGATGCGCGCCTTCGGGAAGCTTTCACGCAGGTCGGCGATGGGCGCCGTGCAGAAGATGGTGTCGCCGATGCCTGTGGTGTTCACCACCAGGATGCGCGCCGTGGTGTCGGGCGCCAGCGGTTCCAGCGGCTGGGGCGGGAATCGACGGGCCTGGCGGCGGGCCCAGCCCAGCGCGATCCTCGTCGACAACCTTGGAACCTTAGGCATTCGTCACATGAAGCTGTGTTTGCACTTCGGACAGAACGGCGCGGCAAAACGCATGTACGTACCACAGCGCGGACACTGCTTGCTGTCGCGCTTGAAGGTGTTCTGCACCTGCTGCAGCAGCTCATTGCCCGGCCACTTCTGCAGGGCCTTGGCCAGCATGCCCGCCGCTTTCTGGAACTCTTCCTGCGTCATGAACAGGTCGATCTTGTCCGCCACGGCCTCCACGTCGCCTGCGTCGAGGCGCAGCATCATATCGTAGAAACGGTGAGCCTTGGCGTAGTTGCGCTCGGACTTGGCCATGATGGCGTGGGCCTTGACCAGCAGGCGGTGCGCGGGGCGCTTCTTGGCGGCCGCGTCGAGGATCGACTTGCCGCGCTTGCGCAGCTCGTCTTCCATCATGGGTCCGGCGCTGGACCACACGGTCATGGCGAGGCCCCAGACCACGGTGCCGGGTTCGTCGGTGTAGGCCGCGTTGATGAAGGTCTCGGCGAATTCGGTCTGGCCGTCGACGATCTCGCGCATGGCCTGTTCGACCTTGATCTTGGCGAGCTCGACTCTTTCAGGGTCCGGCTTCTGGTTGCTGTCCTTGAGGCTCATGACGTAGCGACGCCCCAGGCGGGCGAAGTACTCAAGGTAGCGGACGTCAAAGGCCTCGGCTGCTTCAAACATGTCGTCGGTCCAGGATTACGAATTCCAATTACCAATGACCAACGACCAATGGAAGAGCCTACGAGAGACCATTGGTGATTGGACATTGGTCATTGTTTTCAGGCTTACTCCTTGATGTCGCCGCGCGCGAAGATGCTGGCCACGAAGTTCAGCAGGTCCGTCGCGCTGGTGTCGTTGTAGCCGTAACGGTCGATCAGGCGCTGCTTGACCACGTCGATCTTGGCCTGGGTTTCCTTGTCGACCACGTTGCTGACCAGGCTGGTCAGCTTGATGCTGTCCTTCTGGTCCTCGAACAGCTTCAGCTCAAGGGCGCGGTGCAGGCGCTCGTTGGTCTTGTAGTCGAAGGTCTTGCCTTCCAGGGCCAAGGCACCGATGTAGTTCATGATCTCGCGCCGGAAGTCGTCCTTGCGGCTCTCGGACACGTCGATCTTTTCCTCGATGCTGCGCATGAAGCGCTCGTCGGGCTCCTGCATTTCGCCGGTGTACTTGTTGCGCACGCGCTCGCGCTGGGTGTAGGCCTTTACGTGGTCGATGTAGTTGCTGCACAGCCGCGCGATCGCCTCTTCGTCAGCGCTGATCGCGCGCTGCACCTCGTTCTTGGCGATCTCTTCGTATTCCTGGCGCACCACGCCCAGCAGCTCGCGGTAGCGCTTCTTCACGTCTTCGCTGGTGATCAGCGAGTGGTGCTTCAAACCCTGCTCCAGCTCGTTCATCAGCATGAACGGGTTGACCGTATCCGCGGCCGGGTAGTTCACGATGGCGTTGCTGATCTTGTCCTGGATGTAGCGCGGGCTGATGCCCTGCAGGCCCTCGTTCTTGGCCTCGGCACGCAGCTCGCGGATGTTGTCCTCGGTCATGCCGGGCACGCTCTTGCCGTTGTACAGCTTCAGCTTCTGCAGTAGCGTCAGGCCGCCGCGCTTGGGGTCTTCCAGGCGCGTGAGGATGGCCCACATGGCCGCGATCTCTATGGTGTGCGGGGCGATGTGCTTGTTGACGCGGGCCTTGGTGAAGTCCTTCTCGTAGATCTTGATCTCGTTATCCAGCACGGTGTTGTACGGGATGTCGATCTTCACCGTGCGGTCGCGGAAGGCCTCCATCAGCTCGTTGCTCTGCAGGCGCTTGTACTCGGGCTCGTTGGTGTGGCCGAGGATCACCTCGTCGATGTCGGTCTGCGGGAACTTCTTGGGCTTGATCGAGTGTTCCTGCGAGGCGCCCAGCAGGTCGTACAGGAACGCGACGTCCAGCTTCAGCACCTCGATGAACTCGACGATGCCGCGATTGGCGACGTTGAATTCGCCGTCGAAGTTGAAGGCGCGCGGGTCGGAATCGACGCCGTAGAAGGCGATCTTGCGGTAGTTGACGTCGCCCGTGAGCTCCGTGGCGTCCTGGTTCTTTTCGTCCTTGGGCTGAAAGGTGCCGATGCCGACGCGGTCCTTTTCGCTGACCAGCAGGCGCTTCACCACCACGTGTTTCTCGACCACCTCGCGCCAGTTGCCCTCGTATTTGGCGAGCAGGTCGTTCATGATCTTGCGCGACAGCGGGTCGAGTTCACCCTCCACGCGCAGCTTGTAGGGCAGGTCGGATTTCTCGTTGATCTGGTCGATCAGCTTCTGGCGCGCCTCCTTGGGCACCAGCTTCAGAGGCTCCTCGTTCATGGGCGACCAGATGATATCCGCGCCCGTCACTTCGTCTTTGACGCGCCAGCCGAAGGTGTACAGTCGGCCTTCATCCTTGCGCGAGTAGCTCTCGAGCCCGCGCTTGAGCAGGCGGGCGATGGTGGACTTGGCCGAGCCCACGGGGCCGTGCAGCAGCAGCACGCGCTTTTCAGTGCCGAACTGGAAGGCCGCGCTCTTGAAGTGGCTGACCAGCTGCATCAGCTGCTTCTCGATGCCGAAGATGGCCTCGTGGCCGCCGGTGAAGGGGTCGCCGAAGAACTTGTAGCGGACCAGGCGCTCCTTGAACTGGGTGAACTCGGAGCTGCCGTGGCTGAGGATCATGTCGTACACGCGCTGGTGCGCGTTGCGGACGATGCGCGGGTCGTCGAATACCATTTTCAGGTAGTCGTTGAAGCTGCCCTCCCACTGAAGCTCGCGGTATTCGCGGACTTCCGGGCTGTCCTCGATCGCATCCAGGATTGAGTTGATGTCAGGCGCGCGCTTGGCCATGCCTAGGTATCTCCATGCCCCGTGTCTACGGGAAGTGTACCAGTAAATGACAAACGTACTACAAGTGGAAACCCGGGGGAGAAACAGCAAACCCTTGCCGGCCGGTTACTTGAGGCGCGTCCGCGGATCAAGCCAGTCCCGCAGGCCGTCACCAAGCAGGTTGAAGCCGAGTACCGTGCCCAGGATGCACGCCCCGGCCACACCCACCTGGAAGGCGCCCTTGCTGGGTGAATTCCAGCCGGCCTTCAGTATCAACCCCCATTCGGGATCGAAGGGATCGCCACCGAGCCCCAGGAACGCCAACCCCGCCACGTCGAGAATGGCGCTGCCCATGCCAAGGGTGGCCAGTACGATCAGCGGAGTCAGGCAGTTGGGCAGCACATGACGCAGCAGGATGCGCAGGTGGGAATAGCCTAGCGCCCTGGCGGACTCCACGTATTCCAGTGCCTTGACGCGGAGCACTTCAGCGCGCACCTGGCGGGCAAACAGCGGTGCGCCGACAATCCCGACGGCAAGCACAAGGTTCTCCAGCGACTTGCCGAGAATCGCCACCATGACCACGGCGAGCAGGAAGCTGGGAAAGCTCATCATGAAATCCACGACGCGCATAAGCGCCAGGTCAACCCAGCGCCCGGCGTAGCCTGCCACCGCCCCGAGCAGCCCGCCAAGCAACAGGGCCAGCAGCGTCGCCAGCAGAGCGATCCGCAGTGTCGTCCGCGCGCCGTATACAATCCGGCTGAACAGGTCGTATCCCTGTCCATCCAGCCCAAGCCAGTGATCGGCGGACGGATCAGCGAAGAAATCATATGAGACCGGGTCTTTGGGGCCGTACTCAGTCAGCACCGGCGCCAGCACCGCGGCTGCAATAACGAGCAGTATCAGAAACACACCCGCCTGGGCCGGTCTGTGTTTCCGCAGGAATCGCAGGAAGTCGCGGATCATTCCCGCCCCCTGTGCCTCAGTCGCGGATCGATGACCGAGTAGCTGATGTCCGTAAACAGGTTCACGAGCACAAAGAAGGTGGCGATGATCAACACGGAAGCCTGCAGTGGCTTGCCATCCAGGCGAATCACGGCATCCACGACGTAGCGGCCCATGCCGGGCCAGTTGAAGATGGTTTCCGTCAGCACGGCCCCGCCCAGCAGGTATCCGAATTGGGTACCGATCGAGGTAATGACCGGGATCAGAGCGTTGCGCATGGCATGGCGGATCACCACCGGTGCGGGCGCCACGCCCTTTGCGCGCGCGGTGCGGATGTAGTCCTGGTCAAGGACTTCCAGCATGCTGGCGCGCGTCATGCGTGCAATCAGCGCCATTGGCACCGTAGCCAGCACGAATGCCGGCAGGGCAAGGTGATGCAGCAACTCCAGTGCAAGCTCGGGGCTGCGGTAAGTGAAAATGGCTTCGTAGATGAAGAACCCTGTGTCAGGCTGAAAGCCCTGCCAGCCCGCCTCGTTGAAGCGGCCTCCGAATGGCACCAGACCCAGGTCGCCGGCCACCAGCTGCTGCAACATGAAACCGAGCCAGAAGATCGGCATGCTCACGCCGGTCAGTGCGATGAACAGACAAATGAAATCCCAGACCGAACGCGGTTTCACGGACGCCAGGATGCCGAGGGATATTCCCATGATCGAGGCAAGCAGCATGGCCGCAACTGCAAGCTCAATGGTGGCCGGAATCTTCTGCTGCAGTTCCCTGGAGACTTCCTGGTTGCTGAAGTAGCTGCGCCCGAAGTCGCCGGTCGCGGCGTTGCTGACGAAATCCGCGTACTGCACGGGTAATGGGCGATCCAGCCCCAGCTCATGGCGCATCGCCGCCATGTTTTCTTCGGTCGCCTGCTGCCCGAGCAGCGCTGCAGTCGGGTCGCCCGGCAGCGCGTGCAGCAAAAGAAAACTGGCGATGCTGATCGCAATCAGCATCGGCACTGCGGCCAGGACTCTTCTCAGGATGTGAGTGAACAAAGGGCTTTCCCGCCCACCCTATTCCTCAATCGAAGCCTTGTGGAAATGGTACTGACCCGTTGTATCGACCAGCACGCCGGTCAGGTTGCTGCGCCAGGCCAGGCTGCGCTGGGCCGAAAGCAGTGGAACCATGGGGCGGAAAGTTTCAAACACCCATTTTTCCAGGTCTTCGTAAGACTTCTGGCGCCTGGTCTCGTCGGTCTCCACTCCGGCGGCATCCATGCGCGCCATCACTTCTTCGTTGTAGAATCGTGCCGCATTCAGGGGCGCGGGCTTGCCGTCACTGCCCCCCAGCAGCGGGCGCCAGAAGTTGTCAGGCTCGCCGGAGTCGCCCATCCAGCCCAACAGCACCAGCGCAAACTTGCCGCTTTTGACTCGGCCAGTGATCTCACTCATGGGCGACTTGGCCAGCGTGACCTCCAGACCGACTTCCTTCAGCTGCTGCTGAATCAGGTTGGCGATCTCGTCCGGATACAGCAGGTACGGGCGCGCAACGTCCGGCATGAGCAGTTCAAGCTTCGCGCCCTCCGCTTCGGCCTCCTTGATCAGAGTTCTTGCCCGAGCGATGGCCTCCTCACGGGGCACGGTGTCGGTCGGGGGCTTGTAACCCTTCGGGAAGCCTAACGACGGTGGGGGAAGCAACACATGCTGCGAGACCGCCTTGCCGGAAAACTTCGCGACCATCGGATCGCGGTTGATCGCAAGTGCGATAGCCTCGCGCACGTTGCGGTTGGCGGTGACGTGTCCATTCTCGGCCGGGACGTTCATGGCCAGGTAGCACAGGTTCATTCCCTGCCAGGTGTGGAGGGTGACGTCTTTGTTGGATTCGAGGTCTGCCCAGTCGCCGGGGTCGAGGTTGTCGGTGAACTGGATATCGCCTGCGATCAGGCGTTGCGTGCGCTGTCGCACTTCGGCCTGGGTCTGGAAGACGACACGTTCGATTTTCGGTGCTCCATCCCAGTATCCCGGAAAAGAGGTGAGCGTCAGGTTCGCGCCGGATTCCTTGTAGTCACCGCCTGACGCGATGGTGTAGGGACCGGTGCCCGCCGGGTGGCTCGTCAGCCAGGAGGAGCGCTCGGCCGGGTTGGTGATCGTTGCCATGTGGTCGATCGCCTTGGGACTCACGATCATCGCCGGATGGATACCGATGTTGCTCAGGAACCGCGGATTGGGCCCCTTCAGCGTGATGGTCACGGCATTCCCGTCAACCTTGATGCCCGTGACGTCACCGAAAAAGCCCTTGCGGTAGGGGCGCTCCACGGGTTTTGACGGGGCGTCTTCGTCCACCAGCCGAGCAAGCGACTTCTTCACCGCAGCCGCGTCCAGCTTGCTGCCATCGTGGAAGGTCACCCCCTCCCGAATTACGAACGTGTACTCTGACTTGTCGTCATTGGAGGTCCAACTGGTTGCCAGGCCGGGCTCCCAGACCACCTTCGGAGTGCCGACACTGGGCCTGACCAGCGTCTCGTACATCTGCAGCAATACCGTGACGTCACCGCCGCTTTCCGTTGCCTGGGGATCCAGGTTTTCGGACTTGTCCGCGCGCAGTACGGTCACGGTTTTCGAAGCTTCGACCTTGGTGAGCGAAGGAGCGTTGCCGCCGCCGCAGGCGGTGTTGAGGATTGCGCTCAGGGCTACGGCGCCGAACAGGGCCAGGGTTGCCAGTGGCTTCATGGTTACCTCTCGCGTCACGGGGGCGCGTATTGGTACGAATGACGGTAGGGGAGTGCGAAGTTACCCCCCAACCCGCGCCACGCAAGCGGATTCGCGCCCAATCAATTGCCGGTGGGGGAGACACCCAACTGCTGCTCCAGCGCCGCCACCCGGGCTTCCAGGGCCGCGATGCGCTCCTCCAGTGCCGGGCTGGCGGTGCGCACGGTTACGCGGGTTGAGGCGCTTGCCTCCTCTGCGCTGGGGGCTTCGTCCTCGGGGTACAGGCAGTGGGCCCAGATCACGCCGCGGGCGCGGTTGGGGTCGCTGATCCGCTTCGCCAGCGGCTCGTCGCGCCCCGCCAACTCCTCCAGCACCTTGTGCAGCGCCGGCAGGTCGGCGATCGGCGCCATGCGGCCGGCGCGCTGGCGCAGCTCGCCCTCGGTCTGCGGGCCGCGCAGCAGCAGCTCGGCGATCACGGCCGCCTGCTCGTTGCTGAGGCCGGTGTTGGTTACGAAGGCCTCTTCCCATTTGCTGACGCGGCTGCCGGCGCCGAAGAACTCGGTGGCGAAGCTGCGGCGCTTGAGGGTCTGCAGGGTTTCGAGCACGTCGTTCTCGGTGAAGCTGGTTTCCGGGTCGCGGGCGGACTTCTGGTTGCAGCCGTTGGTGAGCGCGTTCAGCGACAGCGGATAGTTCTGCGGCGTGGTCAGCGACTTCTCGATCAGCGTGCCGATCACGCGGCGTTCGATGGCGGTCAGGGTCGGCATGGCATCCTCCGCGCGCATGATAGTGGGGGACGCGACAATGGCGAGGGCGAATGAAACGACAACCGGCGACCTGTGAGGTCGCCGGTACATCGAACGCTGGTTGGCAACGGGCCCCGACCTCACGGCCGAGGCTCCCTGTCGCTGGTTACTCGTAGCGCTTGGCCAACTCAGCGGCTTCTTTGCCGGCCTTGGTGTCCGGGTACTTCTTGGCGATCTTCTCGAGTGCCTTCCTTGCGCTGGAAGCCTTCATGTCTTCGAGCTTGGGCTTGATCTCGTCCAGGGCCTCCTGAGCCTTGAGCGTGTCCTTGTACTCTTTGCTCTTGACCAGCTCTTTGGCCTCGCCGGCCCACTTGTCGCCCTGCTCGCTGCCTTTCAACTTGGCGGCGGCTTCGTCCATGAGCTTCGCGACGTTCTCCAGGTCGCCGTTCGCGCGGGCCGCTTCCATCCTGCGCGAGTAGCCGTCGATGTGCTGCTGGACCTGCTCTTCGATGAACTTCGCGTCGGACTTCACCTGTTCGGCCTCGGCTGCAGCGCCAGCCTTCTGCGCTTCAACGAGTGCCTTTCCGTACTCGCCCTTGTTGTAGGTTTCGGCGACGTCCTTCAACTCCTCGGTTACCTCACGTTCAAGCTTGATGGGACCGAAGTCCTTAACCCACTCCGCGACGATTTCTGCGGTCACGCCATTGGGGTGGCCCTTGAAAATGCACTTGCCGTCCGGGTCCAGCACCCAGCAGTGGGGGATGCCTCGGTTTTCGTACACAGAGCTGATGTTCGCCTTCACAACACCGTAGGTAACCTTCTTGGCGTCGATCAGCTTGGTCTGGATGGTGGCCTCGGCCTCGGCGCTGACGGCCACGATTTCAAAGCCACGGTTTCGGAACTTGTCGCTCAACTCCTGTAGATGGGGAACCCCCGTCATACAGGGGCCTCACGTAGTGGCCCAGCGTTCCACCATTACGACCTTGCCACGCAACTGGCTGAGTTCGGTGACGCCGGCTTCGAAGTTCCAGCTTTTGTCGAACTTGAAGCTGGGGCAGGTATCGCCGACCTCCACAGCGGCACTCAAGCTGCCGGCCAGTACTGCCGCCGTTACAGCCGTGAGCGCGAACAACGCAACACGATTCATGGATCTCTCCCGCAAGGAACCATTTTGTCCAGATAGCTGACCCTGATACGGCCCAGACCGCCCAGAGTCCTTACTTTTCTGTGTTGCCCGGGCCGCTGCGCTTACGCGGCAAATGACGCGCCGCCACGGCAGACAGCAAGAGCGCAATGATCAGCAGCAGCGCGCCAGGCTGCCCGTTGGTACTGCAACCGCCTTCGCCCTCCGGCTCGGGCGATTTGGGCGGTGCCGGCGGGGTGCTGACGTTGATGATGTCGCCGCTGATGAAGTTGGGCGTGGTCACGAAGAAATCCGCCGCCGCGCCCAGTGCGCCCAGCACCTGGGTGCGTGTCACGGAGACTTCGCAGGTGGCGTCGGGGCCGGCGCCAAAGTCGATACCGACCCAGAATGTGCGCGCGCCGCCGCTGGGAATGTCCGACAGGTTCTGCATCGGCGTGCCGTCGAAAGTCACGCTGATCACGCTGCCCGCCACGATCCATTTGCCGGCGTCCGCGGGCGTACGCTGCAGGATCAGTACTTCGCCTGCACTGGGCTCAAACACCGCGTCGCCGTCGTCCTGCCACAGGGCCAGCCGCGTGATCGTGGCTGTCTGCGCGGCGTTGGCGCAGGTGACCGAAATGGTGATCTCGGCCAGGTCGATGCCCTGCAGCTGACCGGGCCCGGTCGGCGTGAGGCTGGAGACGATAAAGTGCAAGGCCGGGAAGTTGCCGGTGTTCAAGGGCGCCGAGCGTGGCGCCGTCGGGTTGCCGGTGCCGGCCACCAGCTGGTTCTCGCTGTGGCGGATAGTGATGTTGTTGGAGGTCGCCACCGTGGTGCTGCTGATCGAGTCGCCGCCGTTGGTCAGCACGATGTCGGCCTGCGGGTCGATGCTGAAGTTGAAGGCTTCGCCGTACACCGACGTATCCACGCCGATGTTTACGCGCAGTTGCAGTGTGCGGATCAGGCCGCTGGGCGCGTTGAAGGTCTCCGTGAACGTGACGTCGTCGGTGGCGCCGCTGGGCACGATGGTGCTGGTTTCGTCCAGTTCTTCGGTCGGGTCGAAGGTACCGTTGCCATCGGCGTCGAAAAACAGCCGCAGACGTGTGAAGGCGTTGTCGGCCAGGGCGAAGTTGCTGATGTGGATGGTGATCGAGTCAATCGAAACGTTGCCGCCGGTGGGCTGCAGCACGTAACGGGCAACCTCGACATCGGTGTCATTGAGCTGGTTGCCGAAATCGGGCCCGGTGGTGCCGGACAGGTTCACGGCCAAAGTGGCGGCCGAGAGCGGCAGGGCCAGAATCGCAAGAAACGCGGCAAAGACTGCCCGCATGTGGAATCCTCGAAGGGGTCAATCAGGGTGGAACTGATCATAGCTGCACAAGTTGGCGGCGTAACAGGTGGCGCGCTGATAAAGTTGCGGCGACGTGCCGGCGAATTGGCTGCAAGCGGCTTGATGTAGAGGCTCACGGCCAAACAGTCTCCCCCGGGCCCAACCGGACATAACATCGATTATCGGACGTAGGATATGGGTCCAGCCTTGGAGCGCGAAGCGTAAGCGAGCGGCGGTCGTCGAAAGCGGCAAACTCGAAACCCGTTGGCTTGCGCTTCGCGCTCCAACCCGTCTGAACTCCATGATTCGGTTAACGGGCCAACCGGCCAGGTATGTCCCAATACCAATCCAGCCCCGGAAAGCGATCCTGGGGCATTCTCGCGCGTTTCTTTCCCAGACCCGCTTGAAATGCGGGTTTCAGGGCAGCCGGGCCAGTGGCAGCCCAAACTCAAGGCTGCGGCGGGCCAGCCTTAGCAGGATTTGCCGTCCGGGCGTGCCCTCCGGCCGGGATTCCAGCTCGCGCTGCAGTTCGGCGCTGCTGCCTGCCCAGATCTCGCGCTCAGCCAGGTCGCGCACACGGAACAGAAAGTCGTGGTCGCCGGGCAGCCAGAGCTCCGGCCGCGTGAGTTGCTCGCCGGCGTCGGCACACAGGATTTCCCAATCTGCCTCCCCCACTTCCGCGTCTTCGAAGGGCGCCGTGGGGGATTCGTTCCAGTCGAGGGCGTGGGGGAGTTCCTTGTTAAGCCAGTGCCGCCAGGTGGACACGGCAGCGCGAACAACCTCGGCGTCGGAGTCCAGGTGCGCGTAGTGGCCGGCCAGAGTCCCAAGCCGAAACTGGATTCGCCGCGTGTTCATCGTCCGTGCGGGCGGGACGCCCGCGCTCCGTTACTTCCACAACACCTTCTGGCCGCGGCGCAGGTCGAACGAGATGCCCGCGGAGTCCATACGGTGGGCCGCATCGTACTCGGCATGGCAGAACTGGCACAGGGCCGCGAGGTTGTCATCGGCGCAGTTGGTCGGGTCGTGGTCGAGGTGCGCCGTCTGCAGCACCACCACGCTCTCGCGAATCTCCGGCGGTCGGCCGCCGCTTCTGATCACGTGCTTCCACCACACGTCTTTGGGCCAGGGCTCGGGGCCGGGAATCTTCTTGCCGTGGCGGTTGAACCAGCGGCCGTCCGGGCCCGCCCAGCAGTTGCTGGCCCCCACCAGCACGCTTTCGCCGTGGGGCTTGGCGCACCACTCGCAACGGCCGGAAGCGCGCTCGAAGCGGATTCGGCGGCTGATGCGCGCCCAGTTTTTCGGGTACTTCTTTTTCTGCGCCTTGCGGCGGCGTTCGACCGGGTCTTTCACGGCTCCCCCACTGGATGCAACTCCCCCACGCCTACTTTACATCGCCGCGCGACACGCAACGCAGACGGCGTTCTGCCGGGGGCGGAGCGCCCCGGCCTGTGCAGGCGGGGCGCCTGCGCTACGAACTGAAATTGACTTCACCCCTGCTGGTGGCTACGGTCAGGGCCGTCGGGGACACAGGGGATTGAACATGTTCGAAGGCGCAATAACCGCGCTGATTACGCCCTTCAATGACGACCTGAGCGTAGATTTCGAAGCGCTCGACCGCCTCATCGAGCGGCAGATCGAGCAGGGCATCCAGGGCATCGTGCCCTGCGGAAGCACCGGCGAGGCCATCACCATGACGCACGACGAGCGCTGCGCGGTCATCGAGCGCACGGTCAAGACCGTCAACAAGCGCATCCCCGTGATCGCCGGTACCGGCGGCAGCGCCACGGCCGAAGTGGTTGAGGCCACCAAACGCGCCCACAAGCTGGGCGCCGACGGCGCGCTGATCAACACCCCCGCCTACAACAAACCACAGCAGCAGGGCCTGTACCTGCACTACGCGGCGGTCGCCAAGGCCGTGCCGGAACTGCCGGTGATGCTTTACAACATTCCGGGCCGCACGGCCGTGCTGATGGAGACGCCGACCATCGAGCGCCTGTGCAGCGAGTTCCCCAAGGTTTTCGTGGCTTACAAGGATGCCACGGCCAACCTGAAGCAGACCGAAGAGCTGATCCGCAAGACCAGCATGACCATCCTGTCCGGCGACGACGGCCTGACGCTGCCGATGATCAGCCTCGGCGCCAAGGGCATCGTGAGCGTGGCCGGCAACGTGATCCCGCAACAGGTGCGCGAGCTGAGCGACCACGCCCGCGCCGGGCGCATGGCCGAGGCGGCCGCCCAGAACCACAGGAACACCCCGGTGGTGGACGCCTGTTTTATCGAAAGCAACCCGGTGCCCGCCAAGTGGGGCGCGCACCTGCTGGGCCTGTGCAAGCCGCACGCCAGGCTGCCGCTGGCTCCGCTGGCGGAAAAGAACCGCGAAGTGGTGCGCAGGGCGCTGGCAGACATCGGCGTGCTGTAGACAGCGAAAGAAAAAGCCCCGGCCAAACGGCCGGGGCTTGTCTATTCCGTGCGGTGTCTCAGGGCCAATGCCGCCGCCATCAGGGCCAGCAGCAGCGCATACAGCCAGCTTGCGCCGCCGCCGGTGCTGCAGCCGCCGTCGTCTTTGCCTCCCCCACCGCTGACAACGGGAACGGCGCCGGTTGCGTTGACCCACACGATCACGATGTCCGTGCTGCTGAGGCCGTTGGCGTCGGTCACGGTCAGCTCGAACTGCAACACGTCGTCCACACCGGGTGCTGTAAAGGTGGGTTGCGGATCGGTATCGCTGGACAGCGTGACGGTGTTCGTTCCGGCAATCTGGACCCATTGGTAGCTGATCGTGTCGCCGCTGTTCGGGTCGGAACTGCCGCTGCCATCAAGCTGCCCGGATTCACTCCACATCAGGGCGAAGTTCGCGCCCGCGTCGGCCACGGGCGGCCGGTTGAGCTCAATCGTCACCTGCACGGTGTCGGTACTGAAGTCGCCGCGGTCATCGCTGACTGTCACCTCGAAGGTCAGCAGTTCATCCTGCGTGACGGCCGGGGCGGTGAAGGTCGGCTGTATCGCCGTGGTGCTGTTGAGCGTGAGCGTGACGGCGCCGCTGAGCTGCACCCAGGCATAGTCCAGCGGATCGGACTCCGGGTCCGTTGAACCCGCGGCGTCTAACTGTCCGGTGTTGCCGGCGAGTACGCCGAAGCTGGCGCCGGCGTCGGCGACCGGCGCGTGGTTGTTGCGAACCGTCACCTGCACCGTGTCGGTGGTGCTCGCCCCCGACAGGTCCTCGACCGTGAGCTGGAAAGTGACGACCTCGTCCTGGTTCACGCCGGGGGCGGTGAAGGTGGGTTGGGCGACGCTGCTGCTGGAGAGGTTCAGGGTGATCGCTCCGCCGGTTTGCACCCATGCGTAGCTGATGGGATCAGCGTCGCTGTCACTGCTGGCGCTGCCGTCCAGCTGGCCGCCGGCATTTTCGCGCACGTCGAAGGCGCTGCCGGCGTCGGCCACGGGCGCGGCATTGGTGCGCAGGTCGAACTCCAGCGCCAGCCAGGCCAGCTCGCCGGTGTTGCCGCTGACCGTGTCGCTGATCTTCACGGTCCAGTTGCCCTGCACGTATTCATGGAGCAAGGCGGCCACGTCGGCGTCATCCTGCTTGGTGTCGGGGAACACGGCGATCAGGTCGGTCTCGTCGTCGAGCATGCCGTTGTTCGTGGTCTTCAGGTTGATCACGGTTCCGGAGGGGCTGGTCAGGGTGACGGCCAGGTCGCCGCGGCGCTCATGGAAGATGCGGGCGTGCAGGCGCACGCCCAGCGCGATGCGGGCGTCGTTGACCGTGAAGGTGCGAGTGATGCCGGCGGCGCTGTTGTCCGGGATGTTGACCGGTGTGGCGCCGTTGACGGGGTCCTGTACCAGCAGCTTCTGCAGGCTGACGCCGTGGCTGCTCGCGACCACGAAACCGGTGGCGTCGTTGGGCACGCCGGTCTGCGGGTTGGCAGGCAGGCTGTGGCCCTTGACGCGTAAAGTCCAGGTACCGGCTGCCGGGTTGTCCACGTGCACCAGCTCGATGTTGTCGCGGCGGTTGGGGCCGGCGGTCGTGAACGTGTGGCTGTGTGAGCCGGTAGCCGCGGCCGTGACGCCCGCGTACGGGTAGTACACGGTGCCGGACGGGTCTTCCAGCTCGAGGTCGAGGTCGTTGACCAGCGTGACCGCCGCGCTGGTGCTGGCCCAGATGTCGAGCCACGACAGCACGATATGGAGCGGGTCCGTGGTGGATACGCTGAACGAATACTCCTTCACCTCACCGCTGCGGATGGTGCCGCGGAAGATGCGGTCGCCGCCGCCCGCCTTGTCGGCCAGCACCAGGTCCGCGGCCGCCTTGCAGTCCACGATGCCGAAACCGAAGTGGTAATCCGGCCCGGTGTTGTATTTGTCGCGGCAGGTCTGGGCCAGCACGGCGCGGGCGACGTCGGGCGTGAACATCTGGTCGTTGTGCTCACGCCGCCAAAGCTGGCTCAGCAGCACAACCGAGCCGCACACGCTGGGGCCCGACATGCTGGTGCCGTCGTACGCGGCGTAAGCGGCGTCGCCCGATGACAGCGAGCTGGTCAGGCTCGCGCCGTTGGCGCAGAACTGCGGTACCAGGCGGCCGTCAAGCGCGGGGCCGCAACTGGAAAAGCTGGTCAGGTCTTCGTCGTCCTTGGCGGCCGCAATGATGAACCCGTTACGGTGGGCGTTGTAGGTGGGCACCGACATGGTCGGGTTGCTGTTGCCGAAAGGCTTGTTGCCCGCGGAGCCCGACGCGCTGCCCAGCCCGGTCTGGTAGTTGCCCGCGGACTGTACCTGGCACAGCAGCAGGTCGCGGTTGGTGAAGTCCACCAGCTGGGTACCACTGTTGTATTCGCCCCAGTCGTGGGTGTCGCCGTTGAAGTCGCTGTAGCTGTGGTTGTCCGCCACATGGTGCCAGGTGTGCACGGCCTCGCGACGCTCCGCATCGATGTCCCACCAGTCGTGCACCAGGCAAACGGCGCGGGGTGCGTACCCCTGCGCCGTCGCGTTGTTGGTGCCGTTGCCGACAATCGTGCCTGTCACGTGACCCGCATGGTTGTGCAGGGAGGTGGCATCCATGTTGTGCACGCGGCTGCTGCCGGGCCAGCCTGCAGGCGCGCTCACGCCCGCCAGGCCGGTGTACTGCTCGTGCGTCGAACGCGCCGTGCCGGCGTCCCACACGCCGGCCACCTGGCCGTTGCCGTCGAGATTGTAGGGTGCCGCGCCGATGGTGGCCGGGTCCGCGTTGGAAATCGCGGCGCTGGTCTGGTTGGTCGTGACTTTGAAACCGTTGGGGCTGATGTTCTCGACCCACACGCTGTCCATCAGCTTCAACGCGCCGTCGTGAAGCACGGCCACGGTCAGCAGCGGAGACGCGCCTCGCAGGCCGCCTTCCAGCACGACGGCCCCGGCTGCCGCGAGCAAGTCCTCCGCCGCTTCAACGCCGACGTCGCGCCAGAACAGCACACGGTACTCGCCGGCAAGGTTGGCGGGGCGGGCGCTGCCCACCAGGTTGGCCGGCAGCTTGTCTTCCGGCCGCTGCAACAGGGTGCCAAGCACCATGGGCTCAGCGCGCAGGATGGCGCCGATGGCGTCCAGCGAGCCGGCGTCGCGGGCGCGCAGCATGTGTGTGTGCGGGTTGGCGTAGCCGATGAATGACGTTCCGACGGCCGTAAGGCGGTCCGCCAGTTGCCGGGTCATATCGCCGCGCAGTCTCAGGTAGAACGGCGTGGCAGGGGCTTCCGCAGGCAGGGGGCAGGCTGCATCGGGCAGTGCGTAGCGCGAACGCAGACAGATCAGGTGCTCGCGGTCGGCCTGTGACAACTGCCGTACGAACTGCTGTTGCGCCGCGTGATCGTACGGTCCGCCCAGGTCCAGGCTGCTGCGCGGTGCCGGTTCGGCGGGCTGGTCGGCGTCCTGACTGTGCAGTTTCGGCTGGGTGGCAACGGCGATAGCGCCGATCCCCACGATCAGCGTCAGGCATAGCAGCGCGTAATTGCGCGGCATGCGTTTCTCCTCAAATCAATAACCTGCTTGATCGCACACGCCCCTCAGTGGGAGCCCAGATGTTTGATGGAGTAATTGGGTGTGAGGAAATTCTAACTTCAGGACTCTGAGAGCCCAATCCGTCACCGTCATGGATTTCACATCTTCGTTCAGCTAGAAACGGCAATTTGCCTGAAACGAACACCGGGAGCGCCGTGGCGCTCCCGGTGGCAATGGTTTCGCATCACTCCCGTCGAAATCTTCGGCTGACAAGCGTCCCAGTGACGAGGGCGAGCAGCAGGAGCAGCAGCCGGCTCGTGTCGCGGCCCGTTGAGCAGCCACCGTCTTTGTCTCCGCCCCCGCCGCTGGAGCCCGTGCCTCCCCCACCTGTGGGCACCGTGCCGGTGGCGTTCACTACGACCGTGACGGTGTCCGTGTCGCTGTTGCCGTTGCCGTCGTTGACGGTGAGCTGGAATACCAGCACGTCATCAACGTCCGGAGCCGTGAAGCTGGGGGTCGCGGTGTTGGCACCGGTCAATGTCACAGTACTGGTGCCGCCGATCTGCGCCCAGCTGAAGCTGAGCGTGTCGTTTTCCGGGTCGCTGCTGCCGCTGCCATCGAGCTGCGTGACGGCCGCGTAAGCCGTGTAGGCGTCCGGTCCCGCATCCGCGTTGGGCGGGTTGTTCACGGCGCTGTCCAGCACGGTGACGACCACGGTGTCGGTGTCCGAGCCGCCGCGGCCGTCATCGACGGTAAGCTGGAAGGTGATGGCAAGCGGAGTGGTCACCATCGGCGCGGTGAATGTCGCCTGTGCGGAGCCGGCGTTCTGGATCGTCACCCAGCTGCTGCCCAGTTCAATCCACGCGTAACTGAGGGTGTCGCCGTCCGGGTCGCTGCTGCCGGTGCCGTTCAGCGTTCCCACGTTTCCTTCGGTGACTGAGAAGTCCACGCCCGCGCTGGCCGTGGGCGGGTTGTTGGGCGCGGGCACGTCGTTGACGGTGATGCTGACGGTGTCGGTGTCCTGGTTGCCGTTCCCGTCGTCAACGGTCAACTGGATCACGACGACCTGTGTGCTGCTGACCTGGGGCGCCGTGAAGTACGGCGTGGCGGTGTTCGAGTTCACGATGGTCACGGCGGGCCCGCTCAGGCGCACCCACTGGTAGCTCAGGGTGTCGCCGTCCGGGTCGCTGCTGGCGCTGCCGTTCAGGTTGACGGTTGCGCCCTCGTTGACGGTCTGGTCAAGGCCGGCGTCGGCGTTTGGCGGGTAGTTCCCGGAGCCGCCGGCGTTGCTGTCGATTTCCAGCGCCAGGTATCGGATCGAGCCGGTGTTGCCGGAGGCATGGTCCGAAACGATCACCTGCCAGGTGCCCGCGACGGGCTTGCCGTACAATGCGATCACGTCGTCGGCGTACTGGCGCGTGTCGGGGTAGACGGCGATCAGGTCGGTGCGCGGACTGCTGCCTGTGTTGTTGACGACCGCTTCCGTGCCGTCCGGGTGTCGCAGGCGGATCCGCACATCAGCACGGCGCTGGTGTTTGACGTCAACGTGCAGTCGAACCTGCTGAACCGTGCCGGTGCCGCTGACGCTGAAGCTGCGCGTGACGCCGGTCGTGTTGTTGTCGGGGATGCTGACGGGGCTGCCGGTGTTCAGGCTGTCCTCGACCACGATCTTGGGCGCGACCATGGGACGCTCCGAAACCAGCACAAAGCCCATCACGGAGTTGGGTACACTGCTCTGCGGGTTGGCCGGGATGTTGTAGCCGTTGACGCGCACCTTCCAGGTACCGACCGCCGGAGAGTCAACTTCCGCCAGTTCGATGTTGTCGCGGCGGTTGTGTCCCGTGCGCGTCCACTGGTAGGTCTGGTTGCCGGTCGAGCCCGAGGTCAGGCCGCTCCACGGATAGAAGGTCGCACCGGTCGGCGACACCAGGGTGAGATCGAGGTCGTTGATCAGCTTGATGCTGGATGAAGTGCTGGCGTAGATATCCAGCCACGAGCACACCACCTTCAGCGGCGTGGCCGAACTGCTGACCTGCAGGTCCCACTCCAGCGTCTCGCCCTGCCGGATCTGCGCACGCACGATGTTCTGCTCGTTGCTCGCCTTGTTGGCCAGGATCAGGTCGGCCGCGCGCTTGGTTTTGATCACGCCGAAGCCGTAGCGGTAATCCGGCCCCTGGTTGTAGGCGTCGGTCACCGTGGCCGCCAGCACGCCGCGCGCGACGTCGGGCGCGAACTGACGATTGTTCATTTCGCGCTGCCACAGCTGCGCCAGCAGGATCAGCGCGCCGGTCGCGCTTGGGCTCGCCATGCTGGTTCCGGAGGCAGATGCATAGGCGGTGTCGCTGGTCGCGTACGTGCTGGTGAGCTCTTCACCGTTTGCCGAGAAGTGAGGTATCAGGCGCCCGTCAGCCGTCGGGCCGCGTGACGAGAAACTGGAGATGACCCCGGAGTCGCTCACCGACGCGATGGTGAACGAGTTCTTCATGCAGGAATCAGCGCTGACGGTATTGCTGCTGCTGCCGGAGTTGCCGGCCGACTTGCACATGTTCAGGAAGATGTCGCGGATGTCGATGTCCGACGATTGTGCGGCCGAGTCGTACCCGCCGTAGGAGCTGCCGGTGCCGTAGCTGTGGTTGTCTGCCACGTGCCGATAGTTGTAGCGCGCCGCGCGGCGCTCGGTGTCCATCGAGTTCCAGTCGTGCGAGGCCACGCAGGCCTCGGGTGCGTAACCGCGGGCGCTCGAGTTGCCGGTGCCGTCGCCGATCATGGTGCCCGTGACGTGGGTGCCGTGGTTGCCCAGCGAGGTGCCGTCAACCTTGATCACGCGTTTGCTGCCGTTGTTGATGGGGCTGGGGGACGGCGCTCCCTGCAATGCCTGGTGCGTATCGCGGGCGCGGAATTCGTCCCAGACGGCGGCCACCATGCCGGTGCCATCGAGGTTGTAGCTGGTGCCAGGCCCGATGTCGTTCGCCCGCGCCGTGTGCAACAGAGTGCTCGCGGCATTGTAGCTGACCAGCTGGGGCGTGCGCTCGATCCACTCCACCATTTCGCTGCGGCCCAGGGCCAGCAGGCCGGCGCGGTCTACCAGCACGTCGACGAAGGGCGTTTCCAGGCTGAGCTTGCCGGTTTCATCGAACTCGGCCTGCTGGATCACCGCGTTTAGGCCTGCCAGCAGGACGGCCGCCTGCTCTGCTGCGCGATCGCGCCAGAACAGCAGCCGATAGGCGCCGCCGTTGTTGGCGGGGTCATTGATATCGGCCCAGGCTTCGACCGAGCACTTGTCGACGGGCAACTGCAACAGTGTGCCGGCCACGTTGGGCTCGGTCTGCAGCAAGTCACCGATCGCGCGCAGCGAATCCGCGTCTTTCGCCCGGATGAAGTGGGTGTTCGGATAGGCGTAGCCGATGAACGACGCACCGGCGCCTGCAAGCCGGTCGGCGAACGCGCGACCCAGCGGCTCATGGAACCTGACGTAGAACGGTTGTAATGGCTCGGACGTCGGCAGCGGGCAATCGGGTGATGCGATCGCGTATCTGGGCTGTAGTTTGATGAGTCTGGCCCGCTCGTCGAAGGTAAGCTGATTCTCGAATTGCTCCTGGGCGTCGAGGTCAAACGGGACCCCCAGTTCAAGGCTCGAGACAAGACGGGTTGCTTCCCCACGTTCGTCTGTCTCAGCGGCATCCTGGCTGTGGACCGCAACCGGCAGGGAAATCCAGGCCCCCACGGCGGCAATCGACAGCGCCAGGAACGCCCATGCGGGTTTGGGCCGCATTGGTGCCTCCCTTTCATCGTCCGAAGTGTCAAAGAACAACGCAGGTGAGTCGCCCAGATCTCGCCTTGATTACACCAACGACTGACCATTTTAACGGTTCATTTTATTTCTTACTTTCCGCTTACCGGGTTTCTGCGACCTTCGGCACGAGTCGTTCGGAAATGCGGGCGGGATTCGTCGTGTTTCCACACCTGTACGAAGCAGCGGGGCGGCGGTACTTTAGTTACGGGGCTGGAGGAGGCACGTGATCCTGAACAACGAACTGGCAAGCACCCAGCAGGAAATCCTGAAGCACGCAAAGGACTTCGGTCTCGATTTCTTCGACGTCCACTTCGAGATGCTCGATTACGAGGCCCTTAACGAAGTGGCCGCCTACGGGGGCTTCCCTACCCGCTACCCCCACTGGCGCTTCGGGATGTCCTACGAAGAGCTGATCAAGAGCTACACCTACGGCATCAGCAAGATCTACGAGCTCGTGATCAACAACGACCCCGTCATTGCCTACCTGATGGACAGCAATGACTTCGTCTCGCAGAAGCTGGTGATGGCCCACGTTTACGGCCACGCCGACTTCTTCAAGAACAACGCCTTCTTCAGCAAGACCAACCGCAAGATGGTTGACCAGATGGCCAACCACGCCGCCCGCGTGCGCCGTTACATGGATCATTACGGGCGCGACAAGGTGGAACGTTTCATCGACGCCTGCCTGAGCCTTGAGAACCTGATCGACCCCATGCTGCCGTTCACCAAGCCGCTCGCGCGGCAGGAGGCGGTGGCGCTTGACGACGAAACCGTGCGGATCGAGGTAACCAAGCTGCAGTCCAAGGATTACATGGACCGCTACATCAACCCGCCCGAGATCATGGCCCAGAAACGCGCCGAGCTCGAGCGCAAGGCGCAGGAGCCGCCCAAGTTCCCGCTTGAGCCGGTCAAGGACGTGTTGTGGTTCCTGATGAACTACGCGCCCCTGCGCAACTGGCAGCGCGACGTAATCGGGATCATCCGCGAAGAGGCTTACTACTTCGCGCCACAGCGCCAGACCAAGATCATGAACGAGGGCTGGGCCAGCTACTGGCACAGCACCATCATGACCCAGAAAGCCGCCACCGCGGCCGAGATCGTGGACTTCGCCGACCACCACAGCATGACCATGGGCATGCAGCCCGGCGTGATCAACCCGTACAAGCTGGGGCTGGAGCTGTTCCGCGACATCGAGTACCGCTGGGACCATGGCATGCACGGCCTCGAGTGGGAGCGCTGCGACGACCTGGCCGAGAAGGCGAACTGGGACACCAACGAGCGCGGCAAGGGGCGCGAGAAGATCTTCCAGGTGCGCCGGATCTACAACGACCTGACCTTCATTGATGAGTTCCTGACGCCCGACTTCTGCCGGCGCGCCAAGCTGTTCACCTACGACTACAACCCGGCCAGCGGTGAATACGAGATCAGCAGCCGCAGCTTCAAGCAGATCAAGAACAAGCTGAAGACGGCGCTGACCAACATGGGCGAGCCTTACATCTACATCGAGGACGGAAACTACAGCAACCGCGGCGAACTGCTGATGGTGCACCGCCACGACGGTTTCGATCTGGACGACAACTACGCCCGCGAGACCCTGAAGAACGTGCACCAGATCTGGAGCCGCCCGGTGTGGCTGACTACGCAGGAAGAGAGCAAAGAACTGCTGCTGGGGTACGACGGCAAGGAATTCACGCGGGAAGAGGCCTGAGCGCGACCGGCTATTCGCCGCGCTTCTCCGGCTCTTCGGCTTCTGTTTCGGCGACCTTGCTGTCTTCGCCGACGGACTTCTGATGCGCGCCGAACAGTATGCTGGCCAGCATCGTGACCACGCCCATCACGCCCCCCAGCAGCAGCGCGCCAACCCCGCCACCGCGCAGCTTCACGCCGACGCGCAGGCCCACCATCGCGCCGGCGAACCCGAAAAACAGCGAACGCAGAATGGGGCGCTTCCGCGATGTCAGCTCAGGCTGGTCAGGGGCCGTTTCAATGTCACCGGCCGGTTCCGGAAACTCGTCAGCCCTGATCTGGGCTGCCCAGGCGTGGTGCTTGCGCTGCACCTGCACGAACCAGGTGCGCCCCACGGCGGCCAGCGGCTGGTCGAAATCCTGCACAACACGATGCGGTATCTTTTCACGGTCCAGCAGCGCGACCAGGTACTCGGCGTCCTGCTGGACCAGCGGACTGCCGACTTTCTGATAGACGGGCGTGTCAGACATGGCCTGGCTCCGGCAATGGCAGCCCAAGCCTAGCATGAACTGTGTGCGCAACCAGTTCCCGTGACAAAGCCGTGGCGTGGAAAGGCTTGCGCGGACACACCCCCCGGCTATAGTCAAAGCACCCCCCGGACCCGTATCCGACGTACCCGCATGCGATACCTCGTATTGCCAGCCTTTGCCGCCTTTGCACTGCTGCTTGGCGTCGGCTGCTCAAGCGGCCCGGATGTCCGCGGCAGCGGGCCCGAGGCCGTGGGCGGCCTGTCCACGCCGACCAAGAGCCGCTGGAGCCCGTACCTGCAGGTGATGACCGACAAGGAACGCACGGAGTTCCTGGACATCGAAGGCTCCTTTGAGCGCGAACAGTGGCTGCGTCGCAACGGCATCGACGTGCGCGCCGACCTGCACCGCAAGCTGTCGCGCGGCATCAGCGTGGACGCCGCCAAGCGCCGCATCATCGAGGCGCCGGACGAAATCACCAAGCGCGGCGACAGCACCATGCTGTTCTACAGCCGTTACAACACCGAGAGTCGCACCAACTTCTGGCTGCTGTTCCGGGCTGATCAGCTTGTCAGCTGGAACGCCCACACCATCGGTCAACAGGAACGTGAGCGTCACCTGCTTGAGTTCGAGTCGCGGCTGATGGACAAGTTCGACACGGTGCTCGAGCGCGGCATGGGTATCAACGAGATCAAGCGCCAGGCCAATACCGCCCGGGACGACCTGAACCGCGTCGAGCTCGCGCACCGCGACAAGATCGGTGATTCCGAGTACCAGGGTGTTCGCCGCGTCAGCTCGGGCGACTACCTGGTGGCGGAGAGCCTGTTGTACGCGCGCAGCCGCAACGAACTGTTCAGCTGGTTCCAGGGGCGCGAGCCGGACCACATCATCATCCACCGCCCCTTCGAGACCCATCGCTACTACATGACCTTCACCGACCTCAAGGGGCAGGAAACCATCGTCACGGCCGAATTCGTTTTCCAGAACGGGCTGCTTGAAAACTGGTTCGTCTTCCACGAAAGCTAGGCGCAACATCGACGGAACGCAGGGCCCTTTCCGACGAAAGGGCCCTGTTTCATTGCGTCGTTCCATGGGGTTCATGTTTACGCGACTGACAGCTATACAAGAGCTGTCCAGCCGGCACCTGCGCAACCGATGACTGAACGACGTGCAACAGCCCCGAATCCGAAAACCGGCAGTGGCCGCCAGGGGAAGTTTGATGCCGGCGACTGGGTGTCAGCGCACGGGATCCATTCCCTTGGACGTCTGCCGTTGCTTTCGGCGTTGCTGGGCGCCCTGGTCGGTGTGGTCGGCGTTGCCTTCTTCTCCATTTCTGAACTGGCCCGAAACCTGTTGTTTGGCAGCCTTGGCGGCCTGACGGAGGAAACGGAAGAGACCCTCGAGGTCAACAACTGGTACGAGCGGGTAAACAGCCTGCTGCCTTCGCCCGATGTCTCCAATCCGCAAGTCTGGATGCTGGCCGTCGTGCCCGCGCTGGGCGGCCTGCTGCTGGGGCTGTGGTACTGGCGCACCAAGGACAAGACCCAGGCCGGTACCGAGGTAGCCATCCGGTCGTTCCACCATGAACGCGGCCGTTTCCAGAAGGGCAACGTCTGGAAAAAATTTGTCGCCAGCACCATCACCCTCGGCAGCGGCGGGGCGGCGGGGCGCGAAGGCCCCATCGCCCTGATGGGCTCCAGTCTTGGCAGCTGGTTGGGCGACAAGTTCAAACTGACGCAGCGGCAGCGGCGCATCCTGCTGGTGGCGGGGCTGGCCGCCGGCATCGGCGGCATGTTCCGCGCACCGCTGGCAGGCGGCCTGATGGCGGCTGAAGTGCTGTACAGCGACGCGGAGTTTGAACCCGATGTGCTGATCCCGGCGACCATTGCGAGCATCATCAGTTACTGCGTATTCTGCCTGAACTTCGGTTGGGGCTCACTGTTCGGCAAGGTGGCCGCCAGCTACCAGTTCACCAATCCGCTCGAGCTGGTTCCGCTTACTGCGCTGGCGTTCGCGCTCGCGCTTTCCGGCTACATCTTCGTCAAGAGCCAGCACCTGCTTGAGCGCCGGCTGGTCAAGATTCCGCGCATCATCCGGCCGATGCTGGGAGCGGGGACCGCGGGCCTGGTCGCGATCAGCCTCTATTACCTCTCCTCTATGTGGTCGAGCGACGGCACGCCGCAGCGGGCGTTGTTCGCGGTGATGGGCGACGGCTACTCGGCGCTGAATATCGCGCTGGGCGGCGGCGGCGTGTGGTGGGTGTTTTTCCTGATCGCCTTCGGCAAAATCATCGCATCGGCCCTGACGATCGGCAGCGGTGGTGCAGGAGGCTACTTCGCGCCTTCCATGGTGATCGGCGGCTGCGTCGGGGCCGGCGTCGGCATCCTCTTTTATCAGGTGCTGCCGGTGGACATCCTGCCAGCGGGCGTCGTGCCGCAGGGCCCCCAGGAACTGGTGGCAGTCACGGCCGTGTTCGCCCTGGTCGGGATGGCGGGCTTCTGGACGGGCGTCGCGAAAGTGCCTGTCAGCAGCGTGATCATCGTGAGCGAGCTGACGGGAAGCTACCACCTGCTGCTGCCCGCCATGTGGACGTGCGCAATCACGTTCATCCTGGCAAGGCGCTACAAGCTGTTCCTGACCCAGGTGGCGAACCGCAAGGAGAGTCCCGCCCACCTTGGTGATTTCGCGGTCAACGTGTTGAAGGAAATCCGCGTGGCGGACGTGCTGCCGGAACTTGCGAACTACGAAACGATCGAGGAAGGCACATCCCTGCAGCAGATATTGTCCATGAAAAGCACGCGCCAGCACTACTACCCGGTGGTGGACCGTAACGGGCGTTTCGCAGGCATCTTCAGCCTGAACGACCTCCGGGCGGTGCTGGACGAAACCGAGCTGTGGCAGCTGCTGGTTGCGGCCGACGTCGCCCACCACAACGTGGTGACCGTGCACCCGCGAGAAACCCTGGCGGAAGTGGCAAACAAGTTTGCCGACACGGACCTGGACGAGTTCCCGGTGGTCAGCGATGACGACGAAAAGGAGCTTCTGGGCATCATCAGCCGCCGCCAGCTGAACAACGCGTACATCAAGCGCACGATGCACTACGACCAGGCAGCCAAGGCTGAGAACGCGCCGGCCGACCTGTCCGGGCGATTCCAGGGGATCAGCCAATGAGAGTCGTGGACTACTTCAGCGGAACTCCGACCACGCAGATCGGCGACATCCGCGTCACCAGCCTGCTGGACGGCTGGCTGAGTCTCGATGGCGGCGCCATGTACGGCATCGTGCCGAAGGTGATGTGGGAAAAGCAGCTGCCGGCCGACGGGCAGAACCGCGTGAAAATGGCCATGCGCCCGCTGCTGGTGCAGACGCCCACCCACACCGTGGTGGTCGAGAGCGGCATCGGCCAGGCCATCCCGCCCGACCTGCACGAGCGCTACGGCATTGAACGGCTCGGCCCCACGCTGGACCAGCTGGTCGCCGCCCAGGGTGTTGACCCGTCAGCGGTGGATACCGTGGCCTGCACCCACCTGCATTGGGACCACTCCGGCGGGCTGTGCAGACTTGAGGACGGCAGGTACGTCCCGAACTTTCCCAACGCCGCATACGTCGTCCAGAAGGGCGAATGGGAAATCGCGATCAACCCTTCGAACCTGCACAAGGCCAGCTACGCGCCCGAGACACTGAAGCCCGTGCAATCGCAGTTGCGCACCGTTCAGGGCGACGGCGAGATCGTGCCCGGCGTGAACTTCGAGTTCACCAACGGCCACACGGAGAACCACGCGGTAATCTGGTTTGAAAGCAACGGTGAGTATGGCGTGTTCTTCGGCGACCTGGTGCCGACCATCAGCCACGTTCCCACGGCCTGGATCAGCGCCTACGACATCAACGCGGGCGGCAGCTACCACGCACGCGAGAAGCTGTACCCCAAAGTGGTAGAGCGCAACGCGACCTGTTTCTTCTACCACGAGCCCGAGTGGCCGGCTGGTAGAATGCTAAAGGACCGCAGTAAGTATCGCGGTGAGCCCCTGCGGCCGTGATTCGTCCCCCACCCGCGTTTGAGGCTGTTGATGCCGGCTGCACCGGCTTCCGCGGGGAATGGCTCTGTGTGCTCTGGAAATGGGTATTTATCGGCTATGGGTGGTTCGCTGCTGGGACTGTGCGGACGCGACGTCCGCGTTCCGCCTGCAGGTCGCGCTGGTAATTACGCTTAGTTAGCTGACTAAGTATTATGCCAATGGACAGGCTGGTACAGCGCCTTATTAATCCCGGAGCGTCACTTCAATCGTGTGCGCCACGCTGTTGCGCGTGTAGGTCAGCTTGATGCGCTGTCCCGGCTGGAATTGCATCAGCGCCTTGCGCAGGTCGTCCAGGCCGTCGATGTTCGTGCCTTCGATCCGCGTGATCAGGTCGCCCGCCTTGATGCCCGCCTCATCCGCCGCCGTGCCGTACACCACTTCGCGCACAAGCGCCCCCTGCTCGGCTTCCGGCCGGAAACCCGGGTCGATCACCACTCCCAGGAAAGCAGTAGAGATTGATCGCGGCACAGAACTGATGGTGCTGTCGCGAGCTGTGTCGTCGCTGGCGATGATCGCGTCAAACACGCGGCGCGCTACATTGATAGGGATCGCAAAGCCGATGCTGTCCGTCCCCTCCCCCTGCTCGGCCAACTTCCAGGTGTTGATGCCGATCACGCGGCCGGTCAGGTCGATCAGCGGCCCGCCCGAATTGCCCGGGTTGATCGCCGCCGAGGTCTGCAGGTAGTTGCGCACCAGCGTGCTGGCGGCGTCATTGCGACGGCCGACGTAACTGATGATGCCCTCGGTGGCCGTGTGGAACAGGCCGAAAGGACTGCCGATCGCGACGACCACATCCCCCTGCTCCACCTTGTCGCTGTCGCCCAGGCTGGCGGGCACCAGCTCTTCGGCGACAATCTTGATCACCGCCAGGTCGTACTCGTCGCGTTTGCCGATGAACCGCGCCTCGAACATGTTGTCGCCCAGCACCACGTTCAGCTTCTTGGCGTCCGTCGGGATCACGTGCGCGTTGGTCAGAATGTAGCCCTGGTCGTTAAGCACGATGCCGCTGCCCACGTGGCTCTGGCCCGGGATGCGGCCGTAGCCCGCGCGGGTGGCGACCATGCGGTCCGGCGTTTCGGCCACGATGCCTACGGTGAAGCGTTTGGCCCAGTTGATGGCATTGACGTAGTGCCTGGGTTTTTCCTGGGAAAGAGCCGGGTCTTCGACCACTTGCTCAGCGGCCAGGCGGTCCAGCGCGCCGCTGCTGAACACCAGCAGCATCAGCACTCCGCCGAAGAAGGCGCCGATCGCCAGGTACATCAAGGAGCGCCGCCCCAGCATCTTTGCGGTATCCAGATGGCCGCGGCTGTAGCCCTCGTAGTAGGCGGCCTCCGCGGGCTCCTGCGCATCGAGTTTGCGGATTGTGGACATGGTGCGAACCTCCTGCAGCTACCCTTGTTACGGGCCCTGCGGGCTTCTTGATACCAGAAAAAAGCCCGCGGCGTGAGCCGCGGGCTGAACAACGCAGGCGTTCGGCCTATTCCATGCCGGGCTAACGGGTCGCCTTCAGCGTCTTCTTCTCGCCGTTGCGCAGGATCACGACCTCGTATTCCTTGCCCTTCTCGATACCCGCCAGCGCGTCGCGCAGTTCCGTGCGGCTGTCCATCTTCGCGCCGTTCACCTCGAGGATGATGTCGTAAACCTCCAGCCTGGCGCGGGCCAGCGCCTTGTCGGCATCCACGATCTCGTTGACCGACAGGCCGTGGTCAAGACCCAGCTGCTTGCGCGGCAGCGGCATCAGGCGCGCCACGCGCACGCCCTCGACGATGTCCATGTGCTCGCCCCTGGCCAGCGGCACATCCCTGTCCGGCGTCTCCGGGTCCGGGCGCACCTCGGGCGCAGGCGTCTCGGGCAGCTTGCGGTCGACCTTTCCGTTGGCGCCGACAATCTTGCGCTCCCACATCTCGATGGTTTCGCTGAACTGCTTGTGGTACTTGGCCGCTGTTTCCAGGGTCCCGGCCCAGGTTTCCTTGGATTCGTCGAGCATCTGGTCCTTCAGGTCGGCGAACACATCGTTGACGCGATCGGATATCTCGTCGATCGCGTCCTCGTAATCGTCGCCGCCGATGCGGCGCAGGTCGGCGATCTTCTGCACCAGGTCGCGCTTGAGCTCGGCCAGGCGTTCCAACGGGCTGGGCAGGCTTTCGTCCACCCCGATCTTCTTGGCCCAGCCGTCCAGCTCGGCCGTGTAGTTGAGCATGAACTTGTCGGCGTCCTTCAGGATGCCGGTCCAGGCGGCCGGGGCGGAATCCTCGATCTTTTCCTCCAGGCCCTCGAAGCTGGCGTAGATGCGTTCTTCCACGTCATCGAGCTGGTCCTGGTACTTGTCGCTGCCGATCTTGCGCAGGCGCTTTACCCGGGTGATCAGCGACTTCTTCATTTCGACGACGCGTTCCTTGGCGTTCGGCACTTCCGGGTTCACGCCGATCTTGCCCGCCCATTTCTCGATCTGCGCGCTGTACTCCTTGTGGAACTTGCGCGCGTCGTTCAGCGTCGCGGGCCAGCTGTCCGGAAGGTCGTCGTCGATCTTGTCGTGCAGGTCGGCGAAGGTGTCCTTGATCTTGTCGGTCAGGCTGTCGAACTCGGACTCGTACTTGTCGCGGCTTGCGTCCCTCAGCGTCTGCAGGTTGTAGATCAGGTCGCGCTCAAGTGCGCGCAGGCTGGCGCGATAGCGTCCTTTGCGGACGTCCAGGGTCTGCTCTGCCTTGTCGGCCGGGTCACGTTGCGCGGCCGCCTTGCGCTCACGCTCGCCGAGCTTCTCCATGTCCTTTTCGAGTTTCTTGCGGGCCTGCTCCTCGAGCGCTTTGATTTCGTCCTGGCTCAGGTCGCCCTCGGCCAGCAGGCCGTGCTGCAGCTTCTGTACGTCGCGTACGAAGCCGGTCATGGCCTCCGGGTCGCCCTTCACCATGCCCGGACCAATGGCATCGCCCGGCTCGGCCTTTTTGGCTTCGCCGTGAACCTCTACGTGGCCGTCTTTGCTCTTTACCGTGATGCCCTGCGCGCCCAGCGGCAGCGCAAGCCCCAGCGTCCCTGCAATCACCAGCCCGATGCGTCCCATATACGTCTCCAGTAACCGTTTCCGTCCAAGCGACTCCATATTCTACGCCATGGAAAAGCAATCAGCTCCGAAATTCTACAGAATGTAAAGCACGCCCGATTGACCACTCACCCACCTGATTCATACTTACCGGCTAAACCTTGCGGGCGGCGGTGGTTAGGCGTGCGATACGGCGATCTTCAACTGAAGAACAATCTGGTGGCGGCCCCCTTGGCCGGCATCAGCAACCGCGCCTACCGCGTGCTGTGCAAGCGCTACGGCGCCGGCCTGACGTACGTGGAGATGTTGAAGGTCGAGAGCTTCCTGCACCACAACCGCAAGATGATGACGCTCAAGTATTACCGCGAGGACGAGCGTCCCGTCGGCATCCAGTTCGCCGGCAACAACCCGCAATGGCTGGCCGAGGCATGCAAGATGGCCGAGGCCGAGGGCTACGACACCGTTGACCTGAACATGGGCTGCCCGGTGCCCAAGATCGGCAAGTGCGGCGCGGGCTCAGCCCTGATGGCCTACCCCGAGCGCGCAGCCAAGTGCTTCGAGGCCATGGTGAACGCCGTGAAGATCCCCGTCACGGTCAAGATCCGCGCCGGCGTGAACGAGAACTGCCTGAACTTCGTGCAGATCGGCCGAATGGCCCAGGAGGCGGGCATGGTGGCGATCACCATCCACCCGCGCACCCGCGCCCAGAGTTTCAAGGGTTTCCCTGATCACACGAGAACGGGCGAACTCAAGGCCGCGCTCAGCATCCCCGTGATCGCCAGCGGCGACATCAAAGAGCCCGAGGACGCCGTCCGCATCCTGCGCGAAACCGGCTGCGACGGCGTGATGCTCGGCCGCGGCGTATGGGGCCGCCCCTGGCTGTTCCGCGAGATCGACGAGATGCAGCAACACGGCCGCGTTGTGACCCCCACGCCGGACCCGATCGAGCGCCTGGCGGTGCTGCGCGAGCATTTCGAGCTGCTGCTGGAAGGCTTCGACGCGCGGCACGCGTGCCAGGTGGTGCGCCGCTACGCGACCTGGTACGTGCGTGACATCCCCGGCAGCGCCCAGTACCGCGCCCAGATCACGCGCGTGGAAACGCGCGAGGAGTTCCACGAGATCCTCGACGAAATCACCAGCCACTACGAAAGCGTCGTCGGCGTACCGGAGGATGAACTGATCGGCCGCGCGAAGCTGCCACGCCCAGCATTTGAGCCGGTCGCGGTGTCATAACCACTGAGGCGCCGCGCGATGGTCCCCCGTTTGGCTTTGGACCAGTCGAGATTCACTGGGATGTCGGTGTCGGGTGGGTCTTTGAGCCTGGCCATACTTCTTGCCGCCCGCTTCACTTCTTGGACGGGGAAGATTTGCGGCGGTTCTTCAGAAAAGCCCGCAGCGCCGCCAGCACCTCGGCGCGATTCTTGAATTGGCGAGCGAGCTCCCCCTCCAGCAGGATCAGCATTGCGGCGTCCTTGCGGCGCTTCGCATGGAAGCCCTGCACACCCTCGGAGAAATCGATCTCCTGATCCAGCGGATCGTCGGAATCAGCTTTTGAAGCGGCGTTTTTCGTACTCATTTCGTTCCGAGCGCGTGGCCCGTCGTGCACTTATCACCCTGATTCTAGCCCCCCGGAACGTAAATGCCACGACGAGCACGCGCCCGTCCGGGATCGCACCGATCGTCACATATCGGTCCTCTTCACCGGACTTGTCCGGCGCGATCGTGGTGATTTCATGGGGATCATCAAAGACTTTCACCGCATCGGCGAAGCCAACCCGGTGCTTCCGGAAGTTGGCCGCTGCCTTGGCGTCGTCCCATTCGAACTCTTCGGTCACTCGCCCGGTTTGCCGCGCAAGGGATTCGACGTCAACCATATACAATCCGGACCCTCCAGAACCCCTTTCCATTTGGGTATTTGCCCCTTACAAAGGCTCAATGCGCGTTTGCCTGGCCATGTTTGTGCTTGCGTTGGGGATGTGCGGCTGCGCCGTTGGCGGCGACAAGCCGCCCGTGCGCACCTATGCCTGGCCGTTCTTCAACGAGAGCATCGACGCGCAGGGCAACGCCACCTCCCGCGCGCTGGGGCCGTTCGTTGAGCAGGAAGAGCGCCGCGACGGCTACTTCAGCGCCACCGTGCGCCCCTTCTACCGCTACATCCGCGATCCTTCGGCCTATGAAGAAGACCACCTGTTCTTCTACCCCCTCAGCCGTTACCGCGAGCGCGAGCGGCCAGGCTGGGAAGGGCGCCGCGAAACGCGTTTCCACGCGCTGCCCTTCGTGTGGTGGAACGACGTCAGTTTCGCACCCGGCCACCGCGAGCTTGACTACTTCTTCTTCCCGCTGGTGTTCGGCGGCGAGAGCACCATCGAGGGCTCGCATTTCGCGGTTGCGCCTTTTGGCGGCAACCTGAAGGGCGTGTTCGGCAACGACGAAGTGCGCTTCGTGATGTTCCCGCTGTACGTGGAACTGCGCCGCCAGGGGCGCGTCACCTACTACCTGCCATTCCCGATCGTGAAGTGGGGCTACGGGCCGGGCTATCGCACCTACGGCGTAATGCCGCTGTTCAGCCGCACCGAGGTCTGGAAGGAAGTGCCGGACGAAGTCACCGGCGGCACCAAGAAGCTGCCCGTGGCCGACCGCTGGACCGTGCTGTGGCCGCTGTTCCGCTACGACCGCGAGGCCATGGACAAGAAGTACCCGCGCGAAGCGCTGATGGTCTACCCGCTGTTCGGCCTCAAGACCAGCGCGGTCACCACCAACTTCAGCATGCTGTTCGTGCTGAACTACCCGATGTTCAGCTACACGCGCGCCGAGCTCAGCGACACCACCATCATCGACGCCTTCTGGCCGATCTTCCGCTACGCCAAGGGCGATAACTTCAAGCAGTACCGCGTGTGGCCGCTGTGGGATTACTCCGAACGCAAAACGCCGGCCGGCACCAGCACGGCGATCAACGTGCTGTGGCCGCTGTTCTGGTACTACGAAGACCAGCTGCCGGAGTACACGGAGACGCGCTACCAGGTGTTCCCGCTGTTTTTTGCGAACTTCAAGCGCTACCTGCCCGAGCCCGACGGCACCATCCGGACCAAGCACCTGGTGCGGGTGTGGCCGCTGATGAAGTACGCAAAGGACACCGACGGCACGGTCAGCTTCGACATGCTGTCGATTTTCCCCTTCAACGACGAGAAGTTTGACAACGCCTACGGGCCGTTCTTCAAGTTCTTCAGCGTGAAGGCCGGCCCCGACGAGACCAAGGTGCAGGCCCTGTTCCGCATGTTCAGCTACGAGGAAGACCCCTACCGCATTGACCTCAGCCTGGCGCCGCTGTTCGACTGGCACGTGGTGAAGCAGGCGCGCGACCGGCTGCCGGACGCCTATGGCCCGCAGCCGGGCGATATTGAAGATTTCAACCTGCTGTACGGGCTGCTCGGTTATCACCACGGGCCGGAAGACCGTTACACCAGGCTGTTCTGGGGCTTGAAGATCCGCAAATGAACTTGCGCAACAACGTCATTGTGCGGGCACTGAAGGGCGCGGGCTTCACGTTCGTGCTGCTGCTGGAGGCGATCGGCCACAGCACCCAGCTCTGGCACCGGCGCCGTGCGATCTTCACGCAGATGCACGTGATCGGCACCCAGTCGATCCCGATTGCCAGTTTCTTCATGCTGTTGATCGGCATGGTGTTCGCGCTGCAGGTGGGCATCGAGTTCGCACGCTTCGGCCAGACCAACCTGGTGGGCCTGGTGCTGGCGGCCGCGATGGTGCGCGAGCTGGGGCCCTGGATGGTGGGCTTCGTGCTGATCGCGCGGGTCGGCTCCAGCATGGCCGCCGAGATCGGCACCATGCGGGTAGCCGAGGAAATCGACGCCCTGGAGGTGATGAGCATCAACCCGGCCAGCTTCGTCGTGATGCCGCGCATCGTGGCCTACTCGATCATGGGGCCGGTGCTGACTGTGGTCGGTACGCTGGTGGGGATCGTGGGCGGCGGCTTCGTGTCGAACCTGCAGTTGGGCGTGACCTGGTCCGATTACCTGCGTTTCGCCGAGGACGGCGTCGAGGCGCTGGACATTTACTGGGGACTGCTCAAGTCGTTCGTCTTCAGTGTCGTCTCGGCCGCCGTGGCGTGCGCCATCGGCATGCAGACCAGCGGCGGCGCCGTCGGCGTGGGGCGCGCCAGCCGCAACACCGTGGTGCTGTCGCTGACGCTGGTGGTGTTTTTCAACTACCTGCTCACCAGCTTCTATAGAATAGTGAAGATGTTCGTTTCCGGTGTGCTATGAGCGCTGCGTCGAAAATCGCCGTGCAGTTCGAGGGCGTCAGCAAGCTGCTGGCCGGGCGCCAGATTCTCGACAAGCTCACGTTCGATGTGCGCGAGGGCGAAACCTTCGTGATCATCGGCTACTCCGGTACCGGCAAGTCGGTGACGCTGCGCCACATGGTGGGCCTGATGGCGCCGGACGAGGGCTCGATACGGGTGGGCAGCGAAGAGATCACCACCATGACGCGCGGCGAACTGGAGATCATGCGGCGCAAGTTCGGCGTGCTGTTCCAGTCCGGCGCGCTGATCGCGTGGCTGAACCTTTTCGAGAACGTCGAGCTGCCGCTGGTGGAACACACCAGGATGAGCCGCAAGAAACGCGCCGAGATCGTGCAGCAGAAGCTCGAGATCGTGAACCTGTGGCAGGACCGCGAGAAGTACCCCGCCGAGATATCGGGCGGCATGAAGAAACGCGCCGGCCTGGCCCGCGCGCTGGCGCTGGACCCCGGCATCGTGCTGTACGACGAGCCCACGTCGGGCCTCGATCCGGTAATCGCCAACGAAATCGACAAGCTGATCAACCGCCTGAAGCGCGAACACCACATGACGCAGATCGTGGTCACGCACGACATGGACAGCGCCTTTGAGATCGGCGACCGCATCGGCATGTTCTACAAGGGCAGCATGATCCAGATCGGAACACCCGAAGAAATCCAGAGCAGTACCATCCCGGAAGTCCAGCACTTCATCACCGGCGGGCGCGAAGGCGCGATCAGCCGGCGCGCCACAACCGCCGTGGTGCGGGGCGTAGCGCCGGGCATGCTGAGCCAGCGCAGCCTTGAAGCCATTGATTCCGGGGCTCCGGTCGCCACCGCCGAGCACGGCTACGTGCTGCTCAGCGATGAAGAAGCCGCCGCGGCCGCTTTGCAGCCGCAGGAAGAAACCGAGGGACCGGTGGACACGGCCGGGACGCGGAATGCTACACCAAGCCTTGAGCCCGAGGAGACAGACGCATGAAACTTCGTGACCTGATCGTCGGCCTGCTGATCTTTGCCTCGTTTGCCGTGGCGCTGTATTTCGCCGTGTACGTCGGCGGCACCGGCGGCATCAAGATCGGCGTGGCGCAGGTGAAGTATGTGATCGTTTTCCCCAACGTAGCGGGCCTGCAGCAGAACGCACCGGTCTGGATCAGCGGCGTGCCCAAGGGAAAAGTGCAGAACATGATCATCGACACCCGCACCGGCAACGTCGAGGTCGCGATCCTGCTCGATGGCGACATCCAGCTCAACAGCGACTGCCACGCGGAAATCATCCCCAGCAGCGCCTTCGGCGGCAAAGCCATCGCGCTGGACATCGGCCAGTCGCCCGAGCCGTGGCCCGAGGGCGAAAAGATCCGCGGCGAGCTGGTGGAAGACCTGTTCACGGCCGCCAGCCGCGGCATCAGCCGCATTAACGAGGGCATCGACGTGGCCGTGGACACCATCAAGGACGTCAACGCCGTGGTGAAGGACGTGCGCGCCGGCCGAGGAGCCGTGGGTACCATCCTGTACGACGAGAAGGTAGCGGGTGACGTGGCCGCCACCGTCGAGAACGTGCGCATGATGAGCGAGGACGCCAAGGGCATCACCACCAACGTGCGCGACATCACCGAGAAGATCAACGCCGGCGAGGGCGCGGCTTCACTGCTGCTGGAGGACGCGGACACCGCCATGCGCATCAAGAACATCGTGCGCAACGTGGAGGATGCCACGGACAACACCGTGGGCGCCACCCGCAGCATCAAGTCGATCGTCGACAAGGTAGACAGCGGCAAGGGCTTCTTCGGCGTGCTGCTGAACGACGAAGAAACCGGCGAGAACATCCGCTCGGCCGTGGGCAAAACGCCCGCGCTGCTGGACAGCGTGAAGAAGGCGACCGACGAGATCGGCATCACCGTCGAGCGCGTCAACGCCGGCGAAGGCACGGTGGGCAAGCTGTTCAACGACGACACGCTGTTCAATGACACGCTGAACGCCATCAACACCCTGCGCTCGGGCTTTGAGGACATCCGGGAACAGGCGCCGATCACCACCTTTGCCAGCCTGCTGTTCCAGGTTTTCCAGTAATCCCGGCGCAGCCGGTCGCTTGCGGGACCGGTGCGGCTGCTTTCCAATGTGACCATGCTGCTGCAGACCTTCCATGATTTCAGCAGACAGGCGATGTCGCCCACGGCGGCCATCGCGCTGCACGCCTCCATCGCCGCCTTCATCGTGGCGGCGGTGACGGCGCTGGCAGCGCTGCTGCAGCCGGCGAAGGTACGCATGCGCTGGGCGGACTGGGCGGGCGCGGTCGGCACCGGCGCGCTGCTGGCCTATTTCGTGGCGCGCTTCATTTCCGCGGGCACCGAGCCGCTGCAGAACATGTTCGACGTGGTCACGCTCAGCGCGCTGTTCCTGGCGCTGATCTACTTCGTGGCCACGCGCGTCCGCAAGCTGCCTGCGATCGGCGCGTTCGCCTATCCCGCCATCGCCATCATCTTCCTCGTCAACTTCATGCTGGCCGGCACCGTCACCGCGGGCAGCGACACCCCGCTGGGCAGCCCGCTGCTCGTGGTGCACATCGTGCTCACCATCCTGGCCTATGGCGTGTTCTTCATGGCCACCGTGGCGGCAGTGATGTTCCTGCTGCAGGAACGCATGCTGAAGAAACACAAGGACCCGGCCTTCATGCGCAGCTTCCCGCCCCTGGAGTCACTGCGCCGGCTGGTGAACGGCTGCATCCTGATCGGGCTGCCGATGCTGACCGTCGGGTTCGCCCTGGGCTTCGTGTCGTTCAGCGCCGAGGACTGGGAGAACATCCTGCACAACCCCAAGGTCATCACCAGCCTGGTGCTGTGGCTGGTGCTGCTGGCCGCGTTCATCGGGCGCCGCGCTGGACTGCTGCACGGCCGTCGCCACTACTACATGGTGCTGGTCGGCTTCGCGCTGGTGCTGACCACTTACGTCGGGCTGGGTGTGGTCGAGGCGCGCAACCGGCAGCAGACGGCCGACAGCAGCCATCTGGAACGGGACGACAATCCATGCAGCGGTTTGTAGTTCTCGGGATCAACCACAAGTTCGCGCCGCTGGAAGTGCGCGAGCGCCTGGCATACCCGGACCGTCGCATCCCTGCGGCGCTGAAGACGATCCGCGAGCGGGCCGACTGCGAAGAGGCCGTGCTGATTTCAACCTGCAACCGCGTCGAAGTGTACGCGTTCACGGAAGGCGACGACGCCCGCGAGCGCCTGCTGCGCGGCCTGGCCGCCGACCACAGCATGAAGCCCGAGTTTCTCGAGCAGTACTGCTACTTCCACCGCGGGCGCGACGCCGTAGAGCACCTGATCCGCGTGGCGGGTGGGCTCGACAGCCTGGTGCTGGGTGAGACCCAGATCCTCAGCCAGGTCAAGAAATCCTACCTGCTGGCGCAGTCCGAAAACGCGACCGGCAAGGCCCTCAACGGCCTTTTCCACCGCGCTTTCCAGGCCGCCAAGCGCCTGCACACGGAAACCGGCATCGGCGAAGGGCAGCTTTCCGTCTCGGCCACGGCCGTGCGTTTCGTGAAACGGGTGTTCGAGGACCTGGGCGACAAGACCGCCCTGCTGATCGGTGTGGGCGAAGTCGGCGAGTTGACCCTGACCTACCTGCGCGAGGCCGGCATCGGGCGCGTGATCGTGGTGTCGCGCAACCTGGAGCGCGCCAAGGAAGCCGCCGCGCGCTTCCAGGGCGACGCCGTGCCCTTCGACCTGCTGCAGGACTACCTGCCGGCCGCGCACGTGGTGATTTCGCAGACCGCGGCCGAAGGGCGCATCCTGGAGCGCAAGCACTTTAAGGACTCGCAGAAGAAACGCGGCTACAGCTCCGTGTTCGTGCTGGACCTGGCGGTGCCGCGCGACATCGCCGAGGACGTGGGCGAGTTGGAGGGCGTGTTCCTGTACAACGTGGACGACCTCGAGCAGGTGGTCGCGGAGCACGCCATGGAGCGCAGCCGCGAGCTGGAGAACTGCCGCGTCATCGTCGCCGACGAAACCGACCACTTCCTCAAGGGCTTCCAGACCTACGCCGCCGGGCCGCTGATTACGGAGCTGCGCGACAAGGCCGAGCAGGTCCGCCAGGCCGAGGTGGAGCGCCTGATGGCGAAGTTGCGCGACCTGCCGCCGGAAGCGCAGGAAGAGATCAAGGGCTTCTCGACCCGACTGCTGAACAAGCTGCTGCACCCGCAGATCCAGGGCATCAAGCAGCACGCCGCCCAGGGCAACAGCGACTCGCTGCGGCTGATTGCGGAGGCGCTGGGTGTGGACGCCGCCCCGGGAACGGAGCAGGCGCCGCACGCGCGCGACCCTGCCACGTCAGCCAGTTCGCATGACTCCGATGACGTCACGGCCCAGCCCGCAAAGGAACAGCCATGAGCGTCACCAGCTCCAGGCTCGAGTTCCTGGGCCAGCTCGCGGGCGGCCTGGCCCACGAGATCAAGAACCCGCTCAGCACCATCAAGCTGACCCTGCAACTGCTTGAGGAAGACTTCCAGAAAGACGACTCCCCCACCGCCACGCGCGCCAAGCGCAAGATCGAGGTGCTGCTGCGCGAGGTGCAGCACCTGGACGACATCGTGCAAGAGTTCCTGACCTTCGCACGCGGCCACGACCTCAAGCTTACCCGTACCAACCTGCGCGAGATGATCGTGGAACTGTTCGAGTTCCTGGCCGACGATGCCCAGGCGCGCAAGATCAGGCTGCACTTCGACTACGAGGGCAAGCTCGACAACCTGCTGCTCGACGCCACGCTGCTGCGCCAGGCCATCATGAACCTGCTGCGCAACGCATTCGACGCGCTCGACGGCAAGGATGGCGGCGAAGTGATTGTTCGCGCACGCATCAAGGGCGACTTGCTGGGCATCGAGGTGATCGACACGGGCTGCGGCATTGCGCCCTCCAACTATGATCGTATGTTTCGCCCCTACTTCACGACGAAGAAGAAGGGCACCGGGATGGGCCTGCCGATGGTGCGCCGGATCGTCGAGGAGCACGGCGGGCAGATCACGTTCGAGTCGGAAGAGGGCAAGGGCACGCGCTTCCTGATCCTGCTGCCTGTGGATCCTTCCAAGACCGGCAGCCTGAAGTCGATGGTACCCACCGGGAGTGAGCAGCCATGAAGGTTCTCGTCATCGGCAGCGGCGCGCGCGAGCACGCACTGGCCTGGAAACTCAGCCAGTCACCCCACGTCACGAAAATCTACGCCGCGCCGGGCAGCCAGGGCATGGCGGGCATTGCCGAGCCCGTGAACATCAAGGTGGACGCCCACAACGAACTGGTGGCCTTCGCCCGGGAAAACAAAATCGACCTTACCGTCGTCGGCCCCGAGGACCCGCTGGTGGCCGGCATCGTCGATCTGTTCCAGCGCAAGCATCTGCGCATCTACGGCCCCACCGCCAAGGCCGCGCGCCTGGAGGGCAGCAAGGCGTTCGCCAAGGATGTGATGTCACGCCACGGCATCCAGACCGGCGGCCACAAGGTGTACGACAAGGCGGCGCCCGCGCTGGAGTACCTGGCCAACTGCGACTACCCCGTGGTGATCAAGGCCGACGGCCTCGCGGCCGGCAAGGGCGTGTTCATCTGCCGCACCCAGGAAGAGGCAGAGGCGGCCGTAGCCGAGGCCATGGTGGAGAAGCGCTTCGGCGATGCCGGGCGCAAGCTGCTGATTGAGGACTTCCTGCAGGGTGAAGAAGTCAGCGTGCACGCGATCAGCGACGGGCACAACATCCTGCCCCTGTGCCTCGCCCAGGACCACAAGCCCGTGGGCGACGGCGACACCGGTGAAAACACCGGCGGCATGGGCACCTACAGCCCGCTGCCGCAGATCACCGACGCGCAGAACGCGGTGCTTGAGCGCGACGTGGTGGTGCAGACCATCCACGCCATGAACCGCGAGGGCGAGCCCTACAAGGGCACCCTGTTCGTGGGCTGCATGATGACCAAGCAGGGCCCCAAGGTGCTCGAGTACAACGTGCGCTTCGGCGACCCGGAAACCCAGAGCATCATGATGCGCATGAAGGGCGACCTGTTCGAGGTGCTGAACGCCACCATCGATGGCACGCTGGATACCGTCGAGGTGGACTGGGACCCGCGCAGCGTTGTGACCGTCGTGCTGGCCAGCGGCGGCTACCCGCGCGACTACGAGAAGGGCTACAAGATCAAGGGCCTCGATTCCGACTTCGGCCCCGACGTGCAGGTCTTCCACGCCGGCACCAAGAAAGTGGACGGCGACTGGTACACCAACGGCGGCCGCGTGCTGAGTGTCTGCGCTCTGGGCAGCGACCTGAAAGACGCGCGGGCCAAGGCCTACGCGGCAGTGGACAAAATCCACTTCGACAAGATGATCTATCGCAAAGACATCGGCTTCCGCGGGCTCAGAGTCTAGAGTTCAGAGACCAGAGGTCAGGGTAGACTTGCAGTTTCCCTGGCCTCTAACCTCCGGCCTCTGACCTCTCAGGAGAACACATGGCAGGCACGGCAACATCAAACACTTTGGACATCGGCGACGGGCCGCTGGTCAACATTGCCGACTACATCATCGAGGGCGGCGCGCTGGATGACGCCACCGCCCTGCGCCTGCTGATGCTGCCTGACGAGCGCGTCTACGACCTGATGTACGCCGCCTACCTGGTCAAGCGCCGCTTCCAGGGCGACCATGTACACCGCTGCAGCATCGTGAACGCCAAGTCCGGCGCCTGCGGCGAGGACTGCAAGTTCTGCGGCCAGAGCGCCAGCTACCAGCACGCCACCGGCGTCGAGACCTACGCGGTCATGAACGCCGACGCCATCCTGCGCGCCGCCGATCAGGCCACCGGCTTCGGCAGCACCAACTTCGGCATCGTCACCGCCATCAAGGGCGTGCAGGAAGGCCCCATGCTTGAGGCCATCTGCACGGCCGTGCGCAAGATCCGCGAGGCGGGCAAGATTGCGCCTGACGCCAGCCTGGGCGTGGTCAGCAAGCGCGTGCTGGAGAAGCTGAAGGACGCCGGCCTGCAGGTCTACCACCACAACCTGGAAAGCGCCCGCAGCTACTACCCGAACATCTGCACCACTCGCGACTGGAGCGAGAACTTCGAGACCGTGCAGCGCGCCCGCGAAGTCGGCCTGGAGACCTGCTGCGGCGGCATCCTGGGCATGGGTGAAAGCATCGAGCAGCGTGTCGAGCTGATGCAGCAGGTGGCGAGCCTGCAGCCCGAGCACATCCCGCTCAACTTCCTGGTGCCGGTGAAGGGCACGCCGCTCGAGCACGTCGAGCCCCTGCGCCCCATGGACTGCCTGAAGGCGATTGCCGTGTTCCGCCTCACCAACCCGAAGTCGGACCTGTTCATCGCCGGCGGCCGCATCCAGCACCTGCGCCAGTTGCAGCCGTTCATCTTCATGGCCGGCGCCAACGGCATGATGGTAGGCGACTACTTGACCACCGCCGGCCGCACCAAGGACGACGACCTGGAACTGGTGCGCGACCTGGGGCTGGAGTCGAAGCCGTAGCAGCCAATGCAACATGCCAGGATACCCGTTCACAGTGCGGGTTGGGCCACGTAGTGGCCCAAGTGTTCTGGCCCACGGCGGAGCCGTGGGACCCGATCTACCAAGAAGGTCTCTGCGCCCCGGAGGGGCGCAGGAAGCACTCAGTCCCAAAGATACTTCTCGTCGTATTCAACGCCGTATCCCTCAAGAAACTCCAGCAACTCATCCTTGAATGTCTTCTTGCGATGGTGTTCGGCCTGCTTGGCGATGTACTGGATTGTTTCAGAAGCGCGCGACTGACTGACACTGAAGGCCGTGAATCCCGTCTGCCATGCAAACGACCCGCGAGTCTTCAGTTTCTCTTTCATCCAACGGGATGAGCCTGCCTTGACCTCACGCAGGGCGTCAGACAAGGCGATTCGCGGAGGAAACATCACGAGCATGTGCACGTGGTCTTCGACGCCGCCCACGATGAGCGCCGAGCCCCCTACGTCTTTGACAATCCCGCCGATGTAGGCGTGAAGATCGGGCATGAGGTCTGTGGGGATGAGCTTGGCTCGGTCCTTGGTGCTGAAGATGACGTGCGTGAGCAGCTTTGTGTAGGTGTGAGCCATGCGAGCTATCCGTGCGCCCCTACGGGGCGCACATGTATTCCGATCAGTCAGATTATCCCACGGCTCCGCCGTGGGCCAGATTCCAGGGGCCACTGCGTGGCGCAATTCAGCGGCAGATTCCCCGCGAGCGGCCCATTGTACGGAGGATCAGTGTCACGCGCCCCTCGCAAGTGCCGGCACAAACAGTAAGAACGCCCAAGGCAGTATGCCGAGAAGC